>Ga0181612_169482_pt1 | contig 18882 bp, 9 predicted proteins | sample HoacroProtozoa21_FD_119630 | JGI IMG/M metagenome (GOLD analysis project Ga0181612, IMG submission 119630) | Hoatzin crop microbial communities from Cojedes, Venezuel. Combined Assembly of Gp0051906, Gp0051904, Gp0051908 | reverse complement strand
CCCACCAGCCCCTCCTTATGGATGAGATCAAAGCCCAGTATAACACTTCTCCTCACTGGCTCCCCTATCACTTGGAGAAAGAAGTTAGCATCAATGCAGTCCAGGAACCTCCTGGATTGCTTATGCCGTGATATGTTGTCCTGCCAGCTGGTATCAGGGTGGTTGAAGTCCTCCATGAGGACCAGGGCTTGTGAATGTGAGTCTGCTCCTATCTATCTCTAGAAGGCCTCATCCACTCCATCTTCCTGGTTGCGTGGCCTGCAGCAGACCCCCCACTGTAATGTCACCTGTCCCTGCTCCTGCCTTTAATCCTGACCCATAAGCTCTCAGTGAGCTCCTCATCCATCGTCAGATGGAGCTCCATGTACTCCAGCTGGTCATTGACATAGAGAGCAACACCTCCTCCTTGTCTCCCCTGCCTGTCCTTGCTAAAGAGCCTGTATTCTTCCTTTCCAGCACTCCAGTCACAGCAGCCATCCCACCACGTCTCCGTGATGCCAATAAGATCATAGCCCTGCTGGGCTGTATGTGTCTCTAACTCTTCTTATTTCTTGCTATGTTTCCTTCCAGCAAACTTCCTTTGCTGTGTTCATAGATTTTTGTTCTCAAGCATGTGAACTTAATTCTGTGTGTGTGTCTAGTTGCGATTTCAATGTCATCTTCATTCTTCATTCCTTTTTTTTCCATTTTCAAGTAGATAGAGGTTTAGAACTCACTGCTGTTCTCTAGAGGGTAGTCCAGGGAGAACATAAAAACATATGTTATCTGCTACCAAAAACCTGAAACCTTTAGATCCCACTTCTAACAAGTATCTTATTTATATCTACACATCTTCTATTTCTGTGTGTTCTTCATAAATACAAACACTGACATTTTCCCTTATGCAGTCACCATACACTAACTTTGTGCAACATATGAAATACATTTTAGTTAGATGATTAAATACAGGTTAAAAAACCCAAAACAAACACATTTGAGTGACTTACTTGAAGTCACCAAGGTAGTCAGCAGGAAGACTGGGTCTTCTGATGTATCTAAAGGAGTATGTTCTCGCTGTAATGAGCAAAACACGTCCCTTTGCAAGCAAACAGAAAGCAGAGATTGCTTTCAAAACTTCAATTTTTTTTTTTTTTCTGAAATATATCTGGAATATCATTCTTTATTTCATATACTGCTGAGCTCTTTCAAATTTCTCATTCAACAGGAGCATAGCTTTCATCACTATTCCCTGCTTTTTCTCTGACTTAGACAACTCTTTTCACAAAGAGCTGGCAAAATGCATACTTATCTCATAATCTTTTGATATTGAAACCTTTATTCTTCTTTGAAGTCCACTTATCTAGCATTGTATATTGCCATTGCTTGCAGTACCTCATGGACAGGTACCTAGAACTTGTGCCTATGAAGTTACACCTACCTGTAATATTGTAAGAAGGCAGACAGGTATCAGTCAGTCATCTCTCAGAAATAGTAACCCTTTCTACTCAGCCTTTTTAAAGAGATGAGTTTGAGTCAGTTTGCTGTTAAATTAATGATAATATAGTCAGTAATATAGTTGTACTTGCTTTGGGCTATGTAATAGTCCAGCAGCAATAAAAGATTATTGTTGTACAGACTACATACATGCTTTTGTACATGTGGTACATGCAGTTATATGTGCTTTGGGCTTTGTAATAGCACAGTGACAATAATTAATATTTAAAGTGGTGCGAGGAAGAGTTTTGTTCTGGGGGGCTTAATACTGGAGGGAAACAACGAACCCCATGGAGGGGTAAAAGAGAAAGCAACTATAGGACAAAGCTGATAGCACTTTGTAAAGTATGTGTTAAGTTTCAATAAAAATTTATGTTCCATGCCACTTATTTTGTCATTGTCATTATTTGTGATCAGAATCACAAATAATCAGGAACCAATGCACAGATGTACAACTCTGTGCAACAGTTTTTCAAAACCACTGTTGTCTGAGTTGCTACGTACTCAGCAGCAGTTTTCAACTCCTCTACTCGAATTACTTTTTAAACATGAAGCAGTTAACTCTTTACTGTATTGACAGCAGTTGTTGCTTATGAAGGATTTCCAATGTAGGTATAGAAATATTCATTTAGCTTTTCTGTTATTCTGAGATCACACTTTTTTCAGTATTACTTTTTTCCTATCAGAATTATGATTCATGAATGTATCATTTTAAAGCCTGTTGCACACTGCAAAAATGAGTCCTGAAAATATTATTGCACTCTTTCTTTCAATTCTTTTGCGAATGTTTAGGGTCAATAATACAACATTGTCATCGGATAAGGGTTTTAATAAATGTGATAACTATAAATGTGATAACTACACAGACTAAAGGATATTAATCTCATTTGAATTCCATATTTGAAAATTATGCATGGAAATACTCTATAGATTATAAACACAAAAAATGTAGATGTCTAATGTAGATTTCTACATATGAGACAGTTTATATCTTTAGAGTCAGTAGACATTCAGTGTGGGATTCAGTTGTCTAAACATATGCACATAATACCATTTAAGACGTTCTGTGGAATCCAGGAAGTCTACTTAGAGTTGGAAAATAAGACACAGGATGTACAATAGTCCCATACGTTTCTGGACATAAGGCCTAATTTTGTTTGCATATATGGATAGCTAGTATCATTTGATATTTTCTTGGGGATCTTGCCTGGTGTTCAGTTGCTGGTCAGAAAAAAGACATTGGTGTCCCATTGGTGTTCAAGATCCGTACAAGGGTAGTAGATCTAGTAGAAGATCAGTAGAAGATCTATGCCCAGGTTGGCATTTGGATGTCAGGAGAAACACTTTAAGGCACCTCAAAAGGCACAAGCCATAAAGTTGGTGGCAGCTCTATTGGCCCTGTTTGTTTAGACACCTAAGTCTAGATGTCTTGCATCTGGAGCTGAATGACAGTCCAGAAACTGTGGATGATGGCAGTCTGCTTTAGGAGGGTCTGGCCTGAAAAATAGTTGACGTGAATCACTTTTGTGCAATTGACGAGGGAGTCAAGAGTCACGAGCTATGTTACACTAAGTCAGCAGTGCAGATGTCACCTAATGTTCTCCATTAATTACACAGGAAATCGACAGGATTAACTCAGCCATTTAAATGTAAATCATAGTTGTCCACATTTGACTAGATTAATCCAACTCAGAACTGCTTATATGCCACTGTTCTTTCCACAATAACTTGTAAAAATACTGCTTTTCTTCAGATAACTGTCCTGAAACTTTTATTTATGTCTTCCAGCATGTAATTTCCTAGGCAGTCTTTAAAGTTTAAACAATTTCTTGGAAGGTCAGATGTCTACTACTTTGATCCATTTCAACACTCATAAAAGGTGATGTTTAACATGGCTTCATGATAAAAAAAACCACTATTATTCTTACAAGAAATCCTTTCTGTATCAACGTCTGAAACATCAGCAATTCTGAAAACAAGTGACTTAACAAGGGCAGTTGTGAACATATATATATATTCTTCCCTAAATTATATGTAGCTGAAGGAAAGCATTTTATACACACAAGACATTACTAAGGAGATAAACAGACCTCCAACAACTAAGTGCACTGCTCAGAACAATTACATTCTACAGGCATCACTTCTGTTCTGTAACAAAAAATCATAACAAAAAAACCAAACAAAATAGAAGTTGTAGAGACATTTGTCTTAAAGTGGAAAGTGGAGTAATTTGGTAATCTACACTTCAGGACTGAAGAATGCATCATATATAATACAACAAGTTTAAAACATTGCATCCTATTTTATACTGCTGATATTTATTTTTTAAATATAACACAAAAATTATGGAATACCAGGTAACAAAATACCTCAAAAGATTGTGACACATTTATAGTTGTGTTTTGAAGTTGTAATTTCCACCTGAAGTAACTGTCTGAAATGACATTAAATAAAAAATATGCAACTATGTAATATTTTAACAGAACGTATTTTTTGCTCCACATTTTAAGTGACTTTATACTGCTAGTCACTTTATCTACATAACATTCAAAATATTTTTTCTCCTTCAAGTTTATTTGCATATATTTCTGATTTCTGTGAAATGTTAAAAGACATGAAGGAATAAGTAACTGCATTAATCCAATTTCTGTCTCCTTACTAAAACTGATACTCTTTCGGCAGATTCTCAGCCATACAAAATTTGATCCTCAGAGTGACCATATCTATGTTACTGTGCTTGCACTGGGTGCAGCTGTCCACCTCTGGCAGTGGGGACCTTCAGTAGTGGCTTCTGTGAGGTGAGGCTGGAGCTGCCTCATGCCGTACAAACCCAGTTCCAGCCAGGTCCAGTGGACTCACTGCAGGGCATGGCTGAGCCCCTCAGCCAAGACGGTGGCACCTCTGGGAAAACATATTAAGAAAGGGTGAAATGCTGCACAGACAGTGGGGAGTGAGGGAAAAAAAGTGTTAGAAACAGCCTTGTGAGCCCCAAGGTGGGAGAAGGAGAGGGAAGAGGTGCTTCAGGCACTGAAGCAGAGATGCCTCTGCAGCCTGTGGAAAAGACTACACTGGAGCAGATATCCACACTGCAGCCTGTGAAGGACTCCATGTTGCAGGAGTTGGCTATTTCCTGAAGGAACCTATGAAGGAACAGATTTTTCCTGACAGGAACTGCAGCCCATGGAAGGACCAAGAGTAGTACAGGGGAAAAGAGAAGAAAGAAGCAGCAGAGAAGAACTGTCACGAACTGACCATAAGCCCTGTTCCCCGTATCACTGCACCGGTTGGGGTGAAGGTCAGGAATGAAGGAAATACAGCAGTTCATCATCATTGCTAGGATATTCATTGGGAGATCTAATTTATTTGATTTTTTCCTGACAGGAATATCAATAGCTGATGTGCACCGTAATCATCGTAATTACAAGTAGAAAGATAAGTTAGTGTATATATTACACTGCAGAGTGTTGTCCCTGGTGTCTCATTAATGAAAAAAAAAATGCAACAATGATAGGTGATGCATTTCTTTGGTTCATCTGTTTCTGGGAGTGTAACTACAACCATACTGAACCCCTATAACACCTAACACTTTTAAACTAGGAATATTGTGTTTGCTGTGATCAGTAATACAGAGTCCTTTCCATGCACCTGCACATCGTATAAATTCTACAAAAATCTGAGTTGAAAAAAGAAAAAAGAAATGTAGAGTTAGGAGAAATTCCTTATTACTGTAGTTCAAATGAAACAATGAATAAATGCTACAGGAGTAAATGAACAACTAAAGTTCTGCCTGTTTATAAATCAGCAGCATAAGAAAGAAAAAGAGAAGCAGTTTCATTCAAATTTGAGATAGGAGATGAATATGCCAAGATAATTGTACAATGATAAGTATAAGTATTTACTAGCATGGTTACAGATCACCTGAATACTGAGAAGAAGTCACAAAGTCTTCTCTACACAACTTAAGGAAGTCTCCAGATCACAAACCCACAGAATTCAGCCTTCTTGACATCTGCTGGAAGCACAACAAAGCAGGACACAAGCAATTCAGGCAGGCTATAGAGAGCATCAGAAAAAAACATTTTTCGCAGAGGTACTAGGTAAGCTAGCCAGGGATGGTGCTTTCCTAAATTTGGTGATCATGAGCATGGAAGAACTGGTAAGAGATACAATAATATATAGCAGCTTTGATTGTAATGTCCATGAAACAATGGAGACCCAGACCCTGAAGGGACTGCAGAAGGAAAGTAACAGGGTCCAGACCCTGTGCTTTATTGACTTGGAAAGCAGACGTCGGCTTTGTAAGGAAAATGATATGCGGGATTCTGTGAAAGACAGCTCTGAAGGGCAAAGGAGCTTGGAAAATCTGGGAAGTCTTTAAGGACTATCTTCTCCAGGCACAAGAACTGATACTGAGCATAACAAGCAGATGTATCAGGAGTCTGACTTGGATAAACAGGGAAATCCTGAAAGAGTTCCAACACAAAAAAAATTTATCCAGGTGGCAGAAGCAAGGACAGGCTACAGAGGAGAAGTTTAAGAACTCAGCCTGGTCGTGCAGGGATGTTGTTGGTCAAAACTCACCAGTAATTGAAACTCACAAGTGATTTAAAGGGCAGGAAGAAGAGTATCTACTACTACATGAAGAGTAGAAGAATATGCAAAGAAAATGAGTATTAGCTGCTGAATGGGACAAGTAATTTAGTGACAGCAAATACAAATAAAGTTGCAGTATTGAACACCTTCTTTGTCAGACATCTCCTAGCACTTTGTGCCTAGAGGTAGTATGCAAGGAGGAGAGAAACAGCCAGTAGTGTAAAAGCCAGAGGTCTCCTGAGATATCTGTACGCATACAAGTCCATAGTATCAGACAGGATGCATCTGCAGGTCCTGAGAAAGGTATTAACATCATTTCTAGGCCACTATCATCTTTTAAAGGTTATGGAACTCAGTAGAGCTCCACAAAGACTGGAAGAAAGCAAGTATGACATGCATAAGAAGAGCAAAAATTAATGAGGGAACTAGAGAATCATCAGCATTCAGTCCCTGAGAAAATTATTAAGTCTTCTTGGAATTCAACCCTGATACCAGAACAAGGTGCCTGGGAAGAGATATTTGCTCTTGGTAAATCCATGCTTGATCAGCCTGACTGCCTCACATGACAAAATGACTAGATCTGTGAATCAGGAGGAGACCACCCTAATAAAGTTTGTTGATGACACCAGTTTGAAGAGTGTTGTCACTTCATTTGAAAGTGAGGCTGCCGTTCAGAGCAACCTGGACAGGCTAGAGGAATAGACAGGAACCTCATGAAATTCAGCAAGGACATGTGTAAAGTCCTGCACTTGGGACAAACGGATCCTTTCAGTAGTGCATGCTGGGGACTAACTGGCTAGCTAATAGTTCTGTGGAAAGGACCTAGAGGTCCTGGGGAACTGCTGGCAAAACATGAGTCAGCAGTATACTCTCGCCACACTGAAGGCCATCACTTTAGTGTATCAACAAAAGCATAGCCAGGAGATAAAGGAAAGTAACAGTTTCTCTTTATCCTGCACTTGTTAGACACCATCTAGAATACAGCATTCAGTTTGAGGCTCCTAGTAGAAGAAAGATGTTGATAAACACAGCAAGTTTAACGGAGGGCCAGAAGATGGTCAGAGGCTGAAGTCTCTGACAAAGAGAGGCTGAGTGGACTTCTTTATATTTGAGAAGGTATGAGGAGAGAAATAGCTACGTTCCAGCATATAGGAGGAGGTCACTGAGAAGATGAAACCATCATTTTTATGGAGTTGTAGAATAGGAATATGAGACATGATGGTCATATATCAAAAAAATAAGGTTCTGACTGGAAGTAAAGGAGAAAGATTCATTATCACTGTATACAAGCATTGGAACAGGTTATCCAGAAAGATAATGGAGAATTTGTCTTTGGATAATTTCAGGACAAGATCCTCAGTAAAATGATATGAAACCAGTGTTGACTGTGCTTCGCATACAGGTTTAATTAGAGGCCCTCGCTCAAATTCTGTGATCCTGTCACAGGGCCAAGTGTTCTGTCATCTTTATTTCTTACTGTGTCAAATTGGAGTGATTGACTTGGTAGCTGTAAAAACAAAACAAAACAAAATAAAAGTACTGCTACAGGTGGAATAGATTCCCTGACTGTCCCATTTTGTCACACTACTAACAAAGTGTTTCATCACTCTTCAGTTGCAGCCTTTTTCCTGTTTCCAATTGCCTTATATAGTACAGTTGATGTTTGTAGTAATTTTAAAGTTTCAACCCTGCAAGTGACCAGTGTAGAAGATCTAAGTGGTTTCAAATAATGGTATTTTTATTCTTGGGTATGCCTATTTCTAAAACCTCTTGGGGAGAAAAAAAAAGTTATATTGGTAATCCTGCCAAAGAAACATTAGAAAATGTGACAACACAAGTAAAAATCCATTTTGTACTGTCAAAGGAGCATAGCTGTAAGTGCTGTCTGTCCCCTGCCTCCTTTCTTGTTGAAACTGGAAAGTACATCGTGAATGAATACAACAGTTAAGAAAGAGATAGCTGAGGCATCTGGATGTCAGCGCTGAACGTTGAATTATTTCCTTGATTCCTCTGTAGGTTTTTAATGCGATGCTAAGTAAATTGCTTCAATGCAGCTGATCACAGGTGATCATTAACTCTGCATTGCTCATTTACTAGTGCTTATACTGAAAATCAGGGTTCCCACAGGCAAAACCACTAACCATTTGCAACTTTGGATGACAAGTGTGATTGGAAATTATTGCGTAGTATTAGAATGCTGATGCTTAGAGACAAACAAACAAACAAATTCAAACAAACAAAATACTCCAGAGTAAATCAGGGACTAGTCTATCAAATATCAGAACCCTAGAATTTTGTCTTCATTGATTTACTTTAACTTTTTGTCTTTAACTTGAATATCATTCTCTTTCTCCATGTATAATTGTGGTGGGTTGACCTTGGCTAGACACCATGTGCCCACCAAGCTGCTCTATCACTTCTCCTCCTCAACTGGACAGGGGGAAGAAAATATGATGAAAGCCTTGTGGGTCGTAATAAGGACAGAGACATCTTTCACCAACTACCGTCACAGGTAAAACAGACTCGACTTGGGGAAATAAATTTAATTTATCACCAATCAAATCAGAGTAGGATAATGAGAAACAAAAACAAAACTAAAAAACACCTTCCCTGCACCCCTCCCTTCTTACTGGGCTTAACTTCACCCTAAATTCCCTACCTCCTCCTCCTGAGCATCACAAGGAGATGAGGAATGAGGGTTGCAGTAGGTTCATCACACATTGTCTCTGATGCTCCTTCAAATTCACGCTCTTCCCCTGCTTCAGTGTAGTGTCTCACCCATGGGAAACAGTTCTCCACAAACTTTTCCAACATTAGTCCTTCTCACAGGCTACCCTTCTTCACGAACTACTCCAGGGTGAGTCCTGTGCATGGGGTGCAGCCATTCATGAACAGGCTTCTCCAGTGTGGGTCCTCTATGGGGTCACAAGTCCTGCCAGCAAACCTGCTCCAGCCCAGGCTCCTTTCCATGGGCCACAGTTCCTCTCATGAACCTGCTCCTGCACTGGCCATGAGGTACCAGCATCTTTCAGGGCACATACATTTGCCCTGGTGTGGTGTCCCCCACAGGCTGCAGGGTGGATATCTGTTCCACCGTGGACCTCCATGGGCTGCTGTGGGACAGTCTGCCTTGCCGAGGTCTTCACCATGGGCTGCAGGGGAATCTCAGCCCCAGCACTTCAAGCATTTCTTCTCCTCCTTTCTTCACTGACCTTGGTGTCTGCAGACTTTTTCTCTCACATATTCTCACTCCTCTTTCCTGACTGCTGTTGTATAGCAGTGTTTACCCTTTCTTAAATATGTTATCAAAGAGGTGCTACCACCATAGCTTATTGGGTGAGCTTTGGCCAGCAGTGGCCTATCTTGGAGCCAGCTGGAGCTGGCTTTGTTGGACATAGATGAAGCTTCTGCTGTCTTCTCACAGAAGCCATGCCTGCAGCCCTCTTGATGCCAAAACCTTGCCACTCAAACCCAATACAATAATATGGGTATAATTTTGTCTAGTAGATACACTGTAAAGACAAACTCCTTGGTATTTATAAAGGATATATCTATGATAAACTGCCACAGAAAAGTTTATGAGGAACTTAATCTCTTCCTTGACTACCTATTTATAAAGTCATTTTTATATATAAAAAAACCTGGGAGTCCTCTGTAGAACAAGGATGAAGGAGGAGCATGTAGTTGTTTCTAGTATGAGGTCATACAATAAAATACTTTGTCATTTATATACATATATATATACACAAAAATAAAATGAATTTTAACTTGAGCCTTATTTTTCCTTTATTTTCCATATATTTGATGTGTATTTAAATACATATAGTAACTATCTCTAGGAGGGTTCAGCCTATCTCCTCTCATCTGATGAAATTTTGTAGCACTAATTCTCATCTGCAAGCAAAATTCTCTAAGTTTAGCATTCTGATTAATTTTTTGATTTTTCTTGTAAGACCACTGTACTGCTTTGCATCTCATATGGAAGATCAAATCATGCACTTTGTTTGCTGCCTTTATTCATCTAATTAACGTCTCTGTTAAGGAAGGCCAGCAGTTAGTTTGGCATTAGCTGCAGTTCAGTAATTTGTGTTTAAATTGAAGATCCAGTTCTTTCTCTCTTACTCTTGTTGATCAGTCCTTTTTTTGATAAGTACTGACGGTGTCTTTGGAACAACAGTTTTATTTATGGATTAAAATTTTGTACAACATGAACAAGAAAGTGAGATTAAGGTGGTGAATTATTCTCACTTTATGCCCATAAGCAAGTGGCAACACTAAATTATGCTTTTTATGTCCAAAGCTGGCAATAGAAAGTTATTATATTGCTCCAGAAGCAGAAATGAATGAAGCTGGGACAGCTGAAGCTCAAACCACAGCTGCAGCAGTTCCCCACTCCTCTCTACTTCAAGCTGTGAAGTAGTATTAAATAAATTTGAACGTTTTTTCCCTATATTGTTTCTTTACACTCAGCACTCTGATGACATGATGAAAAGCTTACATATTCCCACTTCCATAACCTGATTTCAACAGAATACAAAGGGTGTACACACCCCAACTAACTTGTAAGTGACTTCAAACTTCCTTATCTGGATAACTGCAAGCCCTCCAACATGCCATCAGATTGCTGACTGTATTTGAGTACACCTGGCAGGTAAGTGAATAAATAATCATTGTTGTCGATAGTAACTTGGCCAATGCCTAACAATTTCCAAGATTCACCAGTTATGCTGTGATTGTGAGAAAAAGCGTTACTGAACTACAGAAATCAATTTTTTTAACATTTGGTTTTGAAGTGGTCAGTACATTCCCAAGCACAAACACAGGCTGGGCGGAGAATGGATTTAGAGCAGACCTGAGGAAAAGTACTTCAGGGTACTGATGGGTGAGAAGCTCAACAAGACCCTGCAATGTGTGCTCACAGCCCAGAAGGCCAACCATGTCCTGGGCTGCATCAAGAGAAACGTGGCCAGCAGGCTGCTGAAGGTGATTTTGCCCCTCTACTCCGCTCTGGTGAGACCCTACCTGGAGTAATGTGTTCAGTTCTGGAGCCCTCAGCACAGGAAGGGAATGGAGTTGTTGGAGCAGGTCTAGAGGAGGGCCATGAAGATGAATGGGGGGCTAGAACATCTCCCCTATGAGGACAGACTGAGAGAGTTATGGTTCCTTAACCTAGAGAAGAAAAGGCTCTGGGGACACCTTGTAGCAGCCTTCTAGTATTCAAAGGGGCTCTACAGGAAAGACGGGGAGGGACTATTTATCAGGGAGGTGTAGTGGTAGGACAAAGGGTAATGGTTTTAAACTGAAAGAGGGTAGATTTAGATTAGATATTAGGAAGAAATTATTTGCTGTGAAGGTGGTGAGACGCTGGAACAGGTTTCCCAGAGAAGCTGTGGATGCCCCCTCCCTGGAAGTGTTCAGGGCCAGGCTGGATGGGGCTTTGAGCAACCTGGTCTAGTGGAAGGTGTCCCTGTCCACGGCAGGGGGATTGGAACTAGATTATCTTCAAGGTCCCTTCCAACCCAAACCATTCTATGATTCTCTGGTTCATCCCTGAGCAATGCACTTTTGTGCTGTATTTCTAGAATACGTAGACATTTTGCAGCTCTTTCTGTTGATATGCATACAAATTAGTGAGTGCAAAAAAGTTATTTTATGAGGGTTTTTTCCCCTTGGAGAATGATAAATACTTTTTGGGACAGGACAAAACAGCCAAGAACAAACACAGCATGTCAGGTTAAAAAATTAATCTTAGTTCCATCTATATAATGTGTTCATTTTGCCAGTAAGATTTTTCATGTATCAACTCTTTTTTGTGATGTTCAAATTTTTAATCCCACTAAGTACACCACCTTCTCATCGAGTGAATAGAAACAATCTTAAAATACTTTTCCCTTCATTCCTATGTGTCTTTGTAGAAGTAGTCCCTATATATTTGCTCTTAATTTATTCACTGGCTTGACCTTCCCATTTAATAATAACATATATATAGTTTCGGTTACATTAACCAGAAAAGAGCAATCTGTTTCATGCTGGACTACACCAGGGACAGATTAGCCGGAGATCTCAGCAGACATTTCCTCCTTTCCCATTGTGCCATGCTAAATGATACGACTAACGATAAAATCATGCAACTTGTCTTTGCACTTGAATTATAGCTCTTACCTACCATCCGAGGATTTCCGCCACACATCAACTGCACCACCAGGCAGGGAATGCTCTCAGTTCACTCACCATTAGCTCCTTTGGGGGGTTGTCAAGGGAATCTCTGCAATAAGGATACAGCTTTTCTAGCTCACTAGACTGCACATTTAAAGCACTGATTCAGCAGAGAGCACAGAGGGACACATCCCATCACCTCTGGTTAACTCTGTGTCTGTTAGAACTAATCTGTGTTATGACTAAGAAACTGTTGAGCACATCTTCCTTGTCCTCACAGGGCGTCTGAGATACAATGTTTTTTCTTGGGTCCTGGTACAGCTCCTGCATGCAGGTAGGCCAGGACTTCCTAGTCTGTTGATTTCTCTTCTGCATTCTTCTACCACAGCAGTTATTCTTTGTAAGCTCTTTGTCATCTGCTAGGGTCTGTACAGAACTTGTGACTTCTTTCTAGTAACAGACCTCATGATGATCTGTGACACATCATCCCCAAGCTAATGCCTTCAATTTCACGCAAGCTACTGTGAGAGAAAAACCTAGACTGGATGTAAGCGTTCAAACAGCACTGGCAAGTTGTCACATGAGTTGTGTGGACACTATCCCACGTACTTATATGTAGTAAGGCCTGCCAAAAAATAAAAATTCAAAATCTCCCATGGCTTTGTTATTAATAATTTTCACAGGTAGTTAATTTGGCTTCATTTTCTCATTATCTAACACACACAAAACTAGCTCAGCTTGAATGTTACACTCAATTATCCTGAACACTTCATAAAAGTGCAGTGCTCATTCTCCTGCAGTTTCTGGGGTGATGAATGTACTTTGGTGGGCTTTTGAAAATGCTATAGAAAATTCTCCTTAAGCACAGCCTTTCCCATTTATCTTTGTCTGGAAATCTTCCCTTTGCTTACGGTCAGTGCTGCAGACCATATTACTCAGTTCTCTTGCTGTTTTCATTTGAGGGAAAAATAAATTTTGCTTTTTCCCTGAATTAAGGGAATCATCAGTAAACGTTATTTTCTTACATTTTTGGTTCTAGCATATATACATGGGGAGAAACAATTCAAGATGCATGAGCAAGGAGACTGAACAGATTATTAGAAGAATCTAATCAGTTATTCCTCATACACAAAATGTTCATATGTATACAGTTCACAAAAGTGCACAAGCAGTAAGAAATTGGGATTTTACAGTGCATGCCTTTATCAGCTTATATTCGTCATACTAGCTCTGCTTCCTGATAGTGGTTTGCTATCTCTTTATATGCAGTCTAATTAATACAGGTTTTCACAGAATCACAGAACAGTTGAGATACTGGAAAGTACTTCTGGAGATCATCTTTTGTAATCCCCCTGCTCAAAGCAGATTCCACCTCTAGTAGGCTGATAGACTAACTTCTCCAATGAGGTTTTGAATATCTCCAAGGATTGAGAACCCACAGCTTCTCTGGGCAACCTGTGTCAGTGTTTGATCACCATTGCAGTAAAAATGTTTTCTGATGTTTAAATAGAATTTCTTGTATTTTGATTTGTGCTCATTTCTCTTGTCCTTTCACTGGGCACCACTGAGAAGATTCTGGCTCTGGACACTTAACAGATATCATTCAAATTTAATTAGGACAAATAGCTGTTGAAATATTTGAATAATCTAGTAACTGTTTTCCCACTGAGACTAATAACTGATTAATAATTTACATGAAAAGTTAGAGAGGGAAATTATGTGTATTCAAATATTTGAATTGGATTATACTTTCCACTCTAAATGCAACCTTATTCTTCTTCCTCCAGCAAGCCCAAAAGAGGGAAATAGTTATCAGTGTTACAGCTGCTTATATTTACTAAAACATGAGACAGTCTTACAAGTTTATGATATCTTGCAAAGATACAAAACAAAAATTATGATGTGCAGTGGCATATGATCACAATGACGTTCATTATAGATTAGTCTCTGAGATACCTCTGTATTTAAACAAAGATGTCTCTAAATGGACTGGAAAGTTATGTAACAAAACCTTTGACACCGAATCGCTCACAGAACTGTTTAAGCTAAGGTGAGTTTGTTTTTCATCAACCTTTCTTTTAGACAGGTTGTTGCTGAAAACATACTGAAATCTTATTTTGTTTATACTGCTACTTTAACTATTAAGGTTGAAATTTGACTTTATTAAATGGATTAGTGTTTTTCCATGGATAAAATCAAGGTGATATTATGGTGACTCAGATATTTTCACTGCCCAAACAAATGCTGTATTTGCAGCAAGATCAGCCATTAGTAAGTGTTATTTATCTTACTATAAAGTTGCTGCTGATATAAAATGAGACTTGAATTTGAATTTGATGTAGTAAGGCAAGGTCAACTATATCATTCCATATCCTTCTCACCCAAAGGGTTGTTGTGATTTGGCACGTAATAGGAAAGGTTGTATGGTCTTTCTGTCAAAACTCTATAGCACCCAGTATCTGTCAGTGTAGCTCAAAAAAAAAAAAAAAAGCATATTTGGGAACATGCTTCTAGGCTTGGACATAAGGAAAGGACAGAAACAGCCATGGTTTGTAGCAGAAGTTTCTCAGTTGGTCCACTAATCACGACATATTACTTACCCCTCATTTTGTTACCTGATGAACACCAACATGATGTCACGTCCTTCATCCTGACATTAAAGAATCTTTTGAATTTGTTATGTGCTCATTACAAGATTTTCCCCAGCTGGAGAAAGTCACAGGAGAGCAGGGCTATTCTACACAAGTAAAGGTCCTCTGAGAAAACTTGGTTGCTAAGTGCATGAAAGAAATCTAAATTGGTCCAGAGACGATACTGGCAATTTTGACAGTCCAATTTTTCACTAATGATCCTAATACTAAAGACTGGTTTCGGAAGTCATGGTTGTATTTTACCCAGTTTCAAAAAAAATTGATGATCATCAAAAAGATCACTGAAAGGTAAAATACCCAGTTCCGAGCTTTCTTAAGATGTATGAAGAAGAGTGACACTATTGCAACAAGTACCACTGCATCCATGCAAAAGAATCTGGATTCAGGTCCATGAAATTATAGCTACAGTTTATCTACTACAGTAGTGATCCTTATAGTAACCTTAATACACAGTGCAATAAATCAACCACAATCAAGCTTCTAGCATATTTATAAAGAGGCAAAAGTCTAAATTAGAAGGAATGTTATATTGTTCTGATACAGAGTTTGGATTTTTCTTCCTCTGACACTAATGTTTATAACTGAAATAAACAAAAATATGAAGTTATTAAAAATGTGCTCTGTGTTGCTTCTGCTTATGGTCTAATAATTCCAACACTGTAATAAGAAAATGAACAGGAAGACAACATCTGTCACTGATCTTTTTGACCATTAAATTTATTGTAAAAAGATTGAATGAACAATTAACAAATGCTGTGTGCTTCATTAGGTATACGTGATTGGTCAGGGTTTTCTGGTACCCCTGGTTCTGGGATAGGGTTTAGAATATTTCACAAGTGGAAAGAAAGCATTTCCCTGCAGCCCAGACGATTTTCTACTACCCTCCTCCACGTTTCCTGCTGGTTAACATAGGTGCAAAGCTTTTGTCATTATTTTAGATCTGTTGAAAGGCATACCCATCTGAGCATTCTAGGATATAAGTGGATGATTATTGTTCTTGACATTGACATTGTAGAGCAACCTTGGTGCCCTCAGGTTTTTGAGTTTATAATTCCAGTTTATTTAAGCATATAAATTCCTTTTTAAGGTGTGCTTGAATTTGTCTATGTGAAAAAAAACAACACAGAAACGTGGGAGGCAAGTCTTGAATACATATTTTTACCTTCAAGTTGATAGAAATGGGGACAATTTGAAAAGATGCATAGGCTTATTGGTAATACACCCTTGAAAGGGTTGGCTTCTGGCTATGCTAGGCTTTTATTATTTAAGAGTGTAGTCACCCCTTACCTGAGATTATCCTACTGACAATTATCTTAGCAACCTGTGTTTTGGACTACCCTATGACATTCAGTAAGATTCATAGTTCTGCAGCATAAAAAGCTTAGGAGTTGTTGTTTCAGTACTTTACCCTCACTAGTCCACTATTTTTTTATTCTCAAAGCTCCTATTTTTGAAACTATGTTTCTTACTGGAAGGAGTTTACTGTAATTACAGATTCTATGAATCACACTTGTGGAGTAGAGAGGGCGTATCATTACAAAAAAAGCCCTAAACTGCAGTAAACTGGAGATCAGTAATTTCTTACTTAATGCCATTTTTATAACAGCTCAGCTGCAGAGTTACTTTTTCCTTTAATGCACCTGAAGCTTCCCATTATTTGTTCTGCTTTAGACTTCTTCTGGACTCTTGGAAAGAAATAACTTCAGATATACGCCTTAGAAGAGTACTATTTCTCCCACTTTACTAAGCCTTTATTGATAAGTTTGCCAAGTTCTGCATTGTGAAATAAATGCCACAGAAATTGTTTATAACATTACAAATGTTTTAAGAATATCTACCTGTTTTCTGGCATTCAAGAGCTTACTAAATGCATAGCCAGCTGTTTGCTAAAAATACTTTATGAAATCATTCTTAGCATTTTGATAGAGCAAAATAAGAAAACTCGATATCATAGACTAACCAGATAATGAACTGACCTACAGAAGTTCTTCCCTTCAGTTTACAAGTCCATTCTTTGTTTTTAAAGCCATAGTCTCAAACTGATCCTATAGAAGCTACTCATAGCATGATATATCCTATTCCACCCCTTTTTTTTGGCGGGCAGGTGGAATGGCAGGGAAGACAACTCATCTTTCATTAGAACAGACTATGAATGAAGTAGCAGAAACTGAGATGTAGGGATTCTAATATACCATGGGTCAGGAAACAGCAAGACCAGAGCTGTTCTCCACAGGCTAGGGTGCCAAGGAGGATCAGACAGCCAGTAGCGGCCTCACCAATCATACCCCAGACCCACAACTACCTGAGCAAGGCAAGCAGGACAGGCCTAGAGACTGCAGTCAGGTAGAAACAATAGCCGAAATCATAAAGTGGTATGAAGATGATGAGGCAAGTTCAAGTTCAAGCTGGAAAGTCATTCTGTAGATCACAGTTAGGCTCAGGTCCAGTGATCAGTAGGCAAGTTCATAGTAACGAGGCAGAGCGGAGGTCAAGCTCTGTCAAGGCAAGCAATTCTATTCGCTGAAAGAAACCATATATGCTATTAGGTCCAAGTTAGTCTGCAGATGAAGGTCCAGGTCAGGGGACTCTGTGGCTGTAGTTACAGGTAGAAAACAATAGTTCTTCAATACAGCTCATATAGGAACTGAAGCCCTTGGGTTTATCTTAAACAGAGCTACTGGATCTGTGGGTGTAGGTGAAGGCCCCAGTTAAAGCTGATCAAGACCATTAAAGCATATTAGTGCACACAGGGACTTGGCAACAACTATATTTATTTCAACCCGTATGTTTATTTCCAACCAATGGAATCATTTCACCATCTTTACCTTTTAAGTTGCAAATCAGATCATGGCAATGTGAGTGGTCATGCTGCGTCTGAAAGGGAGATCAGTAGTGATTCCTGAAATAATGAAATAGCTCATCTTGGTCTAGCGTATAGTTAAGCAAAAAATTTCACAAGGATTCAGCAACTGGCAGTTTAGAAATACCACCCTAGAATCTTTTGTATGTAAGAGTTGAAGGATAGGTAGATAAAGAGGATTTGATATCTGTTTCACATATGTTATGTTCCAGCCTCCGAAAAATTATATTTAACAGTAACCATAGCAGCAAAACTGATTAGGCATGTTTGAATGAACAAATGATGAAATAGCATTTCTTGTTTAGAGTTTCAATAAAGGAAGCTTAATATTGTAAATAAATATATTCAATTCTGTATTAAAAAAAAATCAGGTGGATTAAACAGCTGAAATGATCATATATGTAACAAAAGGAAAATGTTACTTTTTCGTACATGATTAAGAAATTACATTCAACACTATGTGGCTGAACTCACAAAAGTAACCTTCAGGAGAAGTAAGCAATTTTGTTTTTCAGATCTATCTTATGGTCTGTACCTTCGTTATCTTTTCAAGCACTTTCTACTTCTGCTGAGCTGTTTCTGCAACATGTGTTACTGGGAGAGAGGAAGAACAGATGCAAAACAGATATATTGTTACTTGATGCACTGCTGTAAAACACTCAAAATGTAAGAATAGCACACCCTGGGAATCTATAGATGAAGAAGGATTTCTAGAATCCCTCTTTGCTTATCTGAAGCAATACAGTTATCCTTCTGCTGCTAGAAGTTTGCATATTGATCTCCATAAGCAAGCAATTTAGTGGCTATTGACGTGTAAGAGACACACTTAGAGTGAATTAAACACATTGACATTTACCTCATACTTTTGCCCTTTAAGAATTTATAAAGCAGATGATAGGGTAATTCCTTTCTCTGCATGACTTTCATGGTAGTGCATATATGTTTCTGGAAACAGGAACTGAAATATAGAACTATTAGGAAAATATTCTTCACTGAAAGAGTTGTAAAACGTTAGAACCGTCTGCCCAAAGAAGCGTCTTGGGTACCATCCCTGGAGGTATTTAAGAGATGTAGAGATGCAGACCTTAGGGACCAAGTTTAGTGTTGGAATTGACAGTGTTAGGTTAATGCTTGGACTTGACGATTTTG
>Ga0181612_130982_pt1 | contig 18882 bp, 9 predicted proteins | sample HoacroProtozoa21_FD_119630 | JGI IMG/M metagenome (GOLD analysis project Ga0181612, IMG submission 119630) | Hoatzin crop microbial communities from Cojedes, Venezuel. Combined Assembly of Gp0051906, Gp0051904, Gp0051908 | reverse complement strand
TGTGGATTCTCCTTCTCTGGAGATATTCAAGACCTGCCTGGATGAGGTCCTGTGCAGCCTGCTGTAGGTGACCCTCCTTCGGCAGGGGGGCTGGACTAGATGAGCCACAGAGGTGCCTTCCAACCCCGAACATTCTGTGATTCTGTGATTCTGTGCTATTTGTGCCACAAGACCCATAGCTGTCCCATGCTGTGGCCTAAGGAATTTGCAACACAGCTCCAGCAACGAGAGAGATAAATCTAGGCTTGAAGCATGAGTTCATTTCTTGCTGGTTTTTTTTCTAGCTGACTTGCAGCGTCACCGTTGGCATAAACAGCCGTGATTTCTCCATCAGCTATTTCCTTCTTCACTTCCTTCTTCACCAAGTGTGTGTTTTTCACATTTGTATAGTACTTGCAAGTTCAGAAAAGCTCATCTGACTGTGACTGAAACTCTGGCATACAGCTCGATTTTTTTTCCCCTTTTACTGAACTAATTTTTGCATGATATGCTGCCAACTTCACTTTTCCCCCCTTCCTTCTATATAAACAATATCCCTCTTCCAGATATTTCTTACACATTTGATAAAATGTATTGCATACATAAGATGACTTTGGCTCAATTTTATAAAGATTTGGCGTAATGCAACATACTAACTCAACTTTGATTCACTAAAAAAATACATGCCATTAAGAGCTGTATATACTTCTGAATTTAGTGTACAGCCATGATTGACTGTTTCAGTTGTAAGTGATGAAGGTATGGTCAAATATAAATAAAAGCTGTACACCACCCTTCAAAGACGTGTCTTTTAGTTATTTTATAGGAATGGACTAAGTTCTAAAGTTTTCAGGAGGTGTTGCTTTACTAGGGGCACTTCTGCAAGTACAGTGGTGTTGACCTTGGTTCCCTGGCCAGATTCCAGAGTGGTTAATTATATTCTGCACACTGTGAAATTCCCACATAATTTTCAATTAAGGAAGTTATTCGCCACTTTTCCCAGTCCTTGAAAATTGTTGGTAAGCTCTGCTGCAAGTAAAATGGCTGCTGTCCTCCATCCCAGTGGTGACTGCATCTTAGCCAACACTTATACGCAATGATTGCTTGATATAAAATAAGTTTAGTCCTTTATTCAAATTAAAGTCAGCAAAAATTCTTCAGTCTTGTGCTTCACAGGCCAAAAAGGAAGCTCAGAGGCTGGGAACATATGAAGATGTCTAAATGCATGCATGAACCTCACCTTGTTACAACTATTTGGAACTTGTCTGCACCCAAACTTTAATTTGAACAGCAAATTGTTTGCATTAAAAATCACTTATTTGTTGTTGAACCCTAGAGAGGGTGACAGAAGAATTACATCTTGCTGCTAAGGTTTCCTCAAGAAGAGGAAACATCCAAGCTACCATTCACACCACCCTTTCAAGGACCTCCCCAGTCTGGGTGGTCTCTGGCAGTGAACTTTTCTGGCGAACACCGTGCTTGCTGGCCGAGATATCCTCAGACACAGCCAGAGTTGCTTTACCCTTGCCTCACTGCATGCACACAGTGTCCCAGCAGATTCTGGTCTTGTTTTCCAGCCCATCTGCCACCCCAGGACACTGTTGTTGTTTCTGAGGGCTGAGGAAGGGCAATGGGAAGGAGACTTTGTCTATGGGACTGTGACCCCATGTCAACAGCTCAAATTTCTTGTCAGACACTCAGCGCCATGCCTCATTTAGCTGGTGAAGAGCCTTTTCCAACAAGATCAGGTCTACCATTCCGTAGCCCTTGTGGCTTTGCACCTTCAGCATTCGCTGACAAGGCCAGGTCATGCTCCAGTCAGCTATCAGAGAGGACACTGCCAGGATCACTGAGTGCTTTCAGCCTTCACAGGCTACACCAAAAAGGGAAAAGCCCTTCCAATTCAGTACCGGGGGAAGGATGCATGCTGCAGTGCTCTTGGCCAAACCAAGGCTGACCTTGGCCACAGGCTCAGAAGACATGTCTCCTGCAAAGATAGAGTTGTGTCTGAAGTCACATTCCTACATCATCACGTTCTTCCTGGTCCCTGTCTACAGTGGATTGTTCCTTTCCACCTCTGCCTGGCCTTAAGACACTTGAGTCTTCATTCTTCCCTTCCAGCCCTTCCAAGTTTGACTCACTCCCTCACTAGTAAATTAACAAATATTATAGAACACTTCTCATCAGCTCTTCTTTCCCCCTTTTTCTTCATATTTTCTACACCCCCTTGTCACCTCCACAAAATGACCTGTTCAGCATGTCCACTAATTGTAGGGTTTCTTTGTTCCTTCTCATCACAAACACATCCTCTTGTGAAGAAAGAGAAAAATCTTTGCTCTCTCCTGTATTTTTTTCCAACCCTGGCTGAAGATTTCTCTGTACGGGAGGTGGTAGCTGTTCCCTCTCTTTCCAACAACTTCACATGACACAGGTGTGGTACTCTGTATACTGGATAGGGCTACCTGCCTAAGGGTCTGTACCAAATATGTGACCCTTCTATCTAACCCCATTGTACGTACAAGTACATGTGTACATGCCATGTCTTCTGTATTGCAACACCGTCTCATAATTACCATGTTGCTAAGTCTCCTCTTGCAAGATAGCTTGTAAGCAGATCCCCCACCCACTCACTTTTGCCCGAAGGTTGCACCTGAGCACTCCTCCCTCCAGGTACACCCCAGACAAAATCTTCTTGCCTCCCTACTATTGCACTCTCACCCCTCAACTCTGTTTCAACATGACTCATTATTTCTAAGATTTTAAACAGATAAATTGAATTATTTTCAGGAGGAGCTGGCAGAAGCCATCATCTGAGTGAGAGAAGAGTGGTGGAAGGGTCCAACCTGGCATTGTTTTCTACTGACAATGCCCTCACCATCTCATTTATTAAAATGTTCTCAGAAGTAGCCTGTTCCATACATTCGTCAATGTAAGGAAGGTCTCCCAAGGCGTTATGTTATATCATGGTTTGCTAAAATTGAGGCTGGCTATGCCAAAAGTACTTTTCCAAATCCAGTCACTGTTTTGAATGCCAAACTGTTCAATAATGGCCTACATCTGTCAAACAGGGGCACTTCCACTGACCGAGTGATAAATTTAATCCATGAGAAAGCTCAGAGCACATAAATTATATTGTTCCCCATCCAACTAAGCTAGAGAGTAGTTAACTCACTGTGAAGCCGTTATTTTATAACATCTGAAAAAATGTTCATAATAACGATTCTGTGGAGGCCGTTTTAGAAGTGGGTATAATACTGGAGTGCCTGTGGTAGTGACCCCCTGGGGGCAGCCCCTTGTAAACCATTCATAAACAACATGGAGAGGGGGAGCTCTGTGTGTGGTCTTGACTTGATCTTGCGACTTTGAGAGCTGAACAGCTCAAGGTGGATCCATTTCATAATCGCCTTATTTGTTTTGAAATCTCTCAGCATCCTTCAGATGACCTTCACTGGAGTATGAGGCAAGAACTTTAATTATTTCTGTACATAAATCTAATGCTTATCACAGAGAGGCCCTCAATCTCTGCTGGAACCCCTATGCATTACTGCAATAAAAACAAAGTAATATTCCCACTAATTACAAAATGAGTACTTAATGTCTCCGTCAGTAAGTCTGATGTTGCCAGCACGGCTCACAGACCTAGCCCTGGTAACTGGCAAACAATAAATTCTACGAATGCTACGTGACAGACATCTATTTTGAAGATCCCTCTCAGCTCCTTGACTTCCCTTGAGTTTCTCAAAATAACTTGGTAAACAACCTGCTAACACTGATGGTGGGGGCACCGCTAAAATTGGTCCCTACTTGTCCACACAAGCCCTGGGATTCCATGAGTTCGGCAGTCCGAGCATTTTGTGGCCATGCTGGGCATATGAAGTGACACATATTGCAGTTTCTTGGCTGACCTGAATTAATGGAGGCATTCAGACCACTCCAGCTTGTAATTTTGAAAATGTCACCTCAAAGGCCACCGGTGCAGACACAGGAAGAGACAGTGTTCTTATTTTATATCACTGCACTACAGAAAGTTGCAGCGAAAGAAGGAAGTAAGAGATAGCTGTGGATCCAATATTTTTAGAGAGTTAGGCATTAGAAGCAACCACACGAACCCAACTTTGAAAACTATTCTCTTCCCCCAAATCCTAATTAATGTAGTAGTATAAGGAACAGCAATGCTTTACATCAGAAAGTGGAATATTTTGAATGAGCTTTTTATAGCTCTGAAAGAGTGCCTGCCACTTCATGAAACAAATAAGAATGTGTTGTCCTTGCCAGAAGGAGGTAAAATCTTATTTCAAAACTTGTTTAAAGAAATGTTATCAACAGAATATGAAGAGGGGGAGAAAGGAACAGAAATTACCCGAAGGAATAGTATGTGGGCCTTGTCACAGCAGGATAGGATATCGTCATTACTGCTAAATATACAAATAAAATAACTTCACAGAGATGTAGGACTTCTTAAAGATCTGAATGAAAACAGAAATAAGATTTATTTCCTTAATGGACAGTAAATGCAATCTAATCCTTTGATGCTTATCTTTTTTACTGCATAATCAATGAACTAGGAAAAAAAGACTGTGACAATTATGGCAATTATTTCTTGTGCAGCCAGGTTTGACATCGTCTGATAGGAGGTTAATTAATAGTTAACTTGGACAGCACAATTACCTAGTGAAACCATGTTGTTGAACCTCTGGCTGTAACTAACTTGTAACTTGAGAAGAATTTGCTCACTTCTGGCTCTGGCCCATGTCGGAGACTGGGGACTTTAACGGCTACTGACTCCTGCAGGGATTTAGATGAGTGTTCTGGGGTGCTGCCTCATGAAAACAGACCCTTGTTTGCTCCTTGTATGCAATCATTGGGAGTATCACCTGTATTTGTTCTGGTCTGGAGACAAGAGTAATGACCAGCTGGCATGAAAGTATCTGTACAGCAGCGTCCTGCTGTGCTTCTGTCCATCACACATGGGTGCCAGTGCTGCCATGTGATGTACAACCAGCAAGGAGAGCATGGGTTTCTCATGGTTGATATCTAAACATCAGTTACGTAAACACAGGATTAACTCAAAGGAAGAGCAAATCATTCTGTCCTGACCTCTACAGGAGATGATGTCCGAGTCAGAACATGAACTGCATTTGCCCACTTGGAGCTCTTCTAATTAACTGATATGGTGCCTCAATGGGTGTATGATTTGGAAGACAAGTCCTCGGCTCAAGCCCACATTGCCTGGGGTTCTCAGCAGCATTGTGGCTGTGCCTATTGCCCTGAAGTGCAAGGACCAGCACACGGTGTGCTTGCTGGGTGAGCTGCTGCTGTTGTGTGTTCGTCACACAGGGTTTGTGACCAACGTCTCTCACTCTTTCAAGTCACAGTTGATGGCTGCACAACCTCTAACAGAAAAGAGGATGCTTTGCTTCTGAAAACTAGCTAATAAGTTACTCCTTATAACTTCGATAGTTAAAGTCCACTTCTAAGACCCACACAGTTAGTAGACCTACAAAAAAGTGTGAATACTCTCAATTTGTGTCTATACTACTAAATTAAACAGTGCCTGGAAAAAGTCCTGAGTCCAGGAAAGAGGGATCATTCCTACTGTTAAGCTCCTGGAGTGGCCCAGTTATGGCCCAGTCTGGACCAATGCCATCTAGAGTGTTCCCCAGCAGTTCCCAGGCATGGTTTGAGAGCCAGAGGGTGTCCAGGAGCGAATAGTCTACACCCAGCCACCCTACTCCGAGCATCGAGGTCCTCTGCCTGCCCAGGCACCAGCTTCTCGGCCTCTCAAGGGTGGGACCCAAGCACTTTTTGTGTACTAATACACACGCAACCTCAACTCCCAGGAGAAAAAGCTGGCTTAAAGCTGTCAGAAGATATAAAAAAGAGGAGATCTGCTTAGTATTTGATGATGAAAGATAAAAAGTTAAACCAAATATTTTCCAAAGCTAAAAAGAGGACTTCACTGAGGACACAAATGTCTCTTCACTGAAATGCTACTGGACAAGTTTTATACAGGAAAATACAAAATTATTTTTATCTTGATTTCAAAAGGAATTTTATTTCCTTTTTTTTGTTTGTTTTTAGATTAATGTATGTTTTTGCTTTCACTTTCTCCATATCTCTCTGCTCTGCCTTTCTCCACTGGAAAATAGAAGCAGTGGATTGAAGTGAAAAGAAGGGGAGCTCTTTGGGGATTCTGCTCTCACTTTTTTTTCTGCTGTTCAGAAGCTGGCAAGGAAGAATAAAACATTTCTCCTGCCAAAGAACAAACAGCCACAAAATATACCTAACTATTCAAAAGAAGATGGGAAATGAGAAAGAGAATTGCTGGAAAAAAATTGTAATAGACAGAGGGCCTGGGCAGAAAGAGGTAAGGCATTGGAAGCAAGGTTGCACGTAACGGTTGACTGGAGATGAAATCCATCTGGAGCTGACCAGCTGCTTTGAGTGTTTGCTCAAGCTGTACCAACATGACTCGAACAATGAGTCTTCTGCTGGTCCAGGTCCAACCTCAATTCTTTAGCTCAGTCTGCACGCTCTGGACGTCTGCATTTTTAACAAAAAAATAATCATCAAGGTGAAAAGAAGGGTTTAATTGGGCATATGGCACCCTCAAATGGGAAGGATGGAAACAGAGCCCTCTTTCTGTAGCAAAGAATTTTGTTTAATTTCTTACTTGGGGAACAGAGACGAGTGTTCTATAGCGTAAACAAAGGGGAAATAGTGTGATATAGGTCAATGAAACAGTGAGAGAAGAAAACCCACAAATCCAAAAAAGGAGGGACACTAGTGATTAATATTAATCAGATTAATTAAGATCCATTGAATCAGCAATGTCACATGTTTGAGATTTATTTCATTTGCAAACTAAATCCTGGCATGATCAGGAATGACTCAGTCTATATACAGACACTGCTAGGGAAGTCAGAAGTACTAAACACAATGTAGGGCCAGATCCTGTCTGTTTACATTTCCTATAGGAGAAGATGCAATGTAATGTCAGTGGCAGAATCTGGTCCACCAAAAGAACTCCAGCACACATTTATCCTGATCATGAACTCATTTTATTTGATATTACAGTAATCTGACAAATTCAAGGGTAATTCACGTTGAAAAAAAGATTTTTTTTTAATGTAAAGATAACTGTAAAGTTCCCCAGTGCTTCACAAAGCCTAAAATAGACCCCATTTCTCCCATTTCTAGTTTACAAGTCCATCTTTCTGCTTAGCAGGAGCCATTGGCCTGAAAAAATGCCATGGAGACAATGCAAATCTGAGACATTGCAAAGTATTTTGCCATTTGTGGCTGTTTGTACTCACATGATGATTACCCATGCTCTGTTCCAGTCATTCAACTGGAATCACCAACTGAGACTGAAGCCCTGCTCACTACATGGTCTGGGTCCTGAGAGAATAGAGGATTTTGTACTACACTGCATTTCATAAATGACAATTTCTTGCATACAAAAGCCCTATAAATATTCTTTATCTTGATGTAGATTTCAAAATGTCAAAGAGACAGAGTTAATTAAGGCTCAATAACAGATTCAATAATTTGAAGGTCTATTTTTCTGTTTTATTATAGAGCAGAAAAGCGATGGTCATTATATCCTAATTTGTAAACACCTGATTTGATGATTGAGACTAGAAAGTGTGTTACTGTTGTTTGTTCTGTCAAAGGCTTTGGAATGGTCTGAAGTCTACAGAGCTACATCTGTTGCTATTTATCGAGGGGGATTTTTGCCCTATTTCTAACAGTTTATAAAATGAAGAAAAATCTTAAACACTGCAATTAGAATTTAATAAGCGGACATTTTCCTCCTGACAAAAATTCATTAAGCCTTTCTTTGAACTTCCAAAAAGAATATGTATCTTGCAACACAGAAACCCAAAATGTTCCTTGGTTTTCCATGCTGCTTGTGGATGCTAATTCCTGTGGATATTCAAGTTTAGAAGTGGACTAACAGCAGGAGAGCTAAGCTCGCTGACCACATTTCTGTCCTTTGCACATTCTTACACCACGGAGCCACCTGAACATCTTCACAGGAGCACCGAACCACAGGGTCCATCACTGCAGTGAGCCACTTCCCCCATCCACTCCGCACAGGACAGAACCCAAACCCAATACCCAGCTTCATTCTGCTGCAGTTCTAGGCACAGAGCTGGAAAATCTCTGTCTGCCCCTGACGCCACAGTCACCAGCAATCCACAATTATTAGCATGGCTTTACTCTCATTACACCTGAGCGAGGAAGTAAAATTTCATACCTGTTGTACTGGAAACTGAGCCAAGGATTGAAACCAGGTTTGCTGAATATCATCTTAATACCCTGCCCTGTCTGCTGTTTGTCAGCTTTGAAGGCATACCCGCTGCTGTGCCAAAGCCCAGCCTAAAGAAAAACCCTCTGTTTCCATCTTGCTCCCCTGAAGGACAGACAAAAAAAAAGGGCACCCCACCATCTGTGCTTTGAGCACACCACGGCTCTGGCAGAAGGAGTGGGATTTTAGCATGCAGTTAAATAAGACGTAGTCTTCTTGCAAAAAAAAAAAAAAAAAAAACATTTGAAAATACCCTTTTCCTAAGGGACAACCTAGAAAGAGGCAGAGGCAGAGCATAAAGCAGGTAGTGAAGAGACCATCAAGACTGGCATCAGCAGCAGAGCTGAAGAGTTGTAGAGGGTGGGTGGAGAAGAGCTTTACACTCAGACTTTAAAGAAAGCATGTCCCTGGAATAAAAGCGATGATTTAACGGTCAGAGCCATAGGCAGGGGATATATATTAAGCAATTCTATGGAAACATCACATGGAGGGACTTGGGGATAAAGAAAACAGAAGTAGAGGGGCATCCTAAACTTTAGCCTCCTTCCAAGTGGAAAAACTGGGCTATATAGAAAGGAAAGCGTCAGCTTGGGGAAATGAGATACAAATTATGAAGACATGTCTCTTCAGTGTCTCTGCCTCAGCTTTCTAAGATTTTGGGGAAAAACTCCTTTGCAATATTCCAGCTCCACTGAAAACCATGGAGTTGTGCTTTCATCTCTTCTTTGTAACACTCCTCTTCTAAAATGTAGAACAGTGTAGACAAATTCTAAAATATTCTGTGGTAAATTTCATACAGCTCACATATTTGTTTGCTTTAAAAACAGTAGGGATCCAGCCTCCTGGTCAAATCTAAAAGCCAGAACTTACAGCAAGAAGTGTAAGACCCATTCATTTTTCCCCTTGAGAAAAAGCAAATGCAAAAAAAAAAAAAAAAAGTTAACTAAAACCTGGAAAAAATACGCTGTGGTAGTGTTTCGTGAGACCCATCATGCAAGTCTCCTGTGACTCTTTCCTCTTCTGCAATCTGAATTCCCTTATTATGTGGCATTTCCTGTGCACTTACATATAGGAAAAATAAATCCTCAGCTATGGTTCATCATATAGGAGGCAGTTCTTCCTACTATTTTCACCTTTGATAGAACTAATTCATAATATAATGACAAATTATTTATAGAAACTTGAGCACAGCTAACCCAAAGTACAGCAGTACTATTTTTGCCTGAAATTACTTCAGTCCTGATCAATGCACTTTGACCTTCTAACAAAATAATAACTAGGAAGAACACAGAGAAAACTGATGTTTTCAAAGGAAAGATTTCATTGAAATACCGACATTCTGGCAGTGGTTGCCATTGTGAAATGTCAACAAGCACCGGCAGGTATTTTGATTTTAACATTAGTAACAGCTGAAGATATGTGAGCGAAATCTAACCCAACGCTCAGACAAACCACTTGAGCTGTCTGCAACAACATTTTGTATGAGTTATTATACTAATGGGCAATTTAGTCATCACAATATCAGAAGTGAGTGCAATTCAATTTCCTTTTAATTTCGCTTTTGCTCATTTTAATTAATTTTTATAATTATTACAGTAGTAATGTTGCTCAGCACTCACATTGATCACAGTTAAAAAAATCATTCCCCTGTTTTCCAGATTCTCAGACTTTCCTTGGCCCTTTCACCATACTGGTGGCATAAAAAAGTCTATAAATCTAGCGCAAGAGACACCACAAGCCATCCATCTTCTGTGCCAGATTTCATATTCCATTAGGAATACTTGTGGGATACGGGAGGCAGGCAGGATCTGTCACAACAGCCAAGTACAACTTACAACAACCTACTCTGCCTTTAGGAAATTACAGCCCAGGAAAAGCAATGGGTGGCATGAAGCCATCTTTACCTCACCTCGTTGCCTAGCCCCTGTATTACTTTGGGTGCAACCCCAGCATCCACTAGCCACACTGAGAACTCCTCTATTACACTCTCAGTGCACTCAGAAATAGTCTGCATCATAAAGAGTTTCCCCTTGACGAGCTTCTGAGCATGGCTCAAACAGCCCAGTCAACACAGTCACAGGATACACCTGTTTCGTGCTCAAACCAGTATCCCTCATATGCTTTTCGGGGCCACCAGAAAACAAGACTTTCTGAAAAGCATTCCTTGAAAACTGTCCGTTACTTTTAGATAGTTTTCCAGTCTTAAATTTGCCCAAATATACCCGAACCCTAACCACTTGCTAGAAATCAAGACAGAATATCACCACAGTTTATTAGAGAAGGTGATGAGTGGTAGATAACAACAGCTCCATTAAATATTTTGGTCTTCAATGTAATGAATACTTCAAAACAACCACATGAAACTGAACAAAGTCACCATAGAAAGCAGCATATGCTTACACAGTAGGAACAACAGGATATACATTTAACACGCTTTATTAAGAAAATCAAAAAAGCATTGACATTCCAGCATGTTAGCATACTCACAAACTCAGTGACTTTCCAAGAATCAAATTACGTATTAAAAACTCAGCTCTTGCAGAAACAGCTTCTTCTTTAACCGTTTCTGTTCTTTGTAGTTTTTAAAACCCTCTCAATGACACGTTCATTTTCACAGCCTTGAAATCCCTTTTTCTGATGAGTAATTCCATATTTGCTTCCTTTCTACATCACAGTGCCACCTTAGCCACAGACCTGCCAAGCCTTCCTGTTTTAAGGATCTCATAAAAAATGGACTAACCAGGAGACTTGTGACTCAAACATCTCACCCATGTTGCAACAGTTAAAAATAATAAATTTGAGTGATACAAAATTAATGCACCTAATTGTTCCTTACGAGGAATCGAAAATCTCAAAATTTGTCATTAAATCTTTACCTCCAGAATTGGATGCTCACTTCTGTTATTCCAGATATACCTACATCTGTTACAGAAAAGAATCAATATTTTTGACAGGCATCTCAAAATCATGTTCCTAGTTTAACAATTCAGTGTTAAATTTTGTAATGTAACAGAGACTGTCACATAATCCTCACAGGTCATGGCCTCACTGTGATTTAGAGACTTTAGGTGAGACTGGATATAATTTTTAGGAAATATGTAGATGTGCTTTGTTTCATTTTTACGGAAAAAGTCTCCAATCTGCATGTGTAGGTACTGTAATGGCTATGACAACCTGTTCTGGACACACGAATCTGGGCCTTTCTCTCTTGCCTGTCCCTTCTGGAGCCTAAGCATGTTCATGACACTTGCAGCTCCACATTAGGATAATAATCACAATTAAATTTCATGTTTTGAGCTTCATCTGTACTTATCAGGTGCTTTTGTATGCTTGGGATCAACAGCTTTGAGGTCTGGAAAGGATTTTCCCCTGGGTAGGCTGGGAGAAGTCAGCCATCTCTGCTACTCAAGGCAATGCACCAACACGTATCACCTCGATCCGTACAGTCACAGAGGCACAGGAGGCTTCCTGTTCTCCACCAACAGCACTTGCTTTTTTACAAGAGGAATATTAATCCCCAGTCTTGGAACTGAGTAAAATGTGACGGTAATGAGCAGGAGATCGGGTGTAATCTCTGCAAAATCTATGAAATGAGACTTGGCTCCAGAATCCGAGTGCATTTACTCGCTCTTTAGAGAGTTTGGTTACCGCCTTCTCAGTCACCAATAGCTAATATAATTAACAGGGTAAATGCATGTGACAACTGCACTTGCTCGTAGATGACGCCACTTGGAAAGGATCAGTTACATGAATTACCAAAGGGACAGTTGGACCAGGAAATCTGGTTTGCTTTGTAAAAGGTACGAGACTGTAGGATGAGGAAGCTGGAGGCTATTACAGACCTTCCTTGGTTTGAACTAAAAGTTGAGTTATTTTTTGCCGTGTTTGCCCAGTCTCATGTCACTGCATCGTTAGTTTGAATACTTCACAGCAAATAAGTAAACGGTAAATGCTGCTTCATACCGTATCTGTGGTGTAGGTGATAACATGGGGTGACATCACTCAGAGAGAGAAAGACACAGTGGCAGTGGCACCTCTGCAAAGAAGCACTCAGGTTGTGGGATTTTGTAACCTTAATTTAGATCCTACTTGGCTTTCTCTTCTTTTTTTTCTGTTGTATCCTAATTCAGCCTCATAATTAGTTGTAATTCTAGTTCTTCCCCTAGATTAGTAAAACTGCATTTTCAGTTTACTTGTTACCCATCAATTTTTCTAGCTTCTAATAGTCAAATATGATCAACGCAATGTTTCCCAAGAAAGCTATAGACAATGGCATGATTTTAACAAGTTTTGAGGACTCCAGTTCTCCAGTGAAGTCAGTGAGCTTTGCAGGTATTTCACACCTCTAGAAAAGACTATGATGCCTGACTTGGGGCACTGTGGGTCAGTAATTTAGCAAATGTTTTCACATGTGAGTACACAAAGCAGTTATTCAGCAAGACACAAGATCAGGGTCATGAGAGGCTGCCTTAGTGCTCTTTCCATCTCTGCAGATATTTTATAGAAATAGTATGTAACGTCTAAGTATGGAAAAGATCCTATAGAGCTCAGTAAAACTTTGGAGAAGGCATCCAATACATCTGAAATGCATATGCATTTATTCTGTTCTTTGTGATTTCACTGGTATACTTGGTGATGTGCTGAGCACAAGTTCAATGTTCACTGACATTCAACAATGAAAAATCAGTAATCAATCCTTATAAAGAAATAAGGAAAATGTAGCAGCCCTAAAAAATGTCAAGCTTGACTTCTCCAAATTTACTGTCTTCCTCTATATAAATCAAAGTTCAGTTTACACTAATTGTTGTGGGTTGAATGTAAAAGGTATAGCTAAGCAGCCACTGACTGTTTGAGCTTATTTCAAATATTTGGACATATTTGGTAAGATTTTCAGACCCTGCTCCATCTCTGTCTCTTCTGCTCTGTGGGAAGGCTGTTTCTTAACAGCTTGACAGTCCTCTCTAGACTTCCCTTGCCTTGGGTTGAAGTGGGTACAGGACACAGCTGGGGCTCTCAGCCAGTCTTACGCTTTCAGGGCTTTAGCTAATTGCCTGCCTTCCCTTCCCTCCTACCCAGATCACTCATAAATGACAGAGAAATGCCATTGAATATCTTATCTGCGATCTTTATGAGAGGGAGATTGGGAGTTCCTAGTGTCATTCCCAACAGAAGAGTGAAATCCACGTAGTAAATCCTTTCCCATCACTAGCACTATATTTTTTGTAATTGGCAGACAGTTGTATTATCCCTATAATCTCTAGGATGATCTCTCTGCAGTATTTCTTCTGTTCTTGCCCTAACGAAGCTCAAGCTGACTTAATGCAGAAATGAAGAAAGTTCCTGCTAGTCAGTGATATGTCTGCTAAGGGGAAACATGAAGGATTTGAATTTCCAGGGCTATTGCCAGGGCAACTTGTGAGGAGCCCGAGATGGGGTTGCTAGGAAAGCACCAGCAGGAGCATCTCACCCAGAGAAAAACTATTGCCTAATCACAGGCAGGTCTAAATCCATCCCTGACACACAGGCAAGAGGGAAGAGCATCTGGCCCTTGTGTAGCAAACAGTGGCTATCTGAGCGGCATCTTGTGCAGACACCAAAAATATTTCACTGTGGCTATGCATATCTCGCAATAAATGAATATACTGAAACAGAGGTAGCTTGAATAGGGAAGGCTCCTGTGCCATGTGAGACCATTCGTTCATCCCTTCTGCTGGTGCCTCCCTTCTGCTGCTGCTTTTCTTCCTGATTCATCTCAGCCAGGGAATGGGTGTGGGTGGGAAGAAGGAGGAGTTCCCCGTGGCTGCCCCGTTGTGCAAAGGGGAGGTGGGGAGAAAGCAAAAGGAACAACAGCTGAGCCCACTGGGACCTCTCCATCATCACTGCCTTTTGACTCATAGGGTAGCCTACCTAAATGAACAAAGTTAAAAAAACTGGGGAGCCTGTTCCTGCACCTGCAGATTCGCTACGTGAATTTGTGCAATTTCTTAAAATCCTCTGTATCTAAGATACTCTATTTGTAAAATGGAGCTAAGGGGTGCTGTCTTTTAGAAAGTATTTTCAAAACCTCATATGAAAAATGCTTATTGGTATGTCTCATTTTTACCAGTGCAGCTGTCCTGCTCAATTTATTTCTTCCTGGAGAAAGTGTGCTTTACAAAACAAGATAATACATTTTCTTGGCTATGTTCCTCTAGCGCATGAATACAGTCCCCAGCTCCACTGAGCATTGTAGCAGACAAGCAGAAGACATTGTTTGCAAAGTATTTCTGTCTCAGAGTAGTGAAATTAATTGCTTTTCCATACAGTCCCATAGTCAATAGTGAGCTCATGCACAGTATCAAAACCACACCTTGTCAAAAATACACATATATCATGTTTTATCTCTATTTTATGTATTTTGCACTTCAGCAGCCCACTCTAAAGCCCTTCAAGTCATAGATTTTGACTGGCTTTGGATTAGGCCATAGATATCTTAGCTAGCATATAGCTACCCACCTGCATGAATATACCTGGAAACAAAAGTCTCACTTACAAACAGAAAAACTGCTCATGCTTTACTCTAGTTCTATTCTCCAAACACATGTGTGTCCGCCCACAAACAGCAGCTGCCATATCTCACCCTAAATATACAGTGCCCACCCGAGCTTTTAAACCTCCAGCAAAATCTTGTCAAGAGCCAACATAAAAAGTAGGCAAGGAGTGTTCTCTGCAGCTCGTAGTGAACTCCACCAGCATTACAAAATCCAGAGACCATTCTACTACCTGCATCTGGTACCTTGACAAATCAGGTCTAGATTTAGCAGCGAAGCTGGGAGACAGTGAACAGAGTGGTGAGTTTCTCCATGTTGCCATAGAAGTAACACAAGAAGGGAAATGCGAGGAACAGCAGGGGACAGGGCCTACAAACTCATCCTCTGCTCCCATAAATGTGCTCTGGCTACCAAGATCTTGATACAGCACTCTCCTATACCCCAACATGCACAGCACTGAATTCTCCTAAGCCTTCACTCTCATCACCATGTAGTAAAAGTAACAAATTTCCCTTGAAATCCCTTTTCAACTCATGCATATGGCACCTCATGAGAACACATAAATAGCTGCTTGGGATTAACAAAGCTGCCACAGCTCCTTGCATTTCAGTGAGCAAAGGCTTTTTGTGTAAGCATTAAAAAATATCAGCTAAAAAATTGAAACCTGCTGCCCTAGTCAGACCTAAGAGGTCTTTTCCACATAAATCAGAATTTTTCAGAGCTTACCAGCATTGCTGGAATCTAGTAGTGCCCAAGGGCACCAAGCTGGGATGCAGACTCCCCTTGGTGGCATTGGGATGGGCAGAGAGTGTTCATAGAAAAGTAAGAATGCAGTCCAAGAAGAAGTAGGCGCAAATTTAAAATCTAAAGTTTGAATTAAATTCTTTTCTGACACTGGCAGTCCTAGGCTTGGGAATCTGTCTATCAAACCTCCCTTAAGGATGGTGCTATAGTTTCTAGACTGCATTTATTCTGTGGTGTCTCTGGGCCCGAATATGAAACAGGTATGTCCTGAGGCTAGGTCTAATTCTACATTTAATGAGAATGCTGTGGTGGAACAGCTATTGCTACTCCAGAGATATATAAGGATTAATTACCTCTTTGTTCTTTTGGGGAAGGTTTCTGGTTCTTTTGAATGTATCTCTGAATCCTTGAGATTCCTATAACAATGCAAAACCTCAACATGCCCAGTAGAAAAAGGTTTACACAGACCTAATACAAGGTGGGGAAAGAAAGTGGATTTTGAAAGGCAAATTATTTTTGCCCAACTAGCAAAGACAGTAAGAACAAACCACAGGCTGCTGTACGGAGCTGGTCTGTTGCATGCCAGCGCTTTTATTGTAGTGAAAACAATGGAGTTTCTCTCTGTAAGATGAAAACAGGGAATGTGATCTGGTAGCCACATGGTCAACACAAAAGCAAATTACAGAGGATACTCTCTTCAAAACTGGTGGGCACACTACAAGGGCTGTGTTTTACTCCTTTGTGTCTCATTAGCCTTCTGAAGCAGCAGGCAGAGAAGGCAAACTGGGTGTAAGATGCTCTCCAAGCCAGGAGAAGAGAAGGGTTATCAGGATGTGGAGGTTGAGAGCGACTAGTCCTCCAGTGCAGCCCCCCAGCACCTCCACCAGCCTTCACTCTGGTGGAGCAGCCACTGCATCCACGTGGGAGGAGGTCATGGCCCAGAGATGCCTGGCATGCAAAGCCATGCACCACCCCTGCCAAACCACTCCAACCCCATCCCCAAACCTCTCTTCAGCTTCCAACACCAAAGATATTGCACCACCACAGTTTGGCCCAAACCAAGCCTTCAGTATTTTGGCATTCTGGGAGCGGTTACCGAGAGCTTGGCAGAGTGGGGAAGCTGCCATTTCCGCTGGGGTTTTACACAGGAAAGGCTTTTTCTGCTTTCACCTTTAGCTTTTCTGCTTTTTCTGCTTCACTACATACCCATGTGAAGGCCAGCCACAACAACTGCACCTTGAGCAGCGCTTGCTGATCTGATTTTTCCTGCCTCTTCTTTCTCTTGAGTTAAACTCTAGGTGCTTTATCTAACCCTGACACAGGTTTCAATCACAGAGAGCAGTTCGGGGAGACACTTCTCTGTCTGTTTTTCTTGCTTCCCTTCCCTGTGAAAGGGGAGGAAAGGGCAGAGGAAAAGGATGAAGCACTGGACGACTTTAACTATAGCTAAGGCAGATGCAGCCCCTGTCATAGCTTATACACATGTAATTGGTAACAGTGCTTGGGCCTTGGACTAGAACTACACAAATTTCCTCTTATTTAGCCAGTCCTTCTCCCCAACAACCCTCCCCCAAAGGCCCTAATCTAAATCAGATCTGGATATTCAGGAAACATACAGGCCACTACAATGAGCAAAACATTTGCGAGTCATCCAGAGACTCAATTTCCTTCCTAAAGTAACAACACAACAGGGTTTATTTTGTAAGGAGAAAAAAATCGCTTTCTGGGTGCCTACAGTAGGTTTGCTGTCTCTTTGGCTGAGCCCCTCTGGAGCATCCAGGAGCTGAGGACAACTAGTCCACTTTTTAATGATTTTTTTATCAGTATCCTGTCCACTTCCAAATGTGGAAAAAGTTCTAGTATCACACTGCTAACACCAAATAAAAACTTTAGTCATTTCCACCCTCTCAACAATAAAGAGAGAAAAGTGATGATAGTAGAATTTTATTGGCTTTATTTAAACAGGCTTCTTCTCCCCCAACAATACTGTGCTACTACTATAAAACTTTTCTGACACATTACTTTAAACATTAGCGCATGGACATGCCAGCTCTGCACTTCAGGAGCTACAGTTCAATGCCAAGAGCTATTAGTCACATTAAGAAGTCTACTCGCAATATGGCAGATAGAGAGGAGAGCATCTGAGCCCTCTTGCCTCCAGCTCCGCCCTGCACCCTGTCCCCCTCCCTGGCTGCAGCCAGACTGATACACAGGGCAGCTAAGAGAGGTTTTCTACCAGTGTTTGGAAAGGTGAGAGGTTTCGGCGAAGGGGAACTTTTTCCCCCTGGTTTTATGGTGGCTGCCGCTGCAGCACTCCACGGGGATTGCTGCAGTCAGCTGAGGACAAGTGATGAGAGAAGGGAAGAACAATGAAGTTAAGCAAACAGAGGAATGTCTCGTCTACGTCTGGGGAACTTCTAGTCTAAATACATTGCTAGCCTCCTTCAGTATACATGTGTGTGCTGCTCTTCAGGACAAACGGGGCCTTTCTTTTCAGCCCCTTTGACTTCGGCAAGGATTGCACAGCTGGGACGATGACTTGTCTCCTGTTATTAAAACCACTTCTTACAAGTGCCGACAGTGTCTACGTGTTCTTCTGAGTCACTTCTTCAGAGCAAAAAGAGAAAATATTTTGAGACGAAATCTATCATTTTTACGTGCTATGCCTACATTTTATCTGGTTTGGGGTGAGAAAAAGATATCTAATATTATTAAAAATTGTGAACTATTAAGTAACCATCCTGGGTGTTTATCTGTCTACATTTTTCCCCATGTATGGGAAAAGACAAGAGAATCTGAAATGACCAGAGCACTCTTAAGCAAAGACACAGTCTAGCCAAGGCAGAAGGAATATTTCAACAGAGACAGAGAGGAAGGCAGCATCCAGAGGGAATCAGACAGACCACATATATGACTGTAGCAAAGTCTTAACCATACATATAAAAATAGCGATATCGGTGGGTTGTTTTTTGTTTGTTTCTTTTACTTTTGCATTTAAAACGAGCTCATTCTCCTGCTGATCTCAGGCAGTGCCAATTTGTGACATAACACACATGCTGAAATACAATATGGAAAATGTGTACACACACTGCGTAAGAGAGGCTACAATCTGCAAAAGTGAATGTTGCATCCATATATCAATTGAAATAGCCTACAATTCAGGGAGCAATTGTTTTGAAACAATCTCACATGAATTCACCTTCACGAGATTAGAGGCTGATGTCACCACAAGGGTGAAGTCATCAGCAATGACTTAAGCTAATGGGATAATGCCAGAAGAACTCGATCGGCGCAGAGTTTAACTCCTTCCGAGCA
>Ga0181612_106703_pt1 | contig 18887 bp, 5 predicted proteins | sample HoacroProtozoa21_FD_119630 | JGI IMG/M metagenome (GOLD analysis project Ga0181612, IMG submission 119630) | Hoatzin crop microbial communities from Cojedes, Venezuel. Combined Assembly of Gp0051906, Gp0051904, Gp0051908 | reverse complement strand
CCTGGAACTTTTTGAGGTGTTCGGCTGCATGTGCCAGCAGAGCAAGACAGGAGACGTTGAGGCTCTTTTGTATACCTGAGGAAACAATGAAGGGAGTAGACCTGAAGTGTGCCATAGAAGAATTGAGAATCTTTTAGGCAAAGCCTACACACAAAGGACGGACTTCACTGAACGCATAGTTACAGGAAGCAGATTCTGTTTGATTGGTGAAGTGAGGAGTATAAAGAGCAACAAAGTCGGAAAGATGTCTCGGTGATGTCTGTGAAACAGAAGCAGTTCTTGGCCCTTGGTGAAGGGCGAGTCAGCGTTTTTATCTGAGCGGCAAAAAGTTGAATATGAGTTGTAAGATGAGAAGTGTGTCATGAAAATAAGGCATCGTTACAGATGTGGAGAACCTCAATGCATTAGGTGTTACTTGAAAACTGAGTGCTTGCAGGTAGAACATTAAATTGTAGAAGTGAGAACTAAAGCTGCATGCTCAGCACAGTAGTGTAAGGAGGTTCATACCACATAGCTAAGTCTGTAGAAATTCAAGTCCGGTCATTGAAGATAGCAGCAGTAGCGGGATTACTCACTCACCACATCAGTGAGTCATCTCATTAGGTGAAATAGTAAGTGTGGTGTGTTTAGGTTCTTGAAGAACTAGTTGCTCATTAGGAAAGAAAGTAATTTCTGTTAGCTTTAAATCACTCTCACAAACACCTGATTGAGGGATACTTTTTTGCGGAGCCGGTGGCCATAAATTGAGCAGTTTTGGATGGCTGTAGAAGTTACTGTAATGTTCATGGGCTACCAAAGACTCCATGTGACACTGCCTACAGCAGCACTTCCCTGGTGTGGTCCCCTTGTCGGGGACTGTGGGATGAGAGGAAGTTATCTTCTGGCTGGGGGGGAAACTATCCACTGCTTTCTCTGTTGTATTTCAGGATGCTGAGGCTGCAGCAAATGTATTCTTTGCTAAATTTGCCCTGCATGCTTTAGTTAGGGTGCCTTACAACAGGATACTACCTATTTAAAATACTGCCACACTTCCAAATGCTGTCATACAAATAATAGAAGGGACAGATGACAATTGGTTGTGCTTTTTTTTCAAGCACTTAAAGCAGAGCGGCGCTTAAAGAAAAAGGGATTCAAGTCTTTTGTCTACTCCAATCCCTTGCCCCTTTGACAGTCCTGCCCATTAACAAAGTGATGCTTTTTGGGAAAACAACTGGAATATCACTGCACTTACTCTTAGGAGTGCTTATGTCATCTGTCTGCCATCCTAATGTCTCATTGCTGAAACAGCCACCAATAGCTGTAGGAGAGTATGGTAGCAGGAAACCTAAATTTAGCGAATGAGATGAAAATCTGCATGCAAAACATTAGGGCTTCTTCCTCCAAGCCAGTAAATCCTTTCCAATAAAAGTGATGTTTAGCTCTTCCCACCCATTAAGCCCAGTGCTACTGAAGTGTGGGAGAGCAGCCACTAACTTAGCATTGTAAAACTTTACGAAATTTTAGCCTGGATCCAGGCTAGTTTCCCACTCTACTGGCAAGAAGACCGAGTTGTTCTTTGGCTTTTTAAAGGTCAACTGACCTATCCAGTACAATCTGGTGGGAAAAATGGACGAGGCAATTCCGGAAAGGAAGGACAGGCCAAAAAAGGGGGGTAAGCTATAAAGTCGTTTTCTCTAAAGACAAAGTGGGAACGGAAATCCAGGAAGTGAGTGTGAAATTAAACAGTGTATTTGTTATCTATACTGTAAGGGTTTCCCTGTGCTGTACAGAATCATGCAACACTTGTTCCTGTTACATGCTACCAGACCAGATGTGGGATAGTACCTTGGTTCTCATATTTTTTAGAGGTAGTCTCATGAAATCTTCTTTTTTATTTTTTCCTGCATAATATCAGGCAATGATAGTACATTACTCCATTACTTTCTTGCCCTGGAATCTTAACTCTGCTTTTGCCATGCTGTGGCATAAACTTTATTTATGCTTTTGATTGAGGCATCAAGACATATGGAGAGGTATGTTTCACAAGATGAGTGTGGTAGCTGTGGTTATCAGACCACCAGGCAAGATTTTTACATTGTTTTTAATTTTTTTTTCCTCCTTCTTGTGAGATATAATTACCAGAATGTATTTGTTGCCAGCTTCGAAACTAAATTATACATACACAGCTATCTTTTTTAATTCTTGTAAGTTGGATGTTTTGGTATACTTTTCCTGTGTTAAAACTGCTGTGATAAGTTAAAAATGAAGGCTTTTATCTAATTGTGTCTTGTACCAAGAAAGGATGTTTTGTTGGGTTTTTTCTTTCTCCCCCACCCACCTGAAATCTGAAGTACTGGGGAAAAATAACTTGGGTAGCAATGTGGAGATAGTACTGCTCCAAAGCATTATTAAAGCAGAAATACCAAACCAGAAAGCATTAGTCCTGTAAACTTAAAGCAGTGCCACATTTGTTCTAGGTGTTTTTCTCTCTGAAGAAATGCTTGATCTAAATGAAACTGAACCTCTTCTTCACTGAATTACTTTTTAAAATGTGCTGCAGTGTCAGAACAATTTATTTGCAAGCTTTTAAACCAAATAGAACTTCATTGATGAAATAGCTATCTGGTACACTTACCATAAAAACCAACGCCAAGGGTACAAGTCTTCTTCAATATGACTTTTAGTGCAATGTCAGAAATGATATATATAAAAATGATTGATCAATAAAGCATTCTGAGGTTGACATGTTCCACTTTTAGAACCAAATCTAACTTATTTTTGTAAATCTAACTAGTGATACTTTTATATATTTGTATGTAAAATACAAATACAATAGTGCTCTAAATTGCATCCACAAATAACAACTTCAGTGTGCTGGGGGACACCTGGACTTAGCTTCAAGATAGGTAATTTGTGTGTAAATAGCAGTCTTGCTGCAGCATGAAATAATTCTGGGCTCATGACTTACCCTACTTCTCTAACTATGTGGTAGTCATGATCCAACTTTCTTCTGATCTTTCAGTTTTTTGAAATTCCTGCACCATCTCTGTGCATACCAAGCAAAAGGATTTTTGAACTGCTGGAATATTTTCCCCTGTTCAAGACAACCAAAGTGTCAGAAGTTACCAAGCCTGTATTGCATCCTCTTCATCTTTTCCTAAAGCGCTTAACAGGACATCATTTGGTCTCCTTCCCTAAACTGTCATGGCTTCCGTCCTTCTGGCCACTTCAGCAGTGTGGAAGAGAAGCTGTTCCTCACTGTGTGTGTCAGGAGCCAGTTCCAGCTTTGTGCAAAGCAGTTGCATGTTCTAACTCAACATTTTTCAGTGTTAGTATCCAAAGTAAAAAGTACCATCTCTTTCTGTGTTTTTCATGCTACCTGTATTTGAGAATTTGACCATGGAATGATGTGAATACCTCTCTAACATTAGGCACAGAACACAGCCTGAGACAACAGATGAGATGCTGGAACAAGACACCAGCCTCATGCTTTCAATGCTGAATTTGAGTGTCTGTAAACTGGCCATGGTTTGTAAAGCTCGCTTACCCTTAGACTTGAGAGCTTATGCTGTCATGTCCAGGACATGCTCTTCCTAACTTTGTTCACTACGTCTCTGCTTATTCTGTAAGAGCAGCTGCAGTCATGTTTTGGACCTCTCGAAACATGAGTGGGAGAAGGCTTCTATTATGACAAGTTCTCAACTGACTTTTGTCCTCGTATTTGCTGTTCTTAAAGGCATGAAGTAGTTTGTTCTCTATCAAACAATCAAAATTCTTACGATGACATCACCATCACTAGCTTAGTCTACGGTGTTGACTGTTTGGCTTCATCTCAGCCTTCTGAAAGGAAAGCATGACTTCAGTCAGGAATCTTAGACCAGAACTGGTACCAGGAACATGCCTGCAGGCTTTTAGGTTCATTTTGGATAACAACATTTTCTTGTCTTTTTCCTTGAAGAATAAATAGAATTGAACATTGATAGAAACAAACTCTTTTTAAACTAACCAGTAGACACTTCAAAGCCCAAATGATATAAACCCAACTTTTAAAAACAATCTCTACTTAAGCACATAAGAATCCAGTGCTTAGTACTTCTGAAAATGCTGAGGGCGAACTTCTCTACACCTATAAAGTTAGGGCAAAAAAGACAGTTAATTGGAAACAAATTCTTTAAAAAAGGAAACTGGAAAAATCACTTTTCCATACTACAGACATTTTTGTATTGGTTTTTGGCGAGACATGAATGCACTGCAGTAATGTCCTCCAGACGTATTTTACATCCATTTTTCACATGAAGAATTGGGAAGAAAACTGTTTGCGGCTGTTATTTGGAAGGCACCAAAACATTAGGCAGCAGGAGTTAAAAGAAGAATCCAGTGTCACTTCTGGTCTCTGAAGGACATTTTTGGTTTCTTAGTTCTATGAAGGATGAAGGTTATTTTCATTGTGGTGTTGATGGTACTGTCTGCACCCATGTGTGTTTCCTGTGATAACCAGTATTGAAGTCAGGAATCTGTATTGAAAACTCTGTAGTGCTGCTTACTGTCACTTTGTCAAAGTGCTGTGTTTGCTTTCAGGGCAAAATTTCAGGAAAAGGCTTACTTTCCCCAGAAACAGGAGATTTGCCAGTCTACACTTCTACATTGACATTCAGAATTTTTACATTTCAGCAGGACAGAGGAATTAGGATGTTATGAGTGTCTACTGTGTTGAGAGGGTGCTGATGCTTATATGTTTTTAAGGGCTACAACCCAGATTTCCAAATGGGCATATATACCTGATACTGATACTCTCAAATCTGCTGCTTTCTGTCTTCAGTGCTGGAAAGGGATCCTACGTAAATGGGTTTTATTCCCATCTGCTTGAATTATAATGGGTATCAGCACTGCAAGTGTCTTGGAAACTGATTCAGGTAGGTCCTTGGTTTTTTTAGCCAGTCCTCTGAGTAAGAGTAGCGTATTTCAGCTATGTACACCAGCTTCACAGTGTGAGTTAATTGGCCTTTAATTCTGTGTAGACAAGATGAGACAGAGTGGAAGGGAAACAATGTGGCCTGTCTTGCTTCAGTCCACTAATCTGATTTAAGCTGTAACATAGACAAGGCCGCTTGCAGATTTTTACACGAGGGAGCAGGTTGTATTAAAGACTGAGGGAGTGTCGGAGAACTTCAACCTGCGCTCTTGGAATAAAATTATGCATGGCCTTGTCTGTGCTAGGATTTTGCTTCATGTTTTCCAGTTCACCTGAACAACTGCTACTCACCAAGTAGAGACATTTAAGTCACATCCCACTCTTATCCTCCTTAAACTTTTTCTTACACAGAACTTTGAAATGGGTTTAAGTTACAATTTAGAAGTAATTGGTAACTCTTCCTAGATGTGGCAGATATGTGAGTAGGATGTCTACAGGAATGAGTGGCTACATTGACGTGGTACTCTTCAGTGGGTGAATGTGGACTGGTGGGTATGGTTGCTGGGATTTCATCAGGTTGTTTTACTTGATGAAGTGTGTTTGTGAAATGAGTATCTTGTATTGCAGTGTAGTAAAGGCATACAATGAACATGAATTTATATGCAGAAGTGTAAGTTCACATAAGCTTATACCAATAAACTTACAAACAGTATGCTAATTTACTTGGCAGATACAGTATTTTTCTCCAAAATATATGGAGTAAATATGTTTCTGTTCCTTTCACTGAATATTAGCTAATGCTCTCATTGCTGAATTATTTCTAAATAAAGACCCTGTAGTGTCCTTAAAGCTCTTCCATCAGCTATGAGGTTGAACACTGAACCTCAATTTTAATGCTTATTGTACATCTCATTTATCCAAAAAGTCCACATTCCAAATGAAGCTGTAGTATGCAAACTGTAGACTATGCTGGGTTTTTAAAAATTATTTTTCATGTTAATGCATACTGTGTACTGAATCTTGGTGGGTTTTTTTATTTTTTAAAGCAGCTTCTACAGGGTAGTTTTCTTGTCTCAAATCTGTATGTTCCTTATGGCACTTTTTAACAAAGAGAAACATTAAGCTTAAATGAACATCTCCACGTAGCTTAGCAACAGGATATGATTAATAATACCTTTCACCTATCTGTATGCAGATAAATGTCTGAAAGTGAAAGCAAATTCAGAATTGGTTGGCCAGAGCCTGGCGGTGCAGTGAGAGAGAAAAGGTAATATGATAATATCTTGTGATCTTTGTTGAAAAAAGGAGAGAAAACGAAAGATATATCTAATGGGTTGGATCTGCCTTACGGAGTAAAACACAGAGCATAATGGATTTTTTAATAACAATTAAATGGTGTACTAAGAGAAAGTATAAATGCCCTTGCTTCTCATTATTGGTTACCATCACTAATTTACCAGCCATGCTTTTTCATATGTGAGAGATCAGAAACAATCAGTAGTAATTACTGGGCCATCACAGCTGAAATGAAATGTAGTATAGATGAAATGTAGTATAATTTAATATACAGTTAATGGCTTTATATTACCATAAAAGTGTTTTTAGTGATGAAATGGACTTTTGTACTGAGTGCTGTACTTAAAAACTATGCAAAACATTGGTTATGGCATTAAGTTTGTAGTTAAAATTTTCTAGCAGAGAAAAGAAGGGAGATTGCAATGGACATTCCGTGTTAAATGATACCGCATTATTTAACTTTTCTGTAAAATTTTGTGTATATGTATAAATAAAAGGAAATTGAATTTTATCTGTATGTGTTTGATTTTTGTATCTGTATAGGAGATTGGAGATATTTACTTTTCAAGAAATCAAAAGGTGTTAGAATATGAGTTGGTGACAGAAGCTTAATTCTTTCCCAGTTTGTACTCGTTCTGTATAAAGAAGAGTCACTATGGGAGTAGGATGAATATGGGATTCGTTGTGTGCTCATTTTGTAATAGTGGGAAATTGCTGTTTTTATAGGAACAAAATGGAGTAGTATATGTATGTGCTGAATGTAGAAGACCTAGTTATATTGAGACAATCCCATGGACTGGCATAAATTCGTAAACATTTACCTTTAGAGGAGAAATAACCTATTACAATGCAGAAGCACAGATTTCTGTCCTGAGCTTCAGAACCTTCAGAACCTGCTTTTTTTTCTATTTTCAAATTACTTAATTATACTGATTATGCATTATCTACTGTGTGAAATCAGTAGAGATGTTTTTTACAGTTCACAGGATGGTGTATATATTTGTATTTGCTGTTCAATGACAAAGTGAATGTTTCGGTGTATTACAGAAGTTGTAGGGGTAATACTGTGGAAGGTTAACTGTTGGTAGTGCTCCTTGTATCTGTCCTAATGCATTGTCATGGGCAAATATCCACCAGCAATCATTTCAGTCATCACTTATTTTTGCTTTACACAGTTTAATTCTTTAGTGCCTAGTGGCAGTCCAGGTTTTATTTCTGAAACAGAGAGGGAAGATTTCCTGCATTTAATAGGAAATTTCCTTTTTTGTTCATGTTTGGTAGCCTGCTGTCGAAGTGTGATTGTTTTTCTGAATTAGCAAGTAGGTCTATTTAAGTACTGACTCTTTTGAAAAGAAAGTTGCTGCCTATTTCTGTAACAGCTGCCACCTCCAGTTATTGTGCAAAGATGTTGGTGTGCTAGTGTGTTTTAGAGGTGTAGCAGGGGATGTCTGTCTCATACCTCAGAGGGTTGCCACTCGTTAGCTGAAATGCCCTCCTGCGACATTGTCAGGCCCCAGTATTTGGCAGCTGTTAGGGCTGATAATGCTCTCTGCTGGAAAACTTTCCTTCTGTAAGATTTCTCCCCAGAATTTGACTGTGGCCTTATCTTGTACTCCTTCCTTGGTTCGTTGATGTTCCCTCTTTCACCTTTTAGTCTTTACCTGAATCCATTTGGCACTTGGCTGACACCAACAGCTTTACCCTCCCCTGGACTGCCTGCTGCGTCTCCTCTTAATCCCCTGTGACCATGTTGCTTCATGGCTCTGCAGCTCCTCAGCCATCACGGCTGGGGTGGACAGCAGGAGGCATGACAGGACCCTCCTGGAAGAGTAGATCTGTTTGCCTTTGGTTTACCACCATCAGGCTTGAAGCTGAGAACAGTCAATTTACACCATAGGATGAAATGGTGGGGCAGGACACTGTTAAATGCTGCCTAGTATTACTCCTTGTGCCTTCTTGAATATGGAACTGGAAACCATTGATCCTTTTATCAGGCACCTGCAGCTACCTGTTGCATGGGAGGCACTGATTTTGTTGCCCAGTATTCAGTGTAGTGTATGTAAGGATGTGGACTGACCTCGTGGTGATGACATAGGCATAAAGGCATGTTTGTCTTTCTCTGTTCAAACAAACACCAAACTCATAATTTTTGAGGGATTTCTCTAACATACCCCTCTAGTATTAGTGGAGAGAAGTTCTGGACAGGAAACAAATACCATCCTTATTCTTAAGGTCTGAGACTCCTCTTTCTGAAATTGCCATAAGTTATGCCACTAATTTACCTGAGGTAAGATGGTGCCCTGAGTTCTCTAGTTCTGTTGAATGAAATCTCTTTAGATCTCTGCTTGTAACCTATCCTAACTAAATGGTTATGCAAACAACTTTTGATGCTTTTCCTTCTTTAAAACAACATTCAGCAAAGACTGTTCACAGAATTAGTTTGAATTGTATCTCAGGTAATTATCTATTCTCTGAGAATTACAGCTTCTAGTTAGTGCAAGATATTGATGCAGATGTTTCCCAGCTTTACTGACTTAGTTTGAGTCAGCTGTGTTTGCCTGGATCTTCTGCCCTTAAACACATTTGTAGGTTTTTGGTTGAAAACCACCAAACAAGAAAAGAATGAAATCCCCTTTTCTTTCTGGACTGTAGTTTCAGGGCAGCATTTATTTTGCTGTTGAATCACATTTGCAGCTCAAAGAAGCGAGACTTTCATAAAGGGTTCTGTAAACTTAAACGAGATCAGAAGTCATTGTTTTCAGACAAACCTCATTTTCCAACCAGTCAATTTTAAGATGGAGTATAAGTAACAAAACAGCTGTGAGCTACAGTTTTGCAAATGCATAAGATTTTATTGTATAATGCAGCTCTGAAATATAGTACATCTAAACAAGCAAAACCATTCTGAAGTTAAAATGACTAATATTTAATAAAAAGATATGTAGATTTACATTGACTAAAGCCAGATGTGAAAATGTTTCCGTGCAGTTCTCCACAACCCATTGTATTTGAATAGGTGGATGCAATAATCAACAAAATGAATTGTAATTGTAACCTGTAACTGTAAGTTCTATGCCTCCTGAGTAATTACAAATGAAAGACTAATTACATGTTTATAACACGTTACCTAGTCTACATTTTCAGAAGTCATGTGCAACCTGGAAGGTCTCTGTCTTTTTTGTAACTCAACTGAGACTCCTCATAGAAACCTCTTTTTCAAAGTGCTGTAAACCTTACCTGAATTTTGAGGCAAAGTGGTAAGTGTGGAAAGCCGCATCCTTTCTTCCTTTTCATGTGAATCACAGTTGTGGGTCTTTTTCTCTTACAGACTTGAAAAGGGTGAGGAGACTTGTTTGGCTGAGAAATGCAGAGGGAATGATGCGTGGGATTTTGGGCATTCTCAGAGTGCACGTGTATGGGTGCTTTGCCCCTCTCTGCCTGCTACCTCAGCTGTCAAAACAAGTTAGCGTGTATCCCTCCGACTAGCGCTGAAGTGCTCTGTGCGTCCATCAGTGAAATAGGCGTCCCTGTGTTTCAACTGGGAGCTACTGTGTTGCAAAATGCCCTCAGGATCCCTATGCTGTGAGAAGGTGTTGCACCAGCCAGGAGATCCACTTCCTAAATTGCTTGTTACCAGTTAGCGGACCCCACGCTCCATGCAGCTGAAGTAGCAGGAGACAGAATTAGAGCTGCTCATCGCTGTAATATGTGTTCAGAGGTCGACTGGATCTATCCAATGGTGCAACACTTACGATGCAATCATTAATCTTAATATTTTCGCTCTTGCGGAGGTCAGTGACTTTCACAGAAGTCTGAGCAAATCTGTTTTGTTCACTGAATCCTGTTCAACATATCCACAGTGTTCCTGGATGGCCTTGCAGAGTTTTCAGTTTCACAGATGTCTGAAATGCTGATTGTTTCTTTTGCCTTGGAGTAAGCAGAAGTGGTTTATTTAATAAAAGAAAAAGAAAAAACAAGAGAAAGTAAATGCAGTGGTTCAAATTGCTTCTGCATCCGGTTCAGGCTGAATACTGCTGTTCCTCTGTTGTAACTGCTTGTTCTTCAGCATTTGCTTTAGTATTCCTTGATTTCAACTGTTTCTGTACTGTATTGCTTTTTATTTGGGTGTATTTTCTTCTAGATAAGGCTCTATCATGATTGTTTTTAATATCGTGGTTTTTTAAATATCTTAGTATTAAGAGTCACATCTCTTGTCTTCATCTCTTCAATCTTCTTTCTCCTCTTCCCTCTCCAACGGTGTCCACACATTTCTCTTGCTGAGCATTTCCAATCATTGCTCTTGTTGCTGAAAATCCAGCTCTTGGTCAGAGATTCTCTAACTGGCCTACAACATCATCATCCTTCCACTGCCAAGAGAAGCTCTTTTTTTCCATGTGAAACTGGATTGACAGATGTTCTTACCCTTTCAGTTTACAATCATTCATTTATTTTCTTGATTTTTCTTTGGCCGTTTGAGAAGCGACATCATGTTACTGTAGTGTGGTAGTGGTGGGTAGGTGTTGTCATGGACTACTGGTCTGGGTTTGGGGGCTTTAGCCAGGGATTTTTTGGAGGTGGCTTGTTTTTTTGTTGAGAAGACTTATTTTGGCTCAAGGAAAATATATTTAAGGAAAAATTCTCTAGCTGTACTCAGTAAGTCTTAGAGTCTCGTGGCACTTGCAAAATGATATAAAAACTACATTTCTTCACTGTCAGCCTCATTTGATTAAGTGTTCTGTGGATGAAATTGACGTGACTATTTAAAACACGCAGAGGCCCCCAGTTGCCTTACTTTTGGTCTTTATTTTCGTGGCTGAAGAACCCCTACTCGGTCTTTGGTGTAGAGGATAACATCTCAAACCCTTTCTGCCATTTGCAGGTGCGGAGGGGCTTGTGTGCATGTGAACTTGGTAGCAAGGGGAGAGTAGAACACAGAGGTCATACAACAAGTCCTCACAGGGAATGGCAAAAACAAAGCTCAAGAACCCAAGAGCAAATAATAAAGAGAATGAGGAATATGAATGAACGCTGGTCAAGAGGAGTAACAGAAAAAGACATGAGAAGAACTGTCTCTTGTGGAGCCAGGTGTGAAGCCCAGAGCTCCTCATAGCACCAGTGTCCATGCTTGGTATTCTTGTTTCCATCATCTACAGGAGATAGGCCGTCAAAGGTAATAAATGAGGCTTGTGATTTACTGTAGTTGATTTTTCCTTCTGTGAAGCCTGTGCTTAGCTTCTGACACTTGAGTAGACCCTGAAGTCAAGAGAGACTTTTCATGTGGTTAGAGCTAAGAGAGTGTTGAAGTGCTCGGTCTGGTTGAATTGTGCTTCTCGCTGCAGAACTGAGTTTTAGTGCATGCAGTTTATTGAGGTCAGGGAAGGCAGATTTAGGAACAAAATTTGCCATACCTTGGCTTCTATTTCTGGACTTCTTTCCACAAACCTTATCCCGGTTGTGCAGGTGCTTCTTCTCCCATGGCAGATTCCATTTTTGAGAGTGTTTTGTGATTATAAATGGAAGAGCTAGTGAAATTAGAACCATAAAAAGTAGGCAAATGATAAATGCATGGAGAGGTGGAGTAAAGAAGATTATTTTCCTCAGCTTTAATAATAGAACCATAAGCAATAAGACAAATAGGCTTAGAAAGGATAAATCTAGCCAGATTGCTTTTTTACTTTTCTGATAAGATTACAAAATAAGCAGATGAAAGGCAAGTGATAGAATACATGCATTTTAGTAAGCCTTTTGATACCATCTCACTAAAGCATACACCAATAACTAATACATGTTGGCTTGGATGGAAACATGGTCATACAGATTGTAGATGAGTTGAAGGACTAAGTAATGAGCAGCGATGAAAGGTGATGAATTGAGACAGGGTGAGCTGTACTAATGAGGCTCTGCAGGGGTGAGGATTTAAGCTCAAGTTTTTCTTCTTTAACATCTTCGTTACCGCATCTTTTCAGCATGCTGTTGATTTTCCCCCTTGTCAAAAATGCTGGTGAGGCAGATAAATGAAATATTGGCACCTACTGGGATTAGCCCTGGACAGAAGACAGAATCAAGTGTTTATTAGAAATGCTCAGACCCTAGATGCTGATAGCCGTAGAAAGGTGTAGTGAATAGGGGATTAAACAATTGAGTGACCGAAGAGTAGCAGCCGTGTTCAGCTGGGTTCCAGGAATCCTTAAAATAAAGGGAGTTTAATTTTCTGTCAGGGCTGTGTTGCAAGTTATTGAGCAGCTTCCTAAAGAAAGTTACTTAAAGCTTTGATGCTTGAGCATTCTGCACTGGAAAAAAAGCAATAGAATGTGCCAAGTGAAGGAAGGTGATGTGAATAACTTCTGTCTCTATAGTCTTTCTCTACAGGTCTGACCCCCAGATAGCTGGCCAACAGTGTCCTATACAGCAAGTACAAGTACTACCCCATCCCAGCTCCCACCCTCAAACAGTCCTGTCCTCTGTATCGACTCTGATGCCACCAGGTGTGACACCCTGTAGCAAAGCCAGATATCTGGTGGTCTTCCCCTGGTGTTTACACCTTCTCTCTTGAAGATGTGGAATGAAACTGTCAGCACCCAGTTAGCATTTCATACACGCTCTCCGCAGCACAGCAGAAGTGTTCAGCTGTGTTATGAAGAATGACCAGGAAATAGCTTAGGCTGAATAACTGGTTTTGGAGTGCTGTTGCTCAAGGATGTTAGCAATAATAATATAGCAGGATGTCTACAAAATGATCCCATACTAAATACCATCAAAGGAGGCAGGAATGGATTAGGCCTGCTCTGAATTCTTTTGTCAGGTTATTTTCAGTGAAAAGTACTTTTCTTGTTAAAATCAGCACTGTTGGAAAAATGTTTTTTTTTTACAGACTGCCACCGCTTGTTGAAATAATAATTTCAATTTTTCTGGAACTTGTTTGTATCTTCAAAATATTATTAGGCAATAGCTAATAGTTCCCTAATAAATCACGTAATGGATAACATAAGGTGAACACCTAATGGTGTGTTACAAGTGGTATAGAAAAGACCTGTGTGAATCTGACAATGATACAATGATCAACACAGTTCTGGCTTTTTTCATCTAAATTTGTCCCTCCTGGGTTGTAATGAAAGGTTATCACTTGCACCTAAATAAAAGTGTACAACTGCAAGTGATGTGTCATGAAATAATGGAAGATTGAAATTAGCAATAAAAAAATTTCTTGAAATTGTGTTGTATAAGAAAGATGATTTTTTTTTTTTTTTTTTTTTTTTTTCTCCTCCGTTTCCATGTCCAGAAACCACCGTGTTTAAAGTTTCCTCTGTGGATGAAATTGTGTATTTCAACTAGTTCTGAAATGACTGTTTTACTTATGTTGGGATACAGAATATCTTGTCTATGCACTGGGAGCTAAACAAGGATATCAGAGGACATGACAGTAGCTGTTTTATGCCGAATTTAAGAAGAAAAAAGGGGGAACCGGTTGCTGCAGAAATCTGAACTTGTAAATGCAGGATTCCAATTCCCTAAGCATCTTGAGGAAATTCTAGGTTTGTTATTACAAAATTTATCAAACTAATTTTGCTATCCATTTCTTGTGGCAGTTGTGATGTGTGTATCAGCCTGAAGAGCAAAGAAGAATCTTGTATGCAGGCAGTAAGCAATTCATAACACTTCTATACTAATAGTTTGGGAAACATGGTTGATAACTTTTCTCTAGCAGTAAAATGTTGCAGGTTCTTTCTGCCACTTCTTGTAATTAAGCCTGTATGATATGCAATTAAGGCCTATTATATGCGTCTCACCCTGCTGCTGCTGCTTGTCATCTTAAATCTAGCCTAAAAGAAAAACAAAACTGTTTTCCTCCACATCTTTTAGGTTGAGTTGGAGCAGACTTAGCACAAGTGATTATGAAATTAATCAGATGTGAAAATATAGCTTTAGTTGTGTGTATATCTTGAATTTAGAAAAAGGAAGAAAATACAATTAGAATAGTAAAAGATGTGAATTGCATGTAGATTCTACATCACTATAATGCCACAAGGAAACTAAATAATTAGTTTGAAAGACTGGCAGACAGTGACAACTGTTCTGTATTCAAAGGATATCTAGTAGTACTGCACACTTCTACAATATCAGTTGTGAAACAAACGATTTGTTTTGTGATAATTTACATTGGCATCATTAGAAGTAGTTGTTCGATGACTTTGTAATGCAAACAACTTGGTGTCTAATCCAGTAAATCAGTGTGAACCTTTTGCTTTGTTTTTATGGATATTATGCCAGTTATCATCCACTGTCATGCCAACAGCAGAGTGTAACTGATGTGGTCCTGCTCTACATCTAACCCTGGCGTCCTTATGATTTCAGGAGGAAATCGCTACTGTCTCAGAAATTCGGTACTGCAGTGTGTTGTGTATGATGCTGTTCAGCAAATGAAGCCCCACATGTGTAGTTTCTGAAGAAACTGAAGTATACATTAGTGCATAGGCTAGTTCTTTATCTCTTTATGGTGAGAGAGGCTAGTGAATGAGATTCTACTTGAGATCAGCTGGAGTTGTGGCATACAGCTGCTAGAGGTCAGTGTGGACTGCATGCTTTCTTGAAAGTGCTTTGGAAAAAGTCCTCCCAGTTCAGTGTTAAGTAAATGGAACTGGCTGTGTTCATTTTGGTCTTGGCTATGAAGTGAGAGGTCAGAACATCCAACAGAAGAACAATTCTATTTCTTGAACTAAAGTTATGAGAGCGAGTGAAATATTTATTTATGTTAGTGCAGAGCCAAGCCCAGCATAGGGCCACAGCCGTGATGGCTCTGATGCACATCTTTCACCGGATCTGCTTGTGGTCATCTGGAAGGTGCCTTATACCCTGGACATGCCTGAAGTATCTTCTTCCTTGCAGAACATGCTGCAGAGCCCTGGCCAGAAATAACCTCTCCCATTCAGCCCCACAAACTGTGCTCTCCCAGCTAAATCTTGATGTCTCGTGACCTGGATCACATGATGGTAATCAACTTCTTTGCCTGTCCTGGCCCATCTTGCCTTGTATTAAGCCAGGTTTGGAAATGACAGGCTTATATGGTGACCAGTAGGCTTTCCTAAAGCAAGAAAAGAGTTTATTCAGAACAGAGAAAACATGTTATTTATAAGGTACATATATCCTTAGTGAAGAGCAGGTCACCTGTCATCTACAGTGGAAGAATTAATTAATACATATTGAATAATGCACATCCTTGTTGTAGACTACTGAGTATGGTGTAGAACCTGCTTTTTCTGTATCCCCAACCTCTGTTGACCACTTGTTTCTGCAGTAACTCGTCTGCTCTAACCACTTGGGCAGTAATACAATCACTAACAAGCCCATGCGGATACGTATAACACCTCTTACGAAACTAATGCAGTAATCTTCAAATGTTTGGTGATTCCATAGCATCTGTCACATAGTGCAATAGACTGTATTGTAAGTGCTTAAAAATAATATTGGAAAATGTGTTTTATCAGGAAGCCACTACATGTACAGATTTACCATAATTCATTCCAAGCTATGAAATGAGGATATAGGATAAATAATGCAGTAAAATGAGAATAATCAGGTAAGATTAGACCCTTGATACATAGAAGCATGAATCTAAAAAATTAAGATACTGAACGATTATTTGAGGATAATATTAAATACTGTTTTATACATTTATATCTAGTGAATATGGGAAATGAGTTAAAATTATAGACATGAACTAGTACTTCAGATTATAATTGAGCTTTTTCTTCAGTCAGTTGTCTGTTTTGTGCATTTTCTTTTTGAATACTCATTAGCTGAGGAAATTGGAGAATGGAAAGAAGTGGTTAAGATGCTCTAGTGTTCTTGCACCCCTCTATACCTTTTCATGTCAGTATTTTTTCTCTTGAATCCTGTAGCGGCATCCATCCCCAGCTCAATAACCATACCTCTATCTGCAGTTTTGCCATTCATATCTTGTGGGGCTCTGGCCTGCATGCTTTCTCACATCCCTGCCTCACAACTTAGCGGCTCGGAGATCTGAGCCAAGGTAGCACAGCTGTGCCGTACCGGCCTTGGGCCTGGGATCACAGGCAACTGGACCCTAAGGAGGAGGGTTACGGTACTTATAGTAGAAAAACATCTTTTTAGGCCTTGATTCTCCTCTTGCTAAAATACAAGTAAGCACAGAGCCCTAGAGCAAGTCAGGGTTCTTTCTGACAGAATATTCTCCTTCAGAAAGAAATGCTGATTCGGTGCAAATGTGAAACAGTGTGTGGGAAACAAAGTTTCAAATGAATTTTCTATTTAAATTCATTTCTTTGAAGAACTGTGTTGACATTATTGTTTTGACATCTTCTGAATAAAAGGATCCTTTCTTAATGATTCTGAATTTCTCGGAGTCCACAACCTAAGAAAAAGGACAAAGTGTTTTGAAATTATTTGGAAGTTTCAGCTAGTCAACAGTGCTTTTTTTTTGTTATAAAAATCATTGTAATCTTAGACTCTTCTTCCTGATTTGGAGCAGAAGAGTTTTTGACAAAAAAACCCAAATATTTTCCCAGGATAGGAAAAGTGTTTCTTAGTTCTCAAGATGACTGATAATTAGGAATATTTTTGATAATAGTACTTTTTTTAAAAAAAGTGAATGATGCCATTGAATCTGAATTTTTGTCTAGCAGATGAGAAGATAATTAGAGACAAAATTGTCTGCCATCTTAAAGAGGAAGGAGGAAGATAAGGCCACGTGTATGCAAACTCCAGTTTTAGGAGGCTCAGGAAAAGAAGGGTCTTTCTTCTTATGATAAAGGAAAGGGAAGAAGCCAGCCACGGCTGTGCTCGTTTTCATATTATAGCTTCATCCCAGAGTATTTCTGTCCAGTGTCTTGTCTTTCTTTATGGGTTTCAGTATTTGTTCTCATTTTGAAAATTAAATTAGGCTTTCAGGATTACTTACATAACGAAGAGCAACAACAACACAGGAAAAACTGGGTCACCATGAGCCTGTTTATGATACAGGGGCTGACAACTGGGAAGACAGAAATGGGCAAAAAGAAGGATTTGCAGATTTGGATCTGGTGTCATGCCTGGCATTTCCCATCCAGGCGTGTGGGATTGCCTGGGCTTGTCTGTGCTAGGTGGACCCAGCAAAATCGGTGGTCAGTGGGGTCCAAATTGGCATTTGTGAAAGGAAGTGAATTGTCTATGATGGGGCTGCTGGCATGCAGGTGGAATCACTTAGCACAATGTCTAAAGCCACCATCCGTTCAGGGAAAGAGCAAACTTTTTGTGGTTACATGCATATTATGAGGTCTATTTTAGAGAATGAATGAAGTCTATGTAGACTGAAGGCGGGTTCTTATCCAGGACTGTGGTATATATCATGCCTGTGTAGAGAACTTTGAATTTACACATACTTGTTTCTTGCAAAGATATCCTGTTACTACCTTTTCCAAATAAATCAAAATGGATTATTTTTCCAGAGGTCTTCAATATGAATGAATTACACTTTTAGTCGCCAAAACTTGAAAAGGTCTACAACTTCAGTGGAAAAATACACCCATTTTACTACTTTTAGAAGAGTTACCAGCCCAGCTGCAACCTAGGCAAGTTTGCAAACTGGTCTTTAAAGCGGTCCTCATATTTTTGCTATTAATGTGCATTGAAAGCTACCTGTCAAGGAGTCTGCCTCTTAATATAGAGGTATGTTTATGCTAATGCAATTTACTTGTATTATTTAAAATAAATCTAAAGGAATTTTGAGTATGATTTAATAAGAATATTTTCTTGGAAAGGTATGTGATAAAAGAGTGTTCAGAAGAAACCAGGACCGTTTGCATTAGCATCAAGACAGTTTCTTACAATAGCTTCCGAGCTCTCTACACCCTTTGTTGATTACTTGGAGAAGGCACTCATTCTTGATACTAGAACATCAATTTTCTCATATTCTTCCTACTTTTGGCACAAAAATTGTCTCCCGAGGAATGGTATCCTGAGGGTAGTGTCAGAGAACATCGGTTAGGCTGGTTGGACCCATGCAGTGGGGCAAGCTTTTCTCGGTGGAGAGCACCTCATGCTGAGGTTTCCCTCCCTTCTCTGTCACTCAAGTCCTGAGGCTGGATGCCAGCTCATTTTTCTCTGCTGGCTTTCTACCAGATAAGGGGATTAGATGTATTTGTGTTTGGGGTTGGCGCTATTGAAGGGAAGGGTACAAAAGGAGGGCAAAGTCTCCATTTGTGTGTTGTGGGAGGAGGCCCATGACTCTTCTTCGTGACTGGTGCCCTGTTAACAGAGTTCGTGAGGACACAGGCTGACCTGACAGGGGTGGGCAGACCTTCAGAGTCCTCTGCCCACACATCCCTTCATCTGGTCTTGGCAATTCATACACAATCTTGCTTAGCTGAACAGCCACTTGGCCAGAAGAAACTGTCTCTGGGTAGCTGAAAACCTGTGCTGGGAGGCTCTGGTTAGGTCACGTAGCCTCTGGGTAGGTCAGGTAGCCTCTCCCAGCTTAGCTGCAGTGTGTCAAAGACGGATGCCACCCTCTGTCCCGCACCTTTTCCCTTAGAGAAAACCAAGAAACTGTTCAAGCCAGGCCTGGAGTTGACTACACCAACATCCACTTACGAACTCAAAATTTGCTGTGGCTGCTGTTCAGAAACGTCGGGAAATCATTAGGAAATTGATGAGACCATCTGGGTTGGTTTTTTTTGTTATTTAGTAT
>Ga0181612_161159_pt1 | contig 18891 bp, 9 predicted proteins | sample HoacroProtozoa21_FD_119630 | JGI IMG/M metagenome (GOLD analysis project Ga0181612, IMG submission 119630) | Hoatzin crop microbial communities from Cojedes, Venezuel. Combined Assembly of Gp0051906, Gp0051904, Gp0051908 | reverse complement strand
GTTCCCTCTCTTCAGTTGCTTATCTTCACTTTCAAAATCCTTCAAAGCTTGTTTTGCCCTTGTTTAATCTCTCAGTAAGTATCAGGAAATCAAACATGCTGCTGGCTTCATTTTCAAACAACTTTTGTGGTATTTTCTCCCAACCTGTCCCTCATACTTGGGAAAAGTAAGCTTCCGTTAATCTGTCTTACTACCTTCACTCAGATTATACATTTAAATGTCACTTTGCTATGGTCACTACAAAACCTTGACAGTGGGTAGGATGCCCACTAGCTGGAAACACCGTCTGCTGTCCAGACTGTCCAGTGATTTCTTTGTGCTTCCCTCTATCCTCCTTTCAAACCTTTTGACTCCCATCTCACTCTCGGATTGCAAACTCACTGGGAGAGTGTCCATTTTTATGTTTTATCTGTGCACTGCACGTAGCATCTTGAGATGTGTTTGTGGAGAAGTGAATGAGGAGTGAATCGTGCTGAGCTCATTGTTCATAGAACGGAGATAGCCTTAGATTATCATCCTCATTGTAAAACACTGCATTGTCTTTGAATTGTTTCTGTTTCTGATTAACTGATCCTTTTATGCTCATCAAGACGTCTGGTATGTTTTTCATTACAAGTAAGGATATACACTTTTGTGAACTTTCTCGACCGTAAATTGCATTTTGTTTTAAATTTCTCTTTTGATTCTAGTTGAATACAGTGCCTTCCCATTGTCTGACATAAATGCTCAGTAGTGATAACTGGCTAATTTAATTTACCCCAAAGTGCTGGATTAATTTCAGTGGTTTAAATGAACATCACTGTGTACATCTACGCATTATACCCTATATAAACTTGGTGCTCTCTTGTTGCAGGTCACAGTGCTGTTGACATTACCAAGGTAGCAAGAAGACACCGCATGTCTCCATTCCCATTGACATCTATGGACAAGGCCTTCATCACAGTTCTGGAGATGACCCCAGTGCTTGGAACAGAAATCATCAATTACAGAGGTATTTTAAGTTGGATTCTTTGTGAGGATTAGGGTGGTTATTTCTGTATTTTATAACCTTCTTAAGCACTTGCTCTTTTATTAATGTTGTGAGGTGTCTGAAACAGTACCTTCTCCAGGAGAAAATGCTTTAGGAAGTGCCAATAATTGGACCAGAAGTCTGCTTTCAAAGTCAGGAGAATGTTGACTGAGCTCAGTGCTGCTCTCTGAAGGAATTTGTAATGGAACTCTCATTAAATATATAAACTAATGTTCTCATGGCCTGTGTTATATGCAACAAGGCTAAAACGTAGAAACCACAGTTTGCCTCAGTGGCTGATTTAACACTGGACTTCTGTAGATGCCAAGTAGCTCCAAGTTGTACTGTGATCATTCACTCTGTTCTCTTACCATGGGAGATTCTCATTAAACCTCCTTTCCAATCCAAGATTAATGATCAAATCAACATGATTGCTTATTCTGGGTCACTTTTTTCCATGTCTGTATCTTTAACAGTTTGTCTCAGTCTGTTTTTCTAGATCCTACTTGGACTACTAGTCATTCCGCAATTTGCCTCTTCTTCTCATAAGCCCAACATAATTCCCTTTCTATTCTACCACTACATTTGATCCTTTTCCGATACTTACTTGCATTTAATATTTGATTTATTGACACCGTGTAATCAAGGGTGACTGTTATTGGTTTATACAATGAGGTTGTCTTAAAAGGCATAAAACAGCACGGAAAATGACAGACCTTGTGACTATGCCTATACTGATAAATAAATGAGGATAGGTGAAGCCATTTTCTGACCCAAAAAGGAATTAGAATGGTACCTCTTATGTTTATTTAGCTAAACTGTCCTCCCTCCTGAAACAGTGTGTTCATAATGCCTGTTAGGTGTCTCCCTTGCTTCTGCTATCCCTAACACCAAGCCTGGGCATTATCTGGGAGAGTGTTCTTGGCTCAGAACAAAACCATGACAGGAAGTATGCTGACAAGTAATCCGAAAGTAGGTAGGGAAGGGGAAACCTCTTCCAGGGATTATTCCACATTTCCAAAGGTAAGGTGGTGAGCAAAGAGATAATGGAACCACAAGCTTCATGAGGCAAAATGTTTAGGACATCAGTGGACTTCAGACAGCAGAGAGGTACACATGGTTTCTGAATGGGGTTCAAAGGTTTCATGCTCTTTACCAAATCTTTGTGCTGCCACAGACCTTTGAGTTGTCTTCATATTGACATACTGATTTAGCAGACTGTACATAGAATCAGGACTGTGTGTTTAGTCACTCCAAGTGGAGATCCACACTCTCCTATGCCTTGGTAGCAGGAAGCAGATCTCTGAGAAGATGCTGCATATCCTGGATTCGGAGCAGCACCAATACTAGATCAACAAGGAATATGCACATTACACCCTACACTTTCATAATGGTGTGCACATTAGAAGAAGGCATTAAGGCATAAATGCCTGAGCATAGCTATTATATCTTTTTGGATAACTGTCAGTTAAATGTCTTTGCTAAGACAGCCCTCTGTGGACAGTATTATGAGCCACAGTATTAGGTACATTTAGTCCAAATAGATGCTATGTCTACGACACTGAACTCCTGAAATAACAAAAAATTCTGGCATGTACCTCCCAGAAAAATAAGCACAGCATATGTTTATTTTGCTATGCAAGGTACTGTTAAGGTACTGTAGCATTATTATTCTTTTTTACATAACAACAGTTACGATTTTTTAAACCTCTTGTGCAAAACTAAGTGAAGAAAGAAGTTCTTAAATTTGGGTTGTATTGATATGGGGAAAAACAAGTATAGGTATGCATTTTTCCTTTTTTTTTTCCTTGATTCTATAAATATCTCTTATTCTCTTGTCCTTTAATCTTTGTTTTCATCTTTCTCCGTCTCTCTTTTACACTTCTGGATGAAAACTTACAAACTGCTGCACAACACTTTTATGTTGCTGTCGTGTTTCTGGACAGAAGATGTATTTTCCCTAGAAGTTAATAAAATGTGGCTAAAAATACTCTTCTAGGTAGACAGAGAATAAGCATAATGTTCACATGCTATGCGTATGTTGATATCTATAACAATTATGTTGCCATCTATTTATATGTATACACCAGTCTTTGTGCAAAAATATTTATATCAACAGTAAGTAGCAGCCTTTTCATATATCTGATTTGTAAACTTCTTCATTAGCACTATGGTGAAATCAGACAAAATCACAGTATATATCGTTTGCTGCTGCCACATGCTTTGAACAAGCTCTCACCATGTAATTTATTTTAATATTTTAAAAAAATCAAAATATGGACTAAGTAACTGTTTTGTGTTAATACTGATAATGTTACCGTAGTGATTCTATTCAGACTGCATGCTTTTCAAAATGTCCTTACAGAGATAGAATGGAGGTAATTGGTCTTGGCTACATGCTTATATTCTCAGTAGAGTTTTATATACTCTAATTTGTCAAAAAGGCAATTTGGTTGTTTCTGTTCTTATTCCACTACATGGGAGTATGCTGTCAAGGTAAGAGAAGGTATTCTAGCATACTCTCTAATATCTTACTTGATATTTCATTTTCCTCTTCATGTTACCTGATTACTGACATCAAATTCAGGCTAATTCTAAGTCTGGAACATATTATTATTCCTGTCACTGTTGTTCTTTAAAAAAAAATATTCTGAGTCTGCTGAGACACTTCGGTTATGACCCTCTTCCCTCCCACCTGAAATAAAAGAGTTGGATACATGGTAAGATCATCAGCTGTAGAGTTACATTCTTGATTTAGTATTCACAGATGTAGAAAGTACAGTCCTGACTTTATTCTCGATTAAGTCAAGGCATGCTGTAGTCTCTCAAATCTGTTCTCTCCTAACATAAGGGGGAGGATGTGTAAAGTTATCTTTTGAAACATGGCTTTCACACTAGTGAGCGTATTGCTCAGTGCCTACATAGATCATGTAGGTTCTTCCATATGAAAAAAAAATGGACAGTCCTAAAACATTTTACGGAAGTGCCATAAACCAAGGCATCTGAAGCATATTTCCCACCTGCCATCATCACTGTCTGGTCTGAAGCCCCTCGTTAGCCTTTTATTCCAGCTAACTGCAGTTACCTCAACATTGTTCGGTGGGTATATAAGGTAAAGTTTTTAGACATCATGATAATGATTATTCTTCTGAAACTAAGGAGAGGCAGAAGTTTTAATTGATACTGAAAGGACAAAGCAGAGGCAATCCATACTTTCTGGGGTTAAGCCTCCAAATGGAGCCGTTTTTCTGATCTAGTCCAAGAGCCCTGTAACTTCTGTAGAGCTCAGACATTTTTTTCCACTGCCTATTCATCCTGAACTAGCTGGTTATTTAGATAGCATTGACTTTTTGTATCACACTGAAGTGCTACCAGGGCAATATTTACAACATGGGAGCAAATCCATCACCTCTAGTACAATACCTGTCTCACTGCTTTATCCCAGTACCAATACCCTGAGAAATCAAAATTCCTCACAGAAGTGTACCAGCTGCACCAGCTAAGCTTTAGAAAATACCCAGATTTGAAAAGTGAGTTTAATGTAATTCTCCATTTTGTGTTAGAATCAGAAAGCCATGGGCATCATGAGGGGCAGTTTGATGACATTAAAATATTTCGGAACAACTTTTTTTGGATTACGATTAATCAAAATAAGGTAAAACTGTATTTCTAAAATAATTGGTCAAGTAAAGGAGAGTGCAGAGGTACTTCAGATTGTTCTTTAGTTGCTGACTTGCTTCATTTTAAATGCCTAAGGCTTCAGCAAATAATTCTTACATTTTTCTCCCCTTAATTAAATTTGTTCCCGCCACTGGCTGGCCATTTGTTCCCTTCAAATATTACATGGCGGAATGCCAGCAACATACTGGTCGACTTTGCTCTAATTGGTGTGATTTTGCATGCAGACAAGAAGTAAAATGAAGACACAACATGCCTGCTAAAATTAGCATTTTGTGAGATTTTGTGCGTCTATGAACAGAGGGTGTTTTTACTAGGCCTTTGATAGCTGCATTTTCTGTGCTATGATTTAAATGTCTGTGTCTGCATTCTTTTTTTCAGTGCAAGTGTACAAGCTTTCATGAGCTTTCCAATAACTTCTGTATTGTGTATCACAGACAGTGATACACAGTGATGCACAGACATATTAACAACCATCACAAAGGTGCTTTTCTAATTGCTTTAGCAGGTTTTATCAGCATTTTTATGGCAATATCTATTTCAAAAATGCAACATAAATACTTGCCTCAGGCTGAAAGTGATACATAAGGATGTAAGCACAATGTTGTTATAGTTACTATAATTATAATTAATTACTAACTAAATCACTTTGTGTTAATAAGTAAAATATATTCTCCATTATAATACCACTTCACTGAACCTGAACACTTTTAAATCAAGCAGGTGCACTTTTTAAGAAAACCTGTCCATTTAGTATGCAATGTTAGATCTTCTGCCTTCCCAGCAAATCCAGAACCACATCGATTTCCCTATCTGTAAAACAAGAAATACACTTTATATTTGTCTCTCTTTTTTGACATGTCTCAAAGATCATAGTCTATAAAGTACATATCCACGCAAATTGTCCTGACAGAAGTATTCATGCATCCTCTCATTTATTCCTTCATACTTTCAGCTGCATATTGCTTTCCTCTGCCACAATGCACTCCTGAGAGCTGTGGCCTCCATTGTGAGATGAGCTTCCCTTCTTGTACTTGGACATGCTGGAATCAAGCCGATCTCAGTAGTTCTGAGCCACGTGCCCCTTCCCAGTACATCTAATCACACATGTAATAAATCTTCTTTCTCACTTTCCCACTGTATGAAGGCATAAGATACATATTTTCTACTCTGTTCCACATCATACTGAAAAATAGCTCCTGCTGGCACCGTAAAAGCAAATAAGTAGTGCACACTTGACTGAGGGTGAAGTAATTCATATCAGTCTCTACAGGGCAGCAGAGCCAAATTACAGCTCATCAGTCTTAGTTGCTAAGTGAAGGGAAAGAGTATGTTTGAAACAGCTATTAAAATATTTAGAACAGCATAGATTTGCATAAATAACCCAGACACTTATGTGCACTCACCCTCCATTAAGCAGAAATGCTCTCAGCAATTAGGCAAAGCTAATCTATTGCAAAACTTCTTTGTCAGTTTATGGAAACTTGTCCATCATTACTGTTTATGTTGGTCCTCTGGGCTCAATCCATTACCTCTCACCTTTTGCGCACAGGATTCACTTTTGACATGTTATTTTAAAAGGTTTTTTAAAAAGGAATAACTTTTTTTTTTTTAAAAATGAAGCACAGGAAAGTATGTTTTTTTAAGAGATTTCAGGAGAAAAATTTGTCCTGAAGAAACAAATACTTGTTTTTTTCTGTCCGATCCTGTATCAGAACTATTACCTCTGCTTCTGGATACTTGGCATTCAGATCTACTGTCAACAACTTCACCATAACCAGGAAAACAGAATTACTGAACAAATCTTTCATCTGTCTTTCAGACTCCAGTCTTTTTTTCATTTATGTAGAGTCAGAAATCAAAAACCTAAGAGATCTGTTCATGTTGTATACACACACATTTCATCCATCAGAGCACACTACTCTTCACTTTTTTTTCCCTTTGACTAGCTGTAATAACAGGGAGCATGGTCTTTTCTCTTTTCTAGATGGAATGGGCCGAGTACTTGCTCAAGATGTCTATGCAAAAGATAATCTACCGCCATTTCCAGCATCAGTAAAAGATGGCTACGCTGTCAGAGGTAAACACTCACTTTGTGGGCATGCAGTATAGTGTCTGTAAAACCACCTTATAACATGTTAGTTTACCTGTTTTGGATCCAGAAATCGTTATTTTGGTTGATATTTGATTCGGATCATTGCTGAAGTCACAGTTACGTAGAATGCAACTGTCTTGAAGGAAGACCATAAAGCTGAATTCAGATCTTTTAAGTCGATACATATGTACACGAGCAAATGTACGTCCATGTGTGCTCATAGACATGCGCCTGTGTTGCTGAGTTTCTTGGAAACATAAAGAATTAAGGAGAGTAAAAAACCAGCTATTTCTGAATGACAGATTCTTCTGTTCCTCTGTGGTTGATTTAATCAGGAATTTCTTACATATCTGTTACTTTGTTGAACTGCCTCAGATCCAGCTTCCTTATGGTTGGACTTGATGATCTTAGAGGTCTTTTCCAACCTATGACTCTTTAATTCTATGATTCCTGTTTGTGAATTATTTTATGATTGCATTAGAGAATTTTCAAAAATACATATCAGAATGTATTCCTATGGAGGCACCTCAAAAACTCATTCTTTCTTTGAAAATATTTCAGTTGCTATATACAAATGAAATGAGTAGCGTGACTTTACAGAGCAAGCAGTGAGTGGTTTCCCAGGAGACCTGAATCCATCCTCTGCTTTGCCACTAGGTGCTGCATGATTTTGAACAAGTTGCTTCTCTGAGCATCAGATTTTCCCTTTGTAAAGTAAGACTAATGATATCACATCAGATATCTATGGAGGCAAATTAAAATATGTATGATTGAACATTATACTAGTAGTAATTTCATTGTGGTAGGGGTTGAATCATCGTAACACCATGTTGAAATTTGGACACGATAGCCAACTTTCTGCTAGGGACGTTAAAATACCTTTTTTATTACTGGCAGATGAAACAATGGAAAGCAACTGTCCATGCAATAGACTGTCTGCAAACCCAGGCAATGTATGTAGTCCAATAGCTTCCCCATGGATTTGATACAAAAATAAAATTCCATATCTACAAGATGAGTTTGACTACAGCTGTCTGTCATCTATGAGAGGCAGACCAAAATGACCAGTAATAGCAGCAAGGGTGTGCAGAGGTAGCCAGAGAAACACAGATAATACAACACTGAGAAAAGTGGAGAGGGTGAGCTCTGAATAGAATACTGACTGACAAAGGCCTTGGGATCAAGCAAATGCTGTCTTGTGACCTGATTGCTACAAGGTAAGGGAAAGCACAAGTACAATCTCAATAAACACGCAGAATGAGCAGAATGATCATGAATGCTGTCTTCAACAACTTCTGTCAGAGCCAACGCAGAAGACCCGAATTTTGCTGGTGGATTCAAATAGAGTAACAGTAAGGTACTTCAATGCACCTGGAGGAGGACAACAAAGCTGGTGAAAGGGCTGGAGGGAACGTCCTATGAGGACTTTGGGTTTGTCTAATTTGGAGAAAAGGAGGCCGAAAGGTGACCTCATTGCTCTCTCCAGCTTCCTGAGGAGGGGAAGTGGAGGGGGAGGTGCTGAGCTCTTCTCCTTAGTATCCAGTGATGGGCCATGTGGGAAAGCTGCAGCAGGGGAGGTTCAGACTGGACATTAGGAAGCACATCTATACCAAGAGGGTGGTCAAACATTGGAACAGGCTCCCTAGAGAGGCAGGTGATGCCCCAAGCCTGTCGGTGTTGAAGAGACATTTGGACAATGTCCTTAATAACATGCCTGAACTTTTGTTCAGCCTTGAATTGGTCAGGCAGTTGGACTAGATGATTGTTGTACCTCCCTTCCAACTGAAATAGTCTATTTTATTCTATTGGTCATGAAGGAAATAGTTCTGTGGGCCACACAGCCCTCAACCTGCAAGTGATTCTAGTACAGCACTCCTATTTCATTAAACCTGGGCAATTCACTTAATCAGACTTCTTGGTATCTTACTCAGATAGTCTTACCTGGAATGAGTCTCAGCCAATCATCTTGTTGTAGCATCTGAAGGTGGTGTGAAAAATAACCATGAGAAATGCTGTTGTGTGCATCTCTTCCCACAACTGTTGGCAATGCATGTATTTTAAGATCTAACTCAAAGGGATGTCATGACCTCTGAACCTGGAATAGAGAAGCAGTGTATAGCTCAGCCTGCTCTCAATTTAAGTATCAGGCACAGGGGATTTGTTCTTCCAAATGAACAGGATCTGTATAGAATAAGGGACAAATGCTTAGTAAAGTCAACAACTAGCTGGAAATCGGAACAGTCCTAGCTTCAGGGTCATATCCTGACAGGCTCTGCAGCTGTTAATGTGCAGACTGGTGGAGACACGTGACGATATTCTGTTAAGTGAAAACTAGGGGTTTTTTGTGTGGATTGGGGAGAGAAGTAAAAAAAAAAATAAAAAATGTTATGCACATCCAGATATGCTTTACTTGACTCAGAGGGGTGGGGAGGGGTGGGGGCGGGGGGGTAAACAAAGTAAGATGAGAGGAAGTAAAGTGTAAATTAGTAACTGTACCCTAGGCCAGATTGCATGAGCCACCAATCAGGTAGCCTAGGATGAAGTCACGGCCACAGACCCAAGCAGCAATCTCAGCTAGTGACCTCAGTGTTGTGACATGAAGGGCAGAAAAGACCACATTCTGACCCAACGCAAAGATGCTGTACAACCATGCCATGGATCACCACAGCTGCTCAGGCACTGCAGTCATGACAGCACTGTTGTCTAGCAGCTTCAGGAAGCTGATTCACCTGTTTATTGCTGTTGAATGAGAGCAGACAAGGTTCACTGAACTTCCTCATGTCAACACAAAAGCACCACGAGTCAGCTGGGGCTTTGATATGAGTCTGCTTATAGCAAGGTCCTCCAAGAAGACTAACAGGCTACTTAAATTCAAAAACAAAACAACTTTTATTGTAATGCCAACCAAAATACTGGTGAGTTTGCAGGTAGGCAGGTTAGAAAGGAAAGGCTTTACATCTTTTGTTGCCTGCTGTGCCCTTGCTGGATGGACCTACACTTTGAAGTGTGGTTCTTACCATCTCAGAGGCAGACTTGCACAAAAATGTGCCCATTCCTTCTGACATCTTGGAAGGTTATTTCCATTGCTTCTAAGGCCTAGTTCCTCCTCACTGTGAGTTTCATGCTCCCATCTCCTGCAGCTTTTTTTTCTCCAGACAGGTTTGTTTATCTCAAAGAAAAAGCACGATTACCCTGTCACTGTGTGAGATTCCACCTGCTCTGTCACTCGTCTTTAAAAGAAATCTATACGAACAGAGGAAGTAGTGCCCATCACTATTGGACTGATTTCCCAGGTTCTCTGTAAATACTGGAAGAATACTTGACACAGCATACAAAACCATAACTCACGTCATACAAAGTTCTTTGCCCTGGAAAAAAAAATCACTTCCATTTACAATAGATTCTATGCAATATAAAATGTAGTGCAAAAATAACATGAGAGCTAACTTTCGCTTTATTGGTAATATGACTTTAGCCAAGAACTCTTAAGATGCACCATCTGATTTTCCACTCCTGCTCTTTTTGTAGTTATTGATATTGTTAGTGTGTGTTAGCAAAATAGGTATATATGAAACAAGTGTTCCAAAATATCTAGGTGAAATATTGGACTAGAGTATCATTGCCCCTCACCTAGCAGCATCTGTTGTGACCAGAACTGTTTTCATGCAAGACCTTAATGTGGTCAGACAGTTCAGACAATGAGCAGACAGCAGAACCTAGGTTTGATAAATAGGTTCTGTAATCAATGCACTGGAGCTCTGTGGCTCACATTAGCACCTTATCTTCCCATAAGAACATGAGTACAGGTTAAGCTGGAAGGAGATGAGTGGGATGGAGACCTGTGTCCTAGTGCCCTAAAGGACAAATAATTACATAATGCAGTTGCTCCTCCCTGAAAATAATCAATGGATCATTGTGGGGAAAAAAATATATCATCCCACCCAGAAAGATACTATAGACAAGTAAACATCACTTCTGCATTCAGTTGTGTCAAAGGCTCCATGATTATGTGATGAAATCAAACTTCCCTGACCATTGCCAAAAGATCAAAGAAATAAAAGCAGCCTCTTTGCTGTTCTCTGATCTAAAGTTGCAGGACTCATGAAGTGTCTAGATGTCACCACTAAATTGTCTTCCACACCAACAAAAGAACTTGCAAGAGTATTGAGAAATGTTCAGTGAAGGGTCACAGAAACTTTATTCTGTAATAAACTCAAAACACCACCGTGGTGCTGGTGTTTTTGACTGGCTGGGCTAGCTTTGCCTACCGACAGATTGTTGTCAGATGGATTTCAGATGAAGAGCAGCTGTTCATCATGTCATGGCAGGTATCAGCAAGATGTCTCCATTGCTATAGTCTTTCCTCTGAGGCACTAGGCTAAAAATGTAGTACAGCCAAACCTGTAATGTACAACTGCCTTCAACTCTGAATATATTCCAGGAAGTTTTTTTTGGTCATGGTAGCATGCAAATGCTACTAGACAAAAGTGAAAGAGAGTCCATAGGCAAAAGTGCTGGCTGGGGAAGGAGAGAGAAACCATTCAGCAGTGCGTGTTCTGATAGGTGGTTTCAGGCTTGGGACACCAGTGATGTACTGTTGCTGAGAAAGATTGCTGTTTTGGGGCCCTGCAGTTTTTCTTGAGGAAGAAATTCCGTGGATTAAAATAGCATTCTGAATTCTGTTGCAAATTAAATGGGAAGGAGATGCGCTTGCAAAGTACAGGTACGGTGTAGCTGGCTGTACTAACTCAGCTGGTCGTTTCATCTGAGTGCAACTGTCTAACCCAAAGTTAAATAGGTTACTGGTTTTCAGTATATGAACTACTAACTTTTCCAGTGGAGACATGCATCTTAGGTTAATAACTTTAAAGGCTATTGGCAAGGTGCTTGCCTTGTTGTTGCCTTCCGTAAGTGTCTTCAAAGTATGGCTGTGCCTTTCCCCAGGGGTCTGCAGGCTACAGATTTGAAGCCGCTGTGCTAAGCTAATGTGAAGGCAAATGAAATACAGGTCACAGCAGCCAAGCTCTTATATGAAGGGAGACAGGGCAAGTCCCTGGCAAGCTAGAGGTGGAGACAGCATTTCTGTGTGATCCACAAGCTCTTCTAAGCCTAAGGATTTGCAATACTGTCACAGTCTGCTGCCTCTGTCACTGGTAGACCACCTCTTTCACAGAAATGATGAAATTTGTATTTGTCATCATAAAAAGTTTGTTGGGGTTTTTCTTCCACATAAAAAAGACTAAAACCACAAAAGACCACTTTAATGATGCCTGCAGAGCCTGAGACAGTAGCTCCAAGAAGACATACAAATTGTCTCAATTGGTTTCCATCTTCTACCTTATGGCAGATCCTAGGAAGAGTAGCCCATAGATGGATGGAGGAATCACAGGTTGTCCTAGATAGGATCCTTGATGCACACCTAACCTAGAGAAGGCTTATTTATAGAAAAAGCAGAGTAAGCCTTCCTTAGACTTCAGAGCTTCAAACTGTATAATCAATTCAGAGTCTATCATGGCAGATGTTAAAAGGCACGTACCTTATCTTATCTTCGGATCTTTACTCACAAGGCAGACCAAACCAACACTGTTTACTACAAATATCTACTGGCGCCCTTCCAGATTGTCATTCAAGTCATTCTGAACTGCCTTCACAGAGACAGCTCCTTGCCACCACTGCTTTCTTTACACTGAATCCAACCTAGCAATGGGAGGAAAGCTGGCTTCCTTTTTCCTGAACTTGCAGTGTTCTGAGGTTATTGAGATAGTACTTCTGCTTTGAGGTTTTCATTCACTTAACACTAATTGCTGTGCTGGAATTATTTTTCTCTGTATTATACCACCAGACCAAGGCTTTCAAGAGCAAATCTCTGGAACTAAGTGCCTGTTGTTAGTATATGGGTTCCTGAGAAGTACAGAACGCCCTTTTGTTCTCAAACCAATGGCTACTTCCTTAGACTTCTTAGAAAGTCAAGCTACTAATTTATGGCCCTCTCCGGAATGCATTGGCTTTTGTTTTCTCAGCAACTTTTTAAGAATTACAGAATCACAGAATGTTCAGGGTTGGAAGGGACCTCTGTGGGTCATCTAGTCCAACCGCCCTGCCGAAGCAGGGTCACCTACAGCAGGCTGCACAGGACAAAAGATGCATGAGCAGAAGAGCCTGGCTGACAATACTTGCATATGAAGTACATCTGGACTGACTTTGAGAGTGGCAAGAAAGGTATTAATCACCACCTCTGTTCATCAGCATAATCAATAATGTGCTAAGTTTCTCATTCCACTTTCTTGAAAATAAGTTGTGCTGAGTACCTTAAACACATTGCCATTAAAGAACTGATAAAAAAAATCATATTTAACACAAATGTTCAAATGCATGCTATACCAAAAATGCTATGCACACTTTAATTCTCTATTCAGAAACTTAGCGTTGCTGCAGTTTCTTGACAGTAGTAAAGAGCTGTGAAAAGGGTGGGAAAGTGGATGAAAATTCAACAGTGGGTAAAATATTTTCCAAGGAATTTGATATAAACAGAACTTCATCCTAAAATTGTATCAGAAAAAAACCCATATTAGTTCATTTATAAGAATTAACTTTCCCACTCATGCAAATTTGTGATTAACTATTTAACATGTATTTGCATATTTTATAGAACGTGTTCCTTCCTACTACTTTGCTTATTAGTATTACAGCTTCATCTTTCCATGAGTTTGTACACATTTGTACTAGGTAGTGCGATAAGAAAATCTGTGGGTCCTGAGATGAAGTTCAGCATAGACATTACGCTGATCACCCATCTTAGCACTCATGTGATCCGGGAGCATATAGTTAAGTTGTAGCTAAAAAAAGTACAGCTGATGCTTGGAAAAGCAATAATCGTGCTTTATACAGCACTGCCTAGGAACTAAGATGAGCTTTCAGTTTTTGCAGGTACTTTCTACGCACAGGGAAACCAGCGGAAGAGCTATCCATATAAACAGGCAAAGCAGACAAGAAAAACAGTCACTTGGCTGGCAGAAAATGTCCATTTTTTCCTTTGTTTTCAGAGCTCTTGAGTTGATATCTTCGTCCCATCTCTGGCTCATGGAAATTAAAATTCCAAACTGACGGTGTTGTCTGTGTAAAAGAGGTGTAAATAATCTTAAACGTGGCAGATTCTGAGGGCAGCCTAAAATGAAAATGATGCACAATTTTTTTCTCAAGGAAGGAAAATATCCCCTGATTAAAATGAAAATCATTTATGAAGCATTAGGATTTAATTCACTGGTGAAATTGGTATTATCATCACCATTCACTCTGAATCACATGTGCAGAACATGGAATTAATGTTATAGCTATGAACATGTTTGTTTCTTCTATTTCTGTTCTTTTTATGTGACTTATTTCCGCACTTTGCAAATTATTAGTGGTAATGGTTAATTTTGTTTGGATCATAAACTTCCTAAAATGTGTCCAGTATAACATTTTGATTTTAAAACTATTTTGAAAGTGAAGAAAGCCCATATGCATGGAATAGAATCCTAGAAAGCCCAAAGTAGATGTAGCATGAGTTCAAGTCACAGTCTGGTTCTGCAAAGTTCACACTGATGTAAAACATGAAAAACTACGGATGATTTTGAATCCCCCTCCAAAAGTACTTAATTCCTATTTACAGGCCTTTTTTAAAAAAAAAAACATATTGATAGAAATAGCTAAGAATAAATAAGAAAAACTGTTTGGGGTGGATTGGATTGGCTGGTAACACAGTTGGAAATGGTGAAAAAACGGAGTTGTCACAAAAGCATCTCACACCCAGAATTATCCATTCTGTGTCCCTTCGCTCCATTTTCTTTGGAAAGGACAAAACAGAAACATACCAGGTAAGTTAGGTGGGCATTTTTTCCCCTCACCAACCTACAACGGGAAAGCTCAAGTATTTGTCTGAGAAAAATGTAAGATATCCAACCAGCTCGTTTATTCAGACCATCCAATGTGGACTTTAACATATTTCTGTATGTTCTCCGGTGAACTTTGTTTCTTGTTATTCAGGCAGATAATATGACATGATAATATATCTTGACTTGCTGTTTTGCATAATAGTTTCGTGTCCTGTCTTAGGATGAATCTAGAATGCTCATTTGATTTAAATAAACTGTAAGGTGAATTTGACTTGCCCAAGAATGGGTGCTGGGCAGTAAATAACTCCACTGCATATCACAGCTGGCTTTCTCAGGTCCTGGTTAGTTTTTTTTGAAGGACTTGGGAAACTTCTGTTTCTGAATGAGGCGTAAGTTATTTCAGTCAAAAAAAGCACAAGCTATCAAACAAGAAAAATGTCAGAATTAAATTCTTGAGTAATATGCTAGTGATCTCTTCAGGAAAAAGAGAATGTTTTTCTTCCACTCCCCATCATAGGGTTGTTTTTTCTTTCATTTTTCTTTTCATTAGCTGTAGTGTTGTTTTTACTCCTTGCATGCAGATGTTCTTTTGCTTTACAGTAATTATCAGAGGGTGTCAGTGCTTGCTGTTGCATTTATTGCTTCCTTCTGCACAAATTTCCCTAAAGAATTTGCTATATTTGGAAAACAGCTGTTTCTCCCTGCCTCCGTTTGCATTTCATGTAATTGCGATGCATGGCCAGCCTCACACTGAAGTTTGTTTAGCAGAAGGAAGAGCTGTAAAAAGTCTAGTTGTACATCAGTTCTGTGGAGCAAGTGTGTTGAACATGTACTCTGCCTCTAAATCAGGAGCTTTAAGATCTCTGGGAGCAAAGTAAAGATGCAGCTTCAAAGTTATGGAGTGTCACTAATTTTGTTTTTAAAATAGGTGGTTTTCTATGATGCTCTAAGGCATTTAGAAATTGTCAAACCTTTTCCTCCTCTGGTCTATGATTTGAGGGCAAAAATATTTTTCTGTGGCATAATTGTAACCATTATGTACATTATAGAGAAATACTATTAAAGATTAAAGCCAGAAATGCTTAGACCTTGCTTTACACTACTATATTTGAAAATAGGTTCCTGAGGAGGAAAGTTTCTGACATTTTTATCTTATTTCTTCTGTTATCATTCTCACATTTACCTTACACTACATCAGTGGTAGCTACAGCAAATTCAGCTAGTTGGAGATGAAGTGTTTGTTTGTGCTACGATGATGGGACCTGTGGATTTTACATCTGCTCACTGCTTTTATTAAATATTTGATCAAGTTTTACTATTTCTAATGGGTTCACTTCTTAGAAATGATGGACCTTGGTCAGTTTTCCTGGGAGTTATGATTGCTCAGTGCTGCTGGGGTTATAGGCAAAGGAATCTGATAGTTACTGGATTTTCTTTTTATAAACCATCAGAGGACAAGGATTTGATGATTATATCTGGGTGAAATATCAGTCTTCGTGGGCCCATATAATATTCAGAAAAATTTCGGAGTAAAAATTAGAAAAGATTACCTTTTATTTTAATCTTTTTTTCTTTCTTAGCAACTTTTAACAAGAAGGAACTGATTCTACATCTGTCTATCCAGTACTACTTCACAATCCAGTCCTGTTTACTTGATTTTAACACATGCTATACTTTACCCAGGCTACTACAATATAAACAACTTTATTTATATCTTAAGAGCACTTGAACTCATATTTGAAGATGTATACAAGTAAATACTGTAACGGTGCAAGAGCAGTGGGAAGGTCAATACAGATGCTGAGGATGCTATATTGTGTCATATTCAAGCTCTCCCACTAAAATGTGTCTCTGATTTCTGACTATGCATATCAAGATAGAAAATCTGGAGAGCCAAGCATATTAATACTTTGATTGTAAAGTTATGTATGCTCTTGAGAAGTTAGGTGGTAACAAATGTTACCTTCTTTGGTTTGGTTTTCACAATCCTACCTCATTTTCCATATACTGTGTGATAGAGGATCCTTAATGCAGCAGATCAATATCCAGAAACAGAGATGTGGGAGAGAAAGGGAAGGCAGGTATTACAATGATGATTTTTTCTTGTTTGTAAAATAGGTGAGATGTAGTGGAGGTCTAGCTGTTTCCATTTCATATATAGAAGCATATAACTATTTTCTTCAGGTTTTCAGGTTATTTTAATGTATATACGTATGTGATTTCTATATCGAGTTAGACTTTGAAATTGTCTGTGACACAGAATGAGATGTATTAAGCATTGTTTTTAATGAAATTATTGTTTTGGCTTTATTGTGAGGTTTTTTGAGGTTAGGAAAAAATCCTAAATATCTACAGAGGAAATTGAAATGCCAACTACTTCGACTTAAAGACCAAAGTACTGCACTGTCTTAAGTAAATTATTCACAATAATTTTCCTCGTCTCATTCAAGCTCCAGCGTAGTGAAAGTTGACTCCATGATGCTGTTGAGATTTTGCTTGTAGTTTTAGGAAGCTATAATTATGGGTTTAGGGTTTCTAACTGAGCAAAAAGATTTCTTTAGTTTTGACTTTGCCATTTATAAAGTCATAACTGATAGGAAATAACAGCAAAACTGACTTCAGCAAGGACACTCTAGCAGGATATTACAGATACAGTCACGGCTGCCAGGGCTCTGGTTGCAGGCAATCAGATGTCCTTGTCACATTCTGTGCTTGATGACCAGCAGTTTGGGATGGACTATTCATCATGCCAGCAGCAGTAAATGTTACTGTCAGATCACAGAAAAATGGCAAAACTTTCATTAAAAAAACACAAGGTAAAGCAAAGAAGAAAGGAAAACCTTAAAAAATGAAGTCATTCAAGAGAGAATTTTCCAGGCCAGTCACTGAAATGTTTCCAGGTGTATCTCACAAATGCATATACAAATGTGTATGTGCGTGTGCATATATGTGTGCAGCCAAAGAGGAGATGATTCAGGAAGAACTCTAGAGACCGTGAGGAGAGTATGTAGGACATCTGTTATTTTTCTGATTTATAGTAGCTCAGCAGCTATCACAGAATAATTACTGTGTGTAACAGGAAAGATTCGGTTGTGCTCTAGGACTTTTCCCCCAAAGACACAGCCTTTCAAGGACATTTATTGTTTGAAAACTAAATAATCTATAAAACCTTACTTTTCAAAAGATGTGCAACCACAACTGCATTAAGGTCACGTTCCATAGTGTCCTGTCTTTTGAAGAGGGTGCTCAGATGCCTGTAGTGCCTTCAGGTGATAGCTGAGCACAGGTATTGTCTTCCCTCGGTCTCAGAATCTTTGTCAAAATAGAAAGACTTTTAAGATTTCTGTCTTTTTTAGTACTTTTATCCCAGTATTGATTCTTCTAACAGTTATTTTCACATTTAAAATTTTTGCTACTGTGCAGCTAAGTGGATCAAAAACTACTAAAGCATTTGGGGAATTTCTTACTTAAGACATGAAAAGGTTGTCATGTGATAAACTAGGTTACTAGTTTATCATGCGCTCCTGGAAAATTTAGGTTAAATGAAAGACAGACTGACAGAATGTTCTCTTTTCTTGTCTAAGAAACATTGCTGCCGTTTAGACCTTGGTGTTTCAGAAATAATCACTGACTTGTTAGCAGAAAGCTGCCACAGTGACATAAATCACATTAAAATGAACAGGAATATAAGTTAGGTTTTTTAATAATAATTAAAGAATGGAGCGTTTCCCTGCTTTGTAATCTATAGCAATACAAACTTTGTATTAAAAATTAAACTTTGCATATTACTACAACATTAAATATGACTTGCAAAGGATTTTGGATGTTATACTTTTAAGTCTTTAACAGTACCTAAGCTCAGCTGCTGACAGGCATGGTTCTGTGATAGCAGTATCAGCCCTCCTGCGTTACTTGGCAGTACCAGCTTGATCTTGATCAGACTTGGGTTCATGATTGTGTTACGTCAGTTCTGCCAGAGGAACAATCTGGAGTTAGACTGGTACTGTTTTCTTGGTCGCCTTTATGTTACATGCGAGGACGAACAATATCAGTTGTGATTAAACCCTCGGGTGATGGGGGCATATAATCCAATGTTACAGCTGCTAGTGTAAACTTAAGCAGCCAGCCTTTTTTTTTTTTTTTTTTTTTTTTCAAAAAATGGGTTATTAAAAAAAAAAATCTTGAAAATTTTCAAGAGATGGTCAATAATATGCCGTGTTTTGCATCAGTCTTCT
>Ga0181612_139867_pt1 | contig 18892 bp, 9 predicted proteins | sample HoacroProtozoa21_FD_119630 | JGI IMG/M metagenome (GOLD analysis project Ga0181612, IMG submission 119630) | Hoatzin crop microbial communities from Cojedes, Venezuel. Combined Assembly of Gp0051906, Gp0051904, Gp0051908 | reverse complement strand
GTGTGACACAGCATAGGCTTTCTGTTGCCTATTCTTTCTTTTTGCTCACTTTGAAGAGCTGATTCAGGCTGCATCAGCTAATGACACGGTTTAAAAGTAGCTGGAGTGAGAATTAAAATTTTAATTTGCATACCCTGGGTAGAGCACTCAAAACAGAGTGAAAAACACCGAGATCTACTTTCAAATTGTTGGACTTTCATGGCAATGGCAGAGTTCAAAACAGAACTCATGTTGCCCCCTCAAAATTACTCAATATATTAGGAAGAAATGAACAAGATGATGATAAAATTTTAAAGGACAAGAAAAGTTTTAAAAATATTTCATCATGATATTACACAGGGCATCTACTTTGATGATTTCATGCTCATTCTCCTGTGTAGATCAGTCTTTCCAGTTAGCCCAGGTTGTCCTGTGATGCATCACTTGTAGCTCACAGTGGTTGTGTTTCCCTCCCCACTACCCCCAGTGAAGCCCAGTGAGCACTAGGAAGAAGAGGAGCCTGAAGACCAAGAAGACTGCAGCATCTGAGAATAAAGAGAATTACATTTTTAACAACAAAAATAGATTTACTGTGGAGAAGATAACATGCCTCTTGCCAAAACTTCACATTTTCAGTTAGCTGTAGTTACAACCAGCAAACACCTTTTTAATGGTAGAGGGCCAGCAGCTATTCTAACCAAATTTCTGCGATTATTCATTATAACAATCAATAACAAATTATCTAGTTAGATACTGATATGGAAGTAATATACACTTCTAAAGGAATTACTTCACAAATGAGCAGGTTAATATATTTCTTGTAGTATGATTTTCAATTTGTCAGCCTGACAGATAATGCACACAGAGAAAACGACGAATTTCAATGTCTAAGTAATTCTGTACCCCCCTTGATATTTACTGTATATACACACAGGTGCATGGAAGAAGTGGAATCATTCAGTAAATCATGCTTAAACTTCACAGCCAGAGTACCCAGTATTTCATGTTAAGCACCAGCTGTCAAAGAAACAGTGAACATATCTATTGATATTTGTATCTGTGCATTGGTAAGTACGCATTTGCTGCTAGGTGAAGGGTTTTTGTTTTGATTTACATCAGATACTTTTTTTTTCAAAATTTTGAGAAATTGGCAATAATGTTATTTTTGGCTAAGAAAGGAACTCTCTCTATTGTCTAAAGGAAGAGCTGAAAATAAACAAAAGCTAGAAGGAAGAATGTGATATTCAAAGGCTTTAATGACACAGAAGATCATACTCAACCATCCCACTCTTAACTTTATGAAACAAAAAAAGAGGGTGGAAAAAAACCCAAAACTATTCAACAGGACAGTGTATGATTCTTTGTTCCAGCAAACATAGGAGTTCACAGCCATCTTATTCCTTGAGATAATATTTGGAAAACACTGTATTCTAGAAACAACTCCTAAAGCCCTCCATATTTTCTTAAGACAGAGGAAGAGGAGGGAAGGGAAATTTCAGTCAGCATCATAACCCATAGGAAAAAAATACAGAAAGTAAGACTATTAAAATGATACTCCAGGGATTACTATACTGAATAGATGCTCATATAGGCAGATGTTGGATTTCTTCTTAGAGGACGAGGGTTAAGAATAAGTGGTTCTGGGCTTACAGGATAACATTCAGGCTACTCTGAGTTACAAGCTCCATTTTCCTTTCTATGCCCCAAATCCAGTTTTATAGAAATATTCAACTTTTCGTTCCTAGTTTCTTCTTCATACTCCCAAGGCTACTTTCCTCCTTCTCATCTTTTTCTCCTTGCCATTTTCCTCAAATCTTATTAGACATGGTTAGGAAGAAATTATTCTTCTCAGATGAACTAAAAGTTGGAAGCATTTTTTCATAGAGAAATGACAAATACTCTCCACCACAAAAGGAAAATAAAAACAGAGGAAATTCAAACATAATTATGTGCACATTGTTTGCAAAAACCAGCATTTTTCCTGTGCTTTCTTTAAAAAAAAAAAGTTCTTTACATACTTTCCACTGAAGCGTAAGCTTTCAAGCAACAAAAATTTCAATCAGTTCCTACCAATCTCAGAAAGTCTCAATGCATGAGACAAAAAAAAAAAGGCTAACAAATCCCACAAAAACACATGAATCCAAAAAACTCATCTTCATGAGAATGCAACGGTCTAAAACAGCATAGCAGCCAACAGCAAACACTCTTCTGCAGTTTATTCCTTCTGACTGCATGAAGAAACCTAGTCCTTTGCTGAATGTCCTTTTTTCTTCTCTAGCTCTTCTCATTGACTCTCTTTTGCAGAGCTGTGTAGTTCCAGCTCAAACCTGTTTAAACAAAGCTTGGGGTAGGCTGCAGGGAGTCACACATGAGGTTCACTGCCTTCAGAAACACAGCTAGGACAAGGTGAGCCTCTTTTTTTATTTAGAATTATTTTCAAAGCTTTAACTTCTAGCTGGAAATGAGGATGGTGGGCAATGATTTATTCACCTTTTTCCTTTTTTAAAGTCCTTCTCCAACCCTGGTGATGCATATGGGGAAGGAAGCTTTGTGCCACACGCCTGGGGTAGGCAGTGGCAGTGGCTCAAAGCCAACTTAATCATCTAAAGTGGCAGACACTGAATTTTGGCATTCTGGCCTTTCTGGTCTCTGGGAAGGTGTGTCAGCAGGACTGTGGTCACCTCCGTGTCCCCTGCTCCTCATCTGCTTCCAGGCAAGCTCTTCCCATTTGCAGTTTTCCCAAGAGCAGTTTCTAGGCCCTGGAACTTCCTTTTGTTCCTTCACCTCTCACATGAGGCAGCCGCATTCACATAACTACGTTAAAAACAGTTTTCAGATTAGGAAGAGTCAATTGAAGCATTTACACAGTCCACAGGAGTGTGGGAGTGCACCTTCCTAGCTTGCTTTCAGATATCATTAAATACTACCTATCAGGTCATTTTTGCATTGGTTGCAATAATGAAATTTTAACATGTATTTGCATTACTAAACATGTTGCATATATTTTTGATGTTCCTTTGCCTTGATTTTGTCAAATGCAGCTAAAAGAACATACACAATCACTATTATAGCCTTGTTCCCAAATCAATACGTATTTATTCGACGATAGCAGTTCTTTCTTTTTGCCTGATGTTACCCCCAATAACAAGTGCGGTTGCAATTAGCAAAAGACTTGTGAAAGCAGAGCCATATCCACCTAGCTTTTGAAAAACAAAGCTAAAGTAGTACTGATGCAATTCAGCTTCCCTTCTGGAGGTTGACAGCTGTGTAAGATGCCTTTCAACACAGTGAGAACAAGTATTTCCCCTCCTCACTTGTACTGAGTAACCTGGAGATGTAATTTATGATGGATTCACAAACAAAATGGTCAATGGTTCAGTACAAACCAAACATAAGCAGAGACATTTCTAAACCTGTCTGTCATGCTGCTTACACAATCTGTTGATCCATTGAACAAATATATGTTGAAAGATTAGGCGGGAGTTGACTGCCATTCAGTAAGATAAATGTAGACTAGACTCATTTTCTGCCTGACTTAACACTTAAGGATTTGTATTAAAGGGGAGGGGGAGGGAATTCCAGCCACCTAGATCTTTGGAATGAGATTACTCTGTTAAGGACCTCACACAGAGGTCCCCACCAGCCCTTTTTCACATACTGAACCATCTGTTTTCTGAATAAAATTGCTAGGCAAGTGAACTGGTACTCAAGGAGCACTAATTCTGGCTATTCAGTTTTTTTCTTGGCAGAAGAAAAAAAAAAAGGCAGAAGGATGAAGTTGTATGGAGTATAGTTGTAAGTTAAAAGTGCTAGCTGTGCTGCCACAGTCTTTGTTATACTGTTGTTTCACAGAAGAGTTACAGGCTATTAAGCCAGAGAGAAAACTGAAGACCATTAAGCGAGGAAAGGTATTCATGCTGCCTATGGCCATCTCCTGGCATACAGTAAACCTAGTCTTTACTCAGCTTCTTAGTGACAGTCCCTCTGAAACCTGCAGCTTTCCTAGAGGAAGAGCCCTTGGACTTTGTCAGAAAAATCCTTCACCAAAGGACATACTGCTTTTTGGAAGTTGCATCTAAAAAGATTTTGGCTAAAGCATAATTTGTTGAGATTGGAAATAGCACCCAGTGGGAAAAGAGCTTGTTTCATGACTCATGTTTCCCATGAGACCTGGGAAACACTGGCATCCACACCAAAACGGGCTATTGAAAGTTTAGGTGGGTGAATTCTAACAATTTTAAACCATCTTAGGTAATTCATCATCATGATGCATTTCCTTTTCTGACAAACCAAAAAATTCCAACTAAAGAAGAAAGTTTCTCATGTCTTCCTAGAAACTTTTGAGGTGTTATCCTGAATATTTTAAGCAGTTTGCAAAAGAGACCTGAAGAGACTTTGAAGAGACAGTAGATACAGCTGCGTGGTCAGGCAGACCTGGCTTTTAGTAACATGGAATAGAAAATGTGGTAAAATTCCAGATTCACTGAAGTCAATAGTGACATTTCCACAAGTTTCAACACATGCATGTTTTCACCACCTTGCAAAAGACAACTTTCCCTCTGGTGTCCAAAGTTTGAAATCCACATGCTACTAGGAATGTGTCTTAATGCATCGATTCCAGCAACCTATACCGTATGTCTACTTTGTGGTCCTAGATCTCCTGTCAAAGATAAGTTACTCACCATCCTAGAGCCTTCCATCCCATGACATCTGAAATGCACTTCTAAAGATTTTGGGACAAGTGACAATTTTCTAAGCATCATTATGATTCTAACTTCTAACTCTTGCTCCATTTCTCACAAAAGATAGTATTTGTCAGAAGCAGACTGGATATGGATATCATTACACAACCACTTGTCCTGCAACACTTTCTTGGATCAACACTGGCAAGTTCCCTTGGGTATTTTGCTATCTCACAAATAAAAACAAACATCTTGCATGCATCAGTGCCTATTTCCCTTGTTTTACAGAGAAGCTACTCTTTTCTTTCTCCCAGAAAGAAGTACTCAGCATACTAAAATATGCATAACCTAGGCCATCTCTTCACCTTTCTCCCCATTTGTTTCATTTACTCTTTCTAAAGCAGATCCTGTCATCTTTAGCATAGGATGCCTTTTTGTTTATTTGCTTCAACAAGTGGAGGCTAATGGAGTGCTGGTCCCTACTGCACACTACTGTAATACTGAAAGCAGCACCTCAGCAAAAGTAGCAAGCCCATTATACCAGATACAGCAAACACCGTCCAAACATTACTATGGTTGATTGCCCCTCACTGTCTCATGAGCAAACACTATTCTCTGCACATTTAAGTTCAAATTCACTGTAAGAATGGAAGCATTTTAGAACATAGATTGTTTTGCTTAACAATCACTTAACACATATGATAAAACCAAGCACACCCACGTTTCTAATGTATTTGATATTACCATGGTACTCCTACCCCACTCAATATTCTCCTTCGATCTTTGACTCGTTGTTGTGGTACCATGTACATGGCAGATAGTTTACGTGGTCTTGGATACTACCGTGCTTTATTTTCCAGCTGTGTTGCTACCACAACACAATGCAATTCTGCAACAGAAATAGATGAGAATTTGGCCCATTGCTGGGCTGTGAACAGTCTCGAGATGATGCTTTGCTGCATGACTGTTGTGATGCATACTGGGCACTGCAACTTTGCACCTGATATATTCAGTGTGAAAAAACAGCAGTCTGGCCAATAGCCAGAGTCTGAACTGGACTGACAGACTTCTTCAAAGAGAAGATGTTATAAAGCTGCTGCACTTGTTTTGAGCAGCTGTTTCTAGCACCAAACAGCTTTTGTTAGAATCTGATCTACTGAAGTAAGCACTAGGAAACTCCATCTCATGACTTCCAATTTATATGTATTTACTTAATGTTTTTTCAATGAATTAATTAATTCAAATTGGGTAGTTCAGAGAACATGATCTATTTAAATGTCATACCCCTCTCCAGAATTACTTCCTTATAACTAAACAAAGATCAGGAAGAAAAAAGGTACAACCTATTTCCTTCAGTTTCTTGTTACTGCATTAGACAGTAACAAGACAACTGTTACTGTGGTATTAGACAACATCATACGCATGTCAGTACTTCTCCCATACATCCAGGGAATAGTCATACTATCTACTGCAAGCAACTGAGACAGTAAATTCCTAAAAGAAATGAAGGTAGGGGTACAATATTATTTACATATTGAGAACTGTTCACTGTAGGAGCTTTTCTCATTGTAAATGGACAGAGTTCAGGCTCCTGCACCTTTTAGGAAGGGTGAAAGAGATGGATAAAAGCTAGATTTATTTCGAAAGTGACAAAAAAAGAGAAAACCAACAAAGTAGTGACACCCAGAACTATCTTTTCTACCCTGTTCTTTCCCAAGTTTAAAAATAGACACTGTCCCTTTACAGATGAGTCAGTGAGAATCCTATTATTGTCCCAGCATATGCTTGTTCTGTTTCATCAGAAATTTGATTTTCTGGTTTCTCAGTAAATTCACTATCAGAAAAAATCAGCATATAACACCCAGTGCTCTTCCATAACACATTTGGGTGAAAAGCGCTGATGGTTTGATGCTTTCTTGGAGTTTTACTCAGATGGATTTTTTTACATCACTAGTAGTAGGTATTAGAGTTTCTTTTAGCATCTAATTCTGTCAGAAAGAATTTGTAAAAAAACATCTTACTTAGGTTCTCAGAATTTCTTCAGTTTTAGCCTACTTTGGTTGAACAACTAAATACGAACACCTGCCCCAAATTTTGGGTAGTTTTGGCAAGCCTTTAAAACAAATCAAAAAGAAAATTAAAAACATCAAAAAGGTATAGGAGGAAACAGTCTGAAAACATGAGTAGACAAAGACATCTAGCATATTTAAGACAAATGTTTCTTATTCAATAAGTGACCATCGATGATAAGAGCAAGGCATATACCCTGGCTGAATACATTACATCTGCAGCTCCCCATTTTTTGAACATCTAGATTAATCCCAAACAAAACCATTGCATGAGCTATCTCTAGGTACCCCAAACCAATGGTTCACAGGGTTGTACACTGGTTTAATTAAAGAAAAAAAGAAAATGGAAGGGGGAAGGGGAGAGAAAGAGAGAGAGAGAGAGAAAGAGAGAGAGAGAGAGAGAGAAAAAGAGAGAAAAAGAATTGTTGAACTGTTTAAATCCTTCAGAAGAAAATATTCATGCATTTGAGATTAGTTTGGCAGTCCCAGGCTTTTTAACCTAGCCGCTAAAATTATACTAGAAAAGAAAGCTACAATATGGTTCTAATGAATTCACTGGAGACAGTTTGCATTTTAAAGAAAACATAAACTTGACCATCTGGATTAAGTTATGGCAGATTGCTGAGTATTTTTCTTCCTTCAGTCCCACATACATGTCTAGCAACATCATATTTGGCACAGCAGTAACCTGTGATAGACTCCATGGCTCTTTTGAAAGCCTGCTGGTACCTGCTCCAAACTTGAGAAGTCAAATTGTAATCATCGTGATAAATGACAGTCAAGGAAAGCCTCATTTTGTATTTTCTTTTGCTTAAGATAGCCACTACTATTGGCTCTTTCTTTTCTTGATGCCATAACATACACATAGCAAGCAGCATCTATAGACAGCCAAGTCAGTATATCAGACCAGTTAGGGTCTAAAATGAGTGCTTTACACCAAGAAAAAAACAAGACAAAATGAATACCTGCCCATAAGAGCCCTGTTATTCATAAGCTCCTAGGAGTGCAAAATATGGACCGTTCAGAACAACTTATTTGAATTCATCACACTTTCCCCACTCTCCTCAAGACAGATGCGCATTCCAGTTTTTATCCCTACTCAGCTGAAAGGAGGAACAGACAAGCTATATTTTTTATATTAGAATTAACATAGAACAACACAGACATCAACCAATGAAAGCACCCAGACAGCACATAAGAAATTCTGAGTGGGGAGAAAAGGGCTCAACAGCTACTGAAGTAGCTCAGTTCTTCATTCAGCACAAGATGCTTTTCACCAAACAACAAAATTTTGTACAACTTGCAGCCAGATCAGGCTCATGTCTCTAAAACCCCTTTAATTTTCCGTCCTGGCACTGGCAGATGGATTTGCCAGCTGCCAAAAGCAGGAATTTTACTAGCAGTACCTTACAATGTCCTACATACTTTGAAGCTTCAAACACACTTAAATGCAACATTTCAAGGACAACAAAAAGAAATCCTGTTTGAAATACAGGAAGTTGAGACTCAGTTTTGCCCAGAGAAGGAATCCCACCGTGCTTTAAAATATCTGATTCAGCAGAAGGTAAGCAGCAGCACGAAGAATGTCTTTATTATGTCTTGAGAACACAGTACAGGTCACCCCTGCTTTCTGTTTACACTGCAGTGACTTCTGAAGCTTCTGGAGCAATTTGTTCAGCTGTGTCTACAAGCCACATTATGTACCACATTTCATCTGGTAGGCCACATTTTATCTTACCGTCAATATCCACATATATTGTTTGATATATAATCATTACACTGGAAAAACAGTGTTTCTGCCCCACAGGAACTCTGCCTTACAATTTATAACTAGCAAATAAAATCTGTGTATCTCAATGACACAGCAGAGTACACGGTGTCTAATTGGACAAGAACAGAGCGGGGCTTTTACAATAGCTGAAGTTGCAAGTAGCTGAATAAGGAGCAGGAGGAGAGTAGCTCTCTTTGGATCTCCTCCAGTCCATCACTGCATCTGGACACACGTGCATATCAGACTGCACCAACAGTAGAGCTGAGTGCTCCCAGGTCTTCCCCAGTAAGTCTGCCCAGAGGAAGGTGGCCATGCAAAGATTGATATTCTTTTAAATTCACTTTTTGTGTTACTATCACTAGCCAAGCATATTCCAGTGCACATAATGTTCCTGTGACTGCACAGGTTATATAAAGAGCTTTTAGGACAACTCGGACACAATAAGAGCACATAACAGCTTTCCAGTGCTTTTGTAGTTCACTCAAGAATGAGTTCTTCTCCATAAAGTCAATGCTGCATGCAAGTGCTGTACTTGAAGTTAAGCAGAAGTCATCTCAGCTACTGCATGTGAGGGACTGACTTATATACAGAAGACCTTTAACAGTTCAAGGATGGAAACCACAATGGTATTTTTAAGGTATAAATTCCTTCTTCATATAACAAAAGGGGAAAAACCACGACAGGATTTTACAGCCCACTCAGGAATTAGTCATACCGATGGAGGAGTTCAATTTACCATTTCTTTTTTCCCTGCGTAAGGTTGTGTTTTCCAGCTCCTTCTCATCCCAGCTGGTTTCCACCTTCACTGCTGCTTCCCCATGCCAGTCTAACCTTCTCTTCTACTTCACCCCATTTGCCTCCCACACTTATGGCAGGTGATACACCTTGCCATCATTAGTGAATGCAAGTTAGCAGTTGTCCCACTCCAGCAGATGAGAAGTGCATAATAAAAACTGGGCAAGGACAACAATGAAGAGGAGGAAGAAAGTCTCTCTTCTCTCAAAGATTCCTAGAGAGAAAGAGCAGCCCATAAATTGTTCTGCCCCATCAAACTATTTCTGTGTGCCAGGACAGCATACCATTCTCTGGACTGCACAGCCAAAGAAGAAGAGGCAACAGTCCTTACTCTGACTGGATTAAAAAAAAAAGTCATAACAAGAATGGTTAGGCAGTGAAATGCGTTGTCCAGAAAACCTGTGGTATCTCTATTGGAGTTATACAAAACTCAACTAGGCAGGTCCTAATCAACCCAAGTCTGAGCAGATGTTGCACAAGACATACAGATATCCCTTCTGACCTAAATTTTATCCAATAATACTATGACAAACGACTGCCTGAGACTTTCCAAGCTAAATCAGTAACTTTGGTAAGAACTGGCTTTGTGGGAAAATGAGGTAGCAGGAGGTCAGAAGCCTTTATGATAAACATCAACATTGGTTTTACCTCCTTGGTTTTACTGAAGTGGTCACAAATAGAGACTAGGAAGCAAGAATAGGATGATATGAAGCTAGAGGTCTACATTAAATAAATGACATAGTTTTATGGTACAAATACAACAGAATTCGCTGAAAAATAACTAGATTTTATCAATGGCTGCTGGCATAGAAGTATACTTGAAGAGGCCTATGGTGGATGTGCACATGCCATGCTCCCTTCAGTCTAGCAAGTAGGTCTACTACCCTAAAAGAAAAGCTTTTTTCCAGTTGGTTATTGTTTTTTCCCCCCTCCCAATAGATTTCCCACTGGATGCCTGAATTGGTAGTTAAGTGACAACATCCCTCCACCCGCAGCAGGAAATCAAGCACAGATCGATTGCACAACATGACATTCACTGCAAAGCTAACACAAATAACAAAACAGCTTGCTTTTAGTACCAGAAGATACTAAATGCTGTAGCCTCCTAAGCTGCCAAAGGTCAGCAGATTTGGATTTATTACCATTTCTAACCAGTTTCATCTAAAGAGGTCAGTCCTGATTTACCAGTTCGCGCAGAATAGTCCAGCAGCCCAACCCACTCATCACACTGGTTCCTCAGGACTGCATAAAAGAGAAATGGGTATTTTGCTTGTGTGCAATCACAAGACAAACAAAAGTCAAGTGGAAAAGAAGAGTAGAAGAGTCACAGATGTTACACAGGCCTTTCAAATCCTCCCCCTCTTTGATTAAAGACATTCAAAAAGGAAATGCTTCCTTTAAAAAGCTCAAAACTGCAACAGAAAATAAGTGAAAGTAATATCAAATTAAAGTCGTTCTTCTAGAAGGAGAAACTTGATTGCTGTGGGATATGACAGATACTCAGACAATTGCTCAGAGCTGAAGCTGTTCTTATTGTTTAATTTCTGTTTTCTTTCATTTTGCTTTTGTAACATGAGTTTCTTCACATTGGCGTAGCAGCAAGCTACCTCCCAAGGAGCTGAAGAGACAGCCAAGTAACTGGCAATGTTTTACTTTTGATTGGATGTCTTGCTTGAGGCATGTTTTCAGGCTTTAGATGAAAGCACGGGAAATTGCTATGATAAGCGTCAGACTTTAAAGTGGTAGTGTAATGGGGAAGGCACTTTGCTATAGCACATATTGTAGAACATTTCAAAGCAACACAGCAGCACACTATTCTGTTCCTGACAGAAGAAGATTCTGTCACTATATATGAGATTAACAGAACCCACACAAATATAAAACCCACTTTTAAGGATTTCTATAACCCGAGAAAAGCAACAGTGATTTTGAACGATACCTGCAATTTTCTGTATTATTTGCCAGTTTGCAAAGATTAGAGAGCAAAGAATTTTCAGTAGGATTGCCAAAGAATTTTTTTTTTTTTTTTGGCGGTAAATGCCACGCGGTGTTCATCATTTTGTGACACTCGCCCGTAGTAGTTCCGGAACAGAAGCTATTGATTTCACATTATAGTTGCCCATGCTGCAAAAGGCAGAAGCTTCACCTGGGCAAATGCTTCATCCATTTCCTGTCCTATATCCAGGTTCCAAAGTCTCCAGCACGACTGCTCAAGAGTTAATCATCAACGTATTTGCATTGGGAATTTTCAATCTTTTCTAGATACTGTGTTCCTGAACAGGAAAGTGAAATTTCTTACAAGTAAGATGTTTTCCTGGGAACAGAGAAGAGGACCTCTGATGGTACCTATATACAGCCTGTTTTCATTAGAACAACTCTAAGCCAGCTGGCTCAAACGAGAACATTGAGGTCTCTGCCAAAAGCACATTACACTTTAACCACAGTAGTTAGCCATCACCTGGTTGGATAAGACCATTTCTCAGGAACTTATCAAACATGCAGATAAACATTTGCTTGGATATTTGCTCTTCCACTGCCTTCTTTCCTGAGGGTACTAAGAAAAAAATCAAACACCAACAGTATATCCTGGCTTTGCTGTATTTAGTTCAGTAATACAAATGTAATATTCCACTTAGATCTCTTAAATTAAATATAAAGTCTTGGCTTACCTTTCTGGTGTTACATCTTCATTGCTACTCGAGCGTGCTGTTTCTAACGTATCTCCATTTCCTCCGTAAATGCAAAAGTCTTCCCTGCTGGCAGAAAAAATAATGTTGCTTTCCAATCCAATCCACAGTCACCTTCCTTTCCAGTAAACAAGCCCCAGATAAGCAGTTCTTCGCCCTGGCTGGAGAAAGGCAGCAGAGCCAGGGTGTGCAGTTCCTTCCCCTCAGGTACGTCGAATCTGCTGCAGAGCAGCTTGCTGCAGGGAGGCGAGGGAGATGACAAGTTCGCTGTTAATTTAGTGGATCCCCCACAAGTGAAACCAGCCACAACAAGCCAAACACTTGATGTCACCCCACAAACCCTTTTCTTCTAGGTCTTTTTCTTCACTTGCTCCTGGACCATCTTGGACAGGCCCGGACCCCAAACAACACTTAGTCATGGGGCCACAAATTATTTATTCATAAATTCAACAGCTCTTCCTCACCCTTAAGAGACTTCTTTATACCGCATCTTTTGACCCCAGTTTCCCACTGCCTACACCCTCCTCCCCTATATTTTTCCCAGCAACCCTTCTCCCAGCAGGCCCCAAACACCAGTCCTCTTCCCTCTGCTCTGCACCCCTCACTTCCTTACCCAGCACTGCAGCCTCAGCCCCTTCCCCAGCAGCACTGTGGCTGGCTGTGCAAGCTGGAGGCCATACTGTGCTCCACCACCTTGTGCACGCACCTTTGCTTACTCTCCTGACATTACTGAGGGTCCACAAGAAGATGGCACCTGGGCCCCTCAAAACCCCTGGCCCCGCCATTGAATCCAACCTTTTCACCAGCCTCTCCCACCTCACAGCCAAGGGCTAATGAGAAAAACCCAGTCACAAGGGAGGCTTTGCTCTTCATCTCCCCCCTCCCCCCCCCATTTCAACTTGCTCCCTCCCCATCCCAGCACTGAAAGCCTTAGGAAGGGTTGTGGCTGTGCTATATGCCTTCTTAGTGCCTTTTTAAAAGCAGAAAACTGAATATATATTAGAGTAGAAAGAAAAGCTTTGGGATATTTCATTGAAAAATAAGCTCTTCAGCTAACTGGAACAAGCACTATCGGATTTTGTCCTACAGTGTTGGGTTCTTAACACCAAATGGTGGGGACCAGGTTGATTTACTCTCCAGCTGGAGTATCAGAAAGGTATGGTGCAGGAGAAAGGATATTTTGGTAGAGCCCAGGAATCAACTCAGATCAACTGTTTCATAAAAATCAAACCCCCAGTAGAAGCCATTGATGGAGAACTTGAAAAAAATTGTGAATTGTTTCAACGAATGACCATGAATATAATTCTGGGTACAATGAAATATTCATAGTTAAAAATTTTTGCTGGGGCTAAGAAAAATGACAGCAGCAAAATATTTGATATTCAACAGGATACTGCAGTAAACTAAAACCATTTTGTGACATTTGAATATTGGATATTTGAACAAAGATGGGAAAAAAAAGCTGCATTTTCCTAGTGTGGCAAGTGAGAAGTGTTACACAGGAATGCATCATTTAAAAAAAAAAAAATCAAATCAGGCTGATTAAGGAACTCAGATTTTGTTTTTCTGATGTGTTATTGACTGAACTTATGCAATATGAAAAACACGGCCTGACCAAGTTCAGAGTGACCAGAGCTTAGATTGACAACAAATTCTCTTTGAACTAATTACAGAAAAAGACAGCAAGCACAGCTTAGTGTCCCGTCTTTTGCTGGCGCTCATAAGCTGTTACAGGATGAAGGGTGTTACTTACAGCTTGCACTTCTTTTCCAGTCATTAAGTATTGGCTGAGAACTGGTTTGTCTCAATCATTTTTCCCCCCCCAACCCTCTCTTAAACCACCCAACTACCCAGAACACCATTTGGTGCACTCCAGATACCTCACAGCCCAGTCTGACTTTTTGTTCTTTCCACAACAAAGCAAGAGGTTGCAAATTTGAATTTATGAAAAGAAGCTTCTGCTTTTTGTACAAGAAACTTTTGTTACATCTTTGCTCTGTGTAGAGTAATGGGCTTGGCTTCATTAAAAACAGTAGGCATGCAGGCAGCAGTGTTCATAATCCTATCAACCAGGAGAAATTAATTTCTAGATACGACATCACTCAATTCACTTTGTTACAAGAGAAGGCAAAATCAGTGATTAGCCAGGGCAGATTTTCTGTGTCCTCTAAATGGGGCAGATTGTGTGTGTCCTCCAAATGTTCTTTGCTCATTCCAATGTAAGTATTGCACTATACAAAAACCCCACATTTGTTACTAAATGGCAAGGTTTATTTTGAGAATGTAATTAGTATGTAATATCTTGGAAGATGAACAGCTATTGTAAATACAGAATAAAGGCTCAAGCACCGTAACTCTTCTGTTTCTGTATTTGTGTTTTACAAGAAAAGACACACAGCACTAAACTGCATAACTTCCATAAAAGGTGCTATAACTAATTTAGAAAGACATTGCCTCAACAAATTAGCATTTCAGATCAACATATGTGTGCATGCATGATCATAAGAATTCAAAACAGGGGCCCAGAGAGCTCTGTACCATGAAGCTACTTTAAGCTGTGCTTTGAACTACAAGCATTACCTGTTTTGTCATGCTGCCCTATGCTCAGCTCCTCTGCCTCAGCTCCATAAGGCAGGCCACCAATTTTCTCTAATCAGTTGTGTGAGTATTTGTTAGTAAGCCTTGTCAGCTCATTTACATCAGTGGACACTAATACAATAGGAAATGAACATATTGATTTCACTCAGATCCCTGGGCAGCCGCCAGTTACCAACAGATCTCAGCTGAGTTTGAAAACTGCAATGCTCTTGATTGCAAAATGACTTTTTCCCTGCTGCTGCCCTCCCCATGCTCACTTCTGATCAATACGTCATTCTGATTCACACACACATCTTCCTCACAAGGCTTTGAAACAACTAAGTACGACTGCAGGCTCAAAAACAATGTTGGCGTTTATTTTTTATGCTGCAAAGTAATTCTACATATCCCCTCTCTCAGGATTCACGGAAAAGTCACCTCTTATTGAAAGGCCCTATAAAATTGTGGTAAAGTACACGATTAGAAAGGTAGTCCTAGTAGAAATGACAAGAGGATGAAACTCAATGCATCTTAAACCATGAAGAATGCATGGGAATTTGTTTAAACAAGACAGGGGTCAGTTTCCTAGTGGGAAGTAATTTAATGCTAAAATCGATCAGAACTAGCAAGTGTCCTATGACTTCTACACTCAGCAGTTACAGTATAAATCAGCTCCATTTCACTGTAACTGCTCCAAAATCAAATGCTTATTATGGATATAGCCAAAAAGTTGTTCCTACTCTGACAAGATTAGACCAATCAGAAGCAATTATAATTTTTCTTTTTTAGATTAGTTTCATAAAACTTCTTTCAGTTTTGTCACTAAATCTTTTAATTTCAGACGTACTAGCACATTTAAATACACGGTGGTTTTTACCGATCTGTACAATGAAATTTCTGGATTAGGCATTTACATCTTATCTGCTGTCTTCCAACAGGAAGGAGCTGGGGGCAGAAAAACCCATCACTAATACTTAAGCTTCCTGGAGCAGGCTGGCTACAGCCATAGCTAGGATAGTAATTTGTACCCTCCTTCAACCACACATAATACAGTCTTTATTCAGCAAATAGCAAAGTCATTTCACACCATGCCAAAGGTCAGCTTTTGCTGTATTAATAGCTGCTCTGGGAGGATCAGTGTTGTGCTATCCTACATTTTTTCCAGGGCCTGGAGATGCAATTTCCTACAATCTGCAGGCAATTTCCCACCAATTTTCTTGGGGAGCTAATAGGCTGTGACAGGAGACGAAGCTAGCAAGCAGCAGGCGGCTTCAGAAAAGACAAATTGCATCTCTGCCACCTAACTGGGCTATCTAGACAGACAGTTTATGGTTTTGTAGTGTTATTGGGCCCCATGCTAACAGCAAATCATTCAAGCTGCTATCTGAATTTCATATTCTTTTCCTTCTGAATTTGTTATCACCACATATCACTTTGTAGCACTTTTTCTAGAAACGACAGTTAAACACAGATCATGTATGATTACTAGTTTTAACTGCCTTTTAACTAGACAAGTCTTGCTAAATGCTATTCACACTTAGAAACAGAGAAATATACAGTCGCACTGTGAAACACAGTGATATTTCTGATTATTGTCATACTTGTCAAGGTACAAAGCAGATGCCCACAGAAAGAGACTGATTTGTAAGCTAAATTCAGATGAATCTCACAGTGCAAACTATGGGAACATTTAAAAAAATCCACTACAATGAGCACATCTATTTTCGTAAGAAAGTCCCACTGATCACATATAGTACAAAATAAAAGCATAAAAAAAAGCCAAAGATAACTGGTAAGTTCTCCCTCTACTCTAGCAGTGCTTGAAACCCCAAAAGTTAAACTGAACAATCTACAATGATTCAAAACCATTCAAACAACTGCTTACCTTACAGATTTAAAATTATTTAAAGTTATTAAAACTAGTAAAGCTCTAAGAACGTATCACCATATCCACTTTAGTAGAAATGAAACCAATCTAAAGCTGCGAACCCTCACCTAAGATATAAAAAAATTAACAAATTAAAGAAAATTATTCAAAGGCACATAACACTAGCAACTATTGCAAGTTATATCTGTCACTGTATTTCCCCCTACTATTACAGCAAACCCAGGGGATAAATACTGTAAACACATTCTGTTACAGAACCCTGTACATCTGTATGTTTTTCTTCAAAATATAGAAGTTTCTGAAGGCATGGAGATTATTAAAAACAACCAACAATATTAAGGACATTATTATAATTAGCAAAATTTGCAAGGTTAATATTTTCCCCTCCCCCAATAAGAATAAATTAGGTAAAAACAATCCCATCTAAATTATTGCTGTCCACTGGGAGACAAAATTATTACTGAGATGTATAAAATTTTACTATAATTCAACCCTAAGGATTTTTTTTAATTACTTAAGTAATGAAAAAATGTAAAATTACAGTGAACAAACTGTTGAAGTATTCTAACATGCATTTTGAAACTCTCACATTTAAACCACTTGTCATTAATATCCCCATTTCATATTTGTGGTTTTTAATAAGTTACAGCTAGATAAAATACTGAAGAATCAGACAGAATTATAAATAGAGTACCAGGTAAATAACTTGCACTCAAAAGAGTGTTTACACAAACAAATAAAAAAGACTATGAAAACAATTAAAAAATCCAGAAGCACTTCCTTAAACAGATTCACTGCTAAAAACACAAGAGTATCAGGACTTGAGAGTCTTGAATTTAACAAATGAAAATTAATGATTTCTCAATATAAGTCTATAAACTTCTTGAAGTACACATTCAAAAACTCAGTTATATCATAGATTAGCAAATATTCACTCAACTGCTGTCAGAAATACACATCTTACATACTCAACAATCAGAAAGACAGAAAAAGGTAGAAGCATTATGTATGTATAGCGTATTAAAACATCTCCAGAGGACTAATACTTATTCAGGAGGAAACACAGGAGAGCACAGCAGTAAACTGGTCCCTGTATGAAAAGGAAACTTATTCCAGGAAGTAGATTTAACATACCCACAAAAGTTGAATCACTGAACTCCAAATTTTTGTTGCATGCATGGCATGCTAGGCAAATACCAAACTGACATTAAGGTCATTTACATACTTAACAGCAGTGTTTGGCTGAACAATGAAAAATATTTTGATTTTGCAAACCCATCAGATGGTATATTTACTTGAAACCTAATCATGAAAACACTCAGGTCCAACTGCAAGAAATAACAACAGCTGATTATTTTTAAGAATAAAGGGAAGCTTCATTGCTTTCCAAAATATCTTGCTACAGCAAACCACGAAGTAAGATTTATTAGCTTATCATAATTGGGGCCAATTTTTAAAGTAATGGAGTAATCCACTGCGGATCGCTGCAAGGAAATGGGACAAAGACCATGAAGTGAACAGATGGATTTTATTTCAAACAAATTAGGCTCACTACCAGAAAGTAACAAGTGATTTCTAAGTTTCCCAGTGCTACAGGTTAACTTCCATTTATGACCCCTTCATTCTGCTTGTTAATTTTTTTAATCTGCCATTAAAATCAGTCCTTGAAGGAAGTCCTGCCTTTATTATTTGCACTTACAAGCTATCATCTCCACTTTCTATGCTAACGATAGAGTGTACAAAAGGGATAATGATAACAGTATGTTTGATTACCTAATCTCCAAACTATGCATTATCTTCGCCTCTAACTCATTCTTGGCAGAACACAGATAGAAATCAGATTCAAGAGATACTATACCTTTGTACTGTGAACATAGCAAAGGCAATCCTCGCCAAGTTCTACACAATAGCAACTGTCTAGTGCTCCTTGCAGCATCTCGTCTTATGAATCAATAACACCTTACTGTGGGCAAAATCACATGTGAAATTTTAGGAGAGCAAAGATCTCTAAATTTTCAGAAGCCACCACAGAACTTTTCTATGGCAAGTCAACTGCACCAACCAGCAATTCCACAATCAACAAAAGCACGAGTATGGAACTATGACACTATTTTATCTCTGGGTGTTTGCTTCAGTAAGGGAAATTATTACAACGTACACTGGCTGATATCTACGCAGCTATTCACTAAAAGATTTAATCAGGTTTTCCTGTAGTCTGCATATCACCAACAGACTTGTTAGCAACAATAGCAACAGAATTCTTACTAATGCATCAGCCAGAAAGGGCACAGCCTGTTGTTCAGCTTCTAGGAGTGAAATGTTGGACCCGGCAATAACGAATACTGGGGGGGGGGGGGGGGGGGGGGGGGAAGGAGAAAAAAAAAAAAAAAAACCACGCCCAGAATAAAAAAAAAAAAAAAAACATTGCCACCCCACAACAACTT
>Ga0181612_149846_pt1 | contig 18894 bp, 9 predicted proteins | sample HoacroProtozoa21_FD_119630 | JGI IMG/M metagenome (GOLD analysis project Ga0181612, IMG submission 119630) | Hoatzin crop microbial communities from Cojedes, Venezuel. Combined Assembly of Gp0051906, Gp0051904, Gp0051908 | reverse complement strand
TACAATACATTGAGCACACAGAAAATAGTCCTGCCTCAATTTTTCCATTGACTGCTGTTGACTAACTGCACTGCTGTGGTTTATAATCAGCAGAATACACCAAGCTTTCACAACAGTATGACAGAGTACAGCATTACGTCTCCTTAATACTTGAAAAGGAATGAAAAATAACAAAACCTGATCTCCCTACAGATTGTAAAATTACTTATTTTTTATTTAAATGGTTAAAATGATAAAGAGAACTAAAATACAGTATTAAGTAAACAAATAGAATTATTTCAGTGAAGTCTGGTGATTGCAGAATTAATTGTATTTGCATAGTAATCTTTAAGTACTAGAAACTGCAAAAGGAAAAATTCTGAATATCAATTATGATAATTATGATTACAGACTATTGGAAGCAAGGAAAAGATCAGTCTTTTTTCCTTTTTTTTTTTCTTTAGTATGTGCTTTTCTGTGCACAGTGGTAAAATGAGAGCTCCAGTTGCTATAACAACTTAACTCGCTATTATAATCAACAGTCATCTAAGTTTAATTGCTATTCTGCCCTTCTAAACCGATACATTCAACAGCAGTTGTATGAATTCCATAAATCTTGTTACTAAAACCTATTCAAAATCTCAAAACAAGCTGAAGTATACGTACACATCAGTGGAGTCTGAAGTTGTCCTTCACTTCCATATTGTAGCAATGTACCATTCAAAATGCTTTACTTGGTCCACGAGAACATTTGTTTCGGGACAGCTATTCTCTGATCAAATCCAAAACTAAATATAAAACAGAATTAAAACTAAATGCATGAAATAAAATAAATTAAAATAAAAAAAATAAATTTAAAATATATTAAACATTAAAATGCTTTTCTGATGGTATAAACATCCCTATCTAGTACAAAAGAAATTCCTTTTAGGTTAGCAACAAGGGTTAAGCTCTTTTTTAAAAAAAATAATGAGCATAGAGTCTAGAAGACTCAATGCACTTGAAAACCCAGTGACACAGACAGACTAACTACATAGATTATTACAAACTATATCATGAACTGCAAAAATTTACATTGCTGTCCTCAATGTTTTCTTTCAGTAATCAACAAAATCATATTTGAAAATGGGAAGGATGTTAGCATTCTTCTCAAAGTCAGGCCCTGTGGACTCGAATAAAATTAAGCCTTATCCTTTACCCATTAATTATGATGTCGATCTGTAATAACATCGATGTATGTGACATCAGAAAGAGACAATCAGAGCAGAAACAAAAAATGGAACCATAATATCAGTCTCAGTCAGGGTTAAACAGAAACTAAACAAGGTCCGTTACATAAGGTACAACAGACGAACAAGTGAAGCAGTATTAACTAAGATGACCATTTTTTTTTTAACAGAAAAAATGTAGGCCCAAAGTGTACTTAAGCTTGTGTACTTCTGCAATCAGCTGCTCCTGCCTCATGCCCCGCATCTTCTTTATATTCTAGAAACTTGCAAATAATGCAACAAAAGCTCATACCAACACTCAGAACAGATAACGACAACTATTCGTCATGTTAGGTGCATGGCCTCGCTTTCACTTATAGCATAATGCAGAGATCCCAGAAAACTACTTAAATACAACACTGGAAGATAAACTTACAAAGGAGCAAGCCAGAGCGTAAAACTGGACAGTACAAATAATTCAGCCACAGCCAAAACTTTTGGCAAACTATTAACTTGTTAACCACACCTCTATTAATATTTTACAGTAAAGATGCACCAGAGACACTAGAAAAATCACGAACCTAGAATTAGCTTGAGAACATGGCTGTGGTTGCAGCCGAGCCCTAACGCAGAAATGACCAGTCTGTGGTCTGTGGGTCAGCTTCCCTGTCCATGACCTGGTTTCTGCTGCTTTCTTCACAGCAGAGCAAGCGGGCACAGGTGGCCGGTGGGAGGGACCGCAGGCTGGTGCCAGCCTCCCCTCTGCTGCACGCTCTCCTTCGCCTGCCTCTCTCCCTACAACGCTGTGATGAGTAGGATGTGCTCTTCCGTGTGGCAGAGTGAAGACACTGGAACCACCTTGGTTAAACGCTGGTCGTTACTGCCCTAGTGGAACAACAGCCTTTGTTGTCAGTTAACTATTAGGAAAAGTAAGTAACTATGATTTCAACAACACTATGAAAATAAATCGCATGCATTAAACCTAAAACAATCATAAATATTAAATCCACTGAGTCACGTTTTCTGTTTGAATACACCTGGTTTTAGACTTAACCCACTAATTCATTATATGTTGTTTGTACATCTGTTATTTACTAATTAATAAATACAGTACACAAAAAACCCATAGGAAATTAAAAAAAATTAAAAAGTGTTAGGTCAGTAAAGATAAAAAAATAATTAAAAAGCTCACCCTATAATCCTATAAGACTGTAGATAATCAAAAGTATACTGGCATTTAACGTCTATTTAAGGGTTTTTATCTATCATATTTTTCTATTTCATTTAATTATAATGAAAATCTACATAAAATCTATATGTAAAGACATGAGGACTTAGCCAGGAAGTCAGACCACTCTAAAAACAAATTGTGCTGAATTTTTTGACAGCAACTGCTTGGTACTTTTACCAGAAGTCCTTAATTCTAAAGCACAGTCAGGTAATAAGAACGACTGATAAGTCATTGATAAGGTCCAGTTTTGGAGAATTGCAGTATGGAAGAAACAGAGTAAGCTTTGACTTCTGTTCCAAAAGTAGCATTTCAGAACACAGCAAAAAAAGGCTTGCTTTAGATCTTGGTTTATTAGATCCAGATCAGAGAATAGAATGAACCATTTATCTTTCAAAAGTAATATCTTTTTGCCTGTATGTCTTAGCAAAAACCTTATCTCTTTCTTGGAAGTTTGGGACTAATGACGACAACATTAGGAGTCTTGTGAACCTTGACAGTAGTTCAACCAATTACGTGGTGAACGATGAAGATGGAGTCTTCTTCCCTCCTCTGCGACATTTCTAGAAACCATAGTTCTGAAACTCTAACTGGAGTCATTGCTTTTCACTCCTGTGGGCAGAGCCATCATTCTTCAGATATGCATTCTAACGGGGTTTTCCAATAGCTCCATTCATTTCTCAATCTTTCTAATAAGTTTGCCAGAGAGGACAGCTTATCTCTGGCATATTTCTCTTCCAAAAGGACAAAACCATCTGAGCTATTATTCAAGCCTCTCAACATCACAATTTGGTCATCAGAACTTGTCAAATTAAACAAACTAATATTGCAATTTAAAAAGAAAAATGGAAAACACAAAAGAAGACTCTGTGATTCCTTTAGTTTCCACAGCACACTTTCTAAAGCCAAACCTGTTTTAAAAAGTAACTCTTCATTCTTGAAATACAGAGGGATATATACTAAGCTGAGGCCAATAACTGGCATTTGCTATATGGTGTGAAATTTTCACAACAATTTAGAACCTAAAATTGTAACCAAATAATGAAGTACCACTGGACATAGCAGTCCTGAAACGTAGAAAATATTCTATTGAACTAGCAAAGGCGATTTTGAACAGGTCAGCAATTTGTTCATGCAAAACATAAACCAAAATGGTTTAGCAAATTCTTGGTTTTACAGTCTCTTAAAAACAACAACAAAAAAAGCTTTTAATATCCCCAAGAAGACTACGGAAAAAGAACAGCAGGGTGGAAATAAAAGGACTTTGAGATAAAGCTAAGGGAAAAATCTTCTTGATTAGATCAATGATATATCATTATGATACATAAAATTGTAGCTCAGAGTAGCAACAAGAAATTGCTACAAGGCTTTTTATTACAAAATGTAGCGAGTGAGAAGTTTAACTTTGTTTGTATGTCTGTGAAACGTGTATGTCATGCGAAACGTGTATGAGAGTTCTTCAGTGATGGAGGAAATTATAGGTTTACTCCTAGCGTAACTTAGACTACAGAGCAACCAGTGATTTACAAAAAGACTCCTGAGAAAAGGAGGAGTCAGTTTAAGAAGCAGTACAAAGAAAGCCGGAAAATATGTAAGGGAGGAATGCCTCGGAATAAGAGCATAGTCAAGACCTGGTCTGGCACTTCCAGAAGTTGCCCCATCAGCAACTTTGGGGACTTGTTAAAGTTTGTGACCCGCATGCTAACAAATGTTCCGATGAAAAGCTGGGGCTTTGTGTTCAAATGGCTTCATTTATACTGAAGAATGAAGACTATGATGTCCTGTGACTCACAGAAGTCGAAGTTCAACCCTGAGTGCTCGTGTAGGATTCACGTTTCACTTAATTATTCTGTATTAACAAACATGAACCATCAAAACACATTGGTATAAAAACAAAATGTCTTCACAGGAGTAAAAAACGCTATTAGAAATCTGAAGCTCTACAACCGCATTAATTCATAGGCTATCAAGCAGACCTTAAGTGAGAAAGATCTGTATGTATTTTTTCTGCTGTTCAGTCAATATATACATTTCCCTCTATGAATTAAGATACTCCTAGCCATTTCATTTTGTTAGTCCACCAAATGTGAAAGTTATTTAAGCCAAAGTAACATATTTATTTGCTGTAGTGTTTTCTTAAAGTTCTCATTTCTCAGCATGTCCATAGTGCCTCTGTTTCAACGAACTCTCGAGGAAACAGACCACCGTTATACATGTAAGCTGCTACCTGCTCCTAGCACGCAAAATTTAATTGTCTCACAGTTCAGAGATTTAGAAGAAATCTTCAGATTCATTGTTCATTTGTAAAGAGCAAATGGAAACAGAAACCGAAGAGAGGGCTTGGATTTTGATAGAGTTGACTTTCTTTGAAAGAGAGAAAATATCAGAAAGTGAAAATGTTGCGGTGAGTGAAAATAGGGTCGACATCATGAAGAATGTTTGTCATCTGATAGAAAATGTTCCTTTGAAAACTTCGCAAACAAAATCAAAAGCTTAGGTTTTGTCTTCAGATATGACTGGTAAAATCCAAATCATCCCAGTCTGTTAGTACAGTCAACTCCGATTAATTGGACTGAGATGCAGGTGACTGCAGTTCATCTGCATTTCATTTTCTGGCAAGTTTTAAAAAGAGCACAAATCCCATTTACCAACACTCAACAATGTCCACAGTCTGACTGATGACAGCATCTGTCTGTAACTGAGTGTATGGCTGTAAAATGCCTGTATGCCAAACACGGTTCTGCTCTGCAGCCATGGACCACCACACAAAGGCAAGGAACCAGACAGTAACGGGAGCAGAGTAACCCAACGGGTCACGTTCCCTTGACTAATCTATTTCACATACTGTCTTGATGTCAATGGATTGTTTTGTCCTAATGTAGATTTCTTATTTCGGGAAATACCGATTACAAAAATTCCAAAACACTGACCCATTACTTCTTGAGGAGGGAGGAAGTACGTATTCCCCAAAATGGTTAAAAAAAAAAAAAAAAAAGGAAAAAAAAATTGAAACCGAACCAGACTCTTTCCTGGGACTTACAGAATAAATCTATTTGAATGTATTTTTTTCTTACACGCGCTGTTTGCATACTTCTGAACGCTACAGATGTACGATTTTTGGACAGATGGTCAGGAGGCTGGGTGGGGGCAACGCCAGGCCAGCTGACCCAAGCTGACCAAAGGGACATCCACGTGACGTCACTCTGCGCAGTGGGACTGGGGGCTCCGCAGCGGAACTGGGGGACAGCCTCTCCAAAGCAGCTGCGGCTCAGAGACTGGCTGGGCATCCCTCTGCTTTTAGCAGAGGGCAACGACCTTCGCACCATTTGGCTTGGTTGTTTTTTACTTCGTCTTTCCTTCACTGGTTAAACTGTCTTTAAGTTGACACATGAGCTTTCCTGCTTTTGCTCTTCTCTCCTCTCCCCCATCCGGCTGTGCAGTCCTTAGCTGCTGGCAGGGGTCAACCAAACGCAACCTCTGTCAGTTCAGAACGCGTGCTAGGCAGCACATGGCACTGATTATGTTCTTTTGTTGGAAACCTCATAAAACTGGCCCACCCAGGCCAATTGTCCCGGGCAAAGGTTTCATGATTTGCGATTCAATATTCACAAAATTTATCCTATTAAAATTGAACCGAGGATTAAGTAGTGAAAGTCATCATACGAAGAATCATAATTTTATTCTATGTTCAAATGCACATTAGTAGAACAAAATGCACTGATTATATCTGGAGCGATGAACTAATACCTCCTTTCAGTTTGCTTCACTATATGTATCTCAGTGCTTTTGTCTAGCTGCCTCACAACTTGACAGCTACTTTCATAATATTTTTAATTAAAACACATTAAGTACTTGAAAGAAAAGCTACCCACACTCCAACTTTGCAGTTTCCTTTGTTCTGCTTTAGGAAGAGCAGAAACTGTACACCACTGACAACACCTTGCCTGGGATGCAAAGGAGTGGTTATCTGAAAGCCTCTACCATCTGCAGTATTTTCCTCAAATGACTAAATTTAAGCTTTTGGTAACTTTTGGCTCTTCCATCGGCTTGTGTTGGCACCAAAAGGGAGCACGTTCAGAAAGAACTGTTGGGATAGCAAATGCAACTGCATCAGCACAGGCCGCTGTATTTCTCCTTTTAGTTTCAGCCTTCATGGTAAAAGTTGATTCTGTCTTACACTGAATACACCTCATCACCTATAAACCAGCTTCTCTTATAAAACAAAGATACATTTGATACATTTATCTTAAAACTATCTTAATTTTTAGATTTTTTTTGCAATGTACCACAGTCACCATGAATTCAAGAGTCATATAGAGCAAATTCAGCAAACAGCAAACCAGTTATAGAGTCAAAGCCCAGACTGCCCAGATTGTTGTTCCCTTCCTGCCACTGAGCCAACAGTATCAAATAAAAGCCATTTATAACAGAACATTCACCATGACCGTGGGAACAATGATACCCTAACACCCCTTGCCCAAAAGTGAAGCAGCCAGTTAACATAAACTCTGGCGAACTGCTCTGATTCTTGCACTTTGTGTTTTGTGCCATGTCTGGCAACAAAAGTGAGGTCTCTGTTTCACCTACTGCACCGTTCTTTTATAGGTGATGTATATTTTCACCAATAATAGTTTATTGCAGTATAGGAATCAATTACTGCCTTCTCATTCCCATTACAAACTCTCATAATTCTTAAATTACATTGTTTCTGCCCAATGCATACTAAAACCAGGTTAAGTGAGATTAGTACTGAAAACAGGTTAAAAATAGATTTATTCACTACCGAGAGATGGATTTTAATGTTATATATTCTAAAGGAGGGGCAGGGGGAGAGGGGACTAAGAGGTCTCACAAGGGGGATTAGACTTTGCTACTTAATAAAATACTAAGTGACAATCAAACAGGAATGTGTGGGAAGCACAGTTTTGCAGTACTGCTCTTTTAGGATTCATTTTCGTTAAAATTTGCATTCCTTTCTGTATGTGTTTGAGATACACGTATGTTGGCTTTTAATGATTAGAAATGGCTTTGATCTTGACTACTTGAAAGAACATAAAGATGTAAATAGTGTGAGTGGATATGATTAATCCGAGTAATGACAAACATTACAAAAATCCAAGATAAGCTTTTCTGAATTTTTCAAACATACCTTAGGAAGTTCAGTCTTTAGCTCATGTCAGTCATACAAAAATGATCTAGAGAAGTAGTGAGAAATGCACCAGTGTTCAAGGTCCCCAAATACCACTAGTGCCAGTTTATCAAAGATAAGAAGCTAGGAAATCGGAAGCATCAGCGTTCTGCTTGAGTAGCTGCCACTCTCCTTTGAGACGGAACAAAGAGTAAGAAAACATAATTCCCGCCGCAAGATAACTGTCAAAAAAATGAAAAAAATATGCAATGATTTGGTATGACAATGAAATTAGTGGATTTTTTTCAGAAACTGTCACTAGTAAATCACAAGTGCCTATTGGCCAGGATTTGATGGGTACTTATAAGGTGTGAAAATGAAACATTTTATCAGAGATATTTTTAACCAGACACCTTAAAAAAGTGGCCCTAAATCTTCATTAAGATGATGTAATTTTCTGCATGTGTGTGAAGAGGGCAGTAAAGTGAGAAGAGAGGAAGAGCTGTTCTGAGTAAAAGAGAAAATTTACAAAGGGAAAAGGCAAAAAACCCCACAAAAGCCCACAAGACACCAGTGATATTCGATCTCCTCAGTGCAAGAGCCCAGCAACTCCAGGAGATACGTGTCACACAAAGCAGTAACTTTCAAAGCCCTTAGGATCTTAGGACAACATTGCTGAAACCTGAGCTCTCATCTCCTCATGGGCATAAAATATATTATTTAGGTATATACATGTAATCTGACCTAAATCCTTAACCAACTTCTTTTCAACAGCAGCTTGAATGTCTGCAGTTGACTACTTCAAGTGAAACTACAGCAAATGAAATGGAATATCAGAATAAAAAGGAAAAAGTATGGTTCAATTGCTCCAATAAATTAAGTAAAATTTTAGAGAATTTTACAGCATTTTTCAGTATTCAATTGACTGGAAGACATATTCTCTTTCCTTCCATTACCAGCCACCCACTACTTTTTCATAGATACTTTGCATTCATTGGCTATTCAACTAAAAGAAAATGAACTTACAGAATAAGAAAGGCAGTACGTCAACGGAGAATAATTAACTAATCAGTGAAAGACATGTACCCATTTTTCAATAAAAATGGCAAAGTCATGGAAGCAAGACCGCAGAGCGTCATAGTGAACATTTTTTTCAAAACTGGTTGAGTAGTTTCACAGCAAAACACCTGAACATCATACAGTTCATTAGTTATTTTCATTTCCCCTTTTGCACTTGTTTCTCTTTCTGTATTCCCCCACCAAGGTCTTGAATTTTCAACAGAAATACAAAACCATAAAACCTACACCCTCCCCCCCCCTTCATAAGCTAATGTATAGACTGGAACAACTGTGTTTGTTCTTGTGTTTCTTGTGTTTGCTATTTTGACCAGCCCTATAGAAGCTGTTCATGAGAAAAGTAGCCACCACTTGCACTTTGAAAGGAGCACTGCCAAAAGTAGCTGCAGTAAGCCCTGTTACTCAGTGAAGCCTCCATTGCAGTAATAATCCTCCAACACTAATGATGTTTGTACTCAATGGAGGAGCAAAACCACTTCATTAAGTTAACCGTGTAATTCTCAGATATTTCCAATGAATTACAAAGCTTTGATCTTCTGAAAAGCACAACAGATAAATGAATTCGATACTAGTATTATATGACCATTATTTTCAAACCACTTGAGAAAACTTTTACCCACCCAGTATGCATATATACTGGAAAAAATGATGCATATATAAAATTCTATACTTCAGCATCCCATTGTGGTCAAGAAAAAGCTAGAATGTTAGTACCAATATTTTACTCCTAGATTACTCAAAAGTAAGGTTAAGTAGTACTCTGAAATTTTGTTGTAAAAGCCGCATTTATCTGGGAAAACAGGAAGATTTGTCGTTAGCATGATTTATCATTAACTATCTCTCTGTTATATGTGTAACTATTTTTCCAACTCTCTCCCTATGATATTTTGAACAGAAGAGACATCTGATAATAAAACTTAGAAGAACAAAACCAAATCAACCTCTAAGCTCCAAACCAAACAAGTATGGAAAAATAAAAAAAATTGAAGAGCCAGTAAAACAAGCAAACCAACAAAATATTCTAACAGTTTCTTTGTTTTATCCTAGCAGCTCTTGACTGGGGTCAGCATCTGGAGAGCCTCGGGAAGCTTGAGGCAGCACGGTAGCACGGGCAGTAACTGGCGCAGCCACCTCGGACGCTGGAAGGAACCGAGTGTCTTTAGTCTGTTCACAGCACCAGTATTTCTAACTCTCATCTCGGCTCTTGGGTTGATAAGTTTTCCTGGCTTCCATGTAAGATTCCTTCTTGATCTGTAACTGTCTCTACAAAGCCCAAAGGAAGTTCTGCAACTATAAAGAGTAATTAAAAATGCTCCTCTAAACAGAAAAACCTTCAGGGACCGGGATGAAGGAGCAGCTTTCCTATATGACATGCTTGTAGGCAGAATCATCACCAGCACTAAGCTCTCCAAGCTTTAACCAGCACAGGCACTAGTAGAGCTTAACAATAGCCATCAAAAAACCTTCTAAATGAAGCATACGCCATTTACCAGAGGAATACCTAAGCTTCCCGACTCAGCGACCGACCTGATTAATTCTGGAGACCGATCTATTTAAGTGAGTAAACAGGGGTGTAGCTGAATAGTGTTTGAACATACTGTGCCAGTATGATAAAAACAAACATAGCAGCAAAAACCCCCAAACCCTGCATTTAAGTAAGATGATGACATATATATGCAATTTGTCTGCTAGAAAATTTGAGTAAATCTGAAAGAATTACTGCAGTAAATATATTTATAAAACAAGCCTAACAAAGGACAAAAAAGTCTCCACCACCCCCTTCAGAAAAAAAACCCCAAACCGGCAGATGATCTAAACTCAGGATTTTTTTCTCTGAGGAAATGTGTCACGACCCTGTTCAGGACACAGCAGAGTGATTTTAGCTTGACAGCTGACAACACGTGGTACCTGCATGGAGTGCTATCAGCCTTCACGTTGGCAGACAAAAACGCCCTGTGTGGTTCCTGCAGTTTTACATGGCTGGCCTGAGGTTTATGAATTCCACCACTCATATTCTTTGAATACATGTGTTTTATAGCTTCTAAGATACAAAAATAAAGGCTTTGAAAATGAGAGATTAACTCAGTCACTTGTGGAAAGAGGGGTCACAGCATGGATGATAAAAACAAGGCGCATATCACGCACATGGTGGCTCTCTAACATTAAAAGAAAGCTGCAAAACTATACACATTCTTGTTTGTACTCACTGGGCTCAGGACTTCAACTATCTTTTGCAATTAAATCTATCAAACTTCAAGCTCCCAATTAAAAATTTTCAAATGCATCATGCTCCAGGGTGTCTGAAATTAAAAACCACTTTACATGTTTGTCAAGTCCTCTTTTGTAATTTTTACAGCGTTGCTCTTTCTACTGTGATAAATGCTGCCAACCCCTTTCCATTTATGTGCCATGACAGAAGAAAAAATAAACAAGATTCCTTCAGACAGCTCATTCCTAACTAGAACCCTTTGTTTTGCCAGTGGTTACTCTTACCTTTCTCAGACACCTCTTCTCAAGACGGGGGACAAGGGGGAATTGGAGAACGTCTCCATGTGGCCATTCCTGAAGCAGGCACTAGCTCCAGCGCAGAGGCTGGAAACTGCACAGCCGGTGCCTTGAAGGCCACCGCAGGTCGTGCCCCGGGAGGAGCTGTGCTCAGCGCAGGAGCTCGGCTGCCTCCAGCCCCGATGCGTCCGAGCATTTGGTTGTGCCACGGCTATTTCCAGCACTGCCTCCAACAGACATCAGCTAATCATAAAATCTGAAAATACCTTTTTAAGTTCACTTGCCCTTTTGGTAAAAGGGAAAACAGGAATGACTGTTTTAGCTGAGCATGGGGATATGGGGATACAGTCAGTTCCTATTTTTTCCTAAGCACCTGAGGAAAAAAGAAAACAATCAGACTAATTCTAATACTCTGAGAAGTCAGTAAACCTTTACATTTTGTTTCCCCAACAAACCCCTCTTCTAGACATGAATGCCTCCTATATGACAGTCCAAGTAAATCTAACTATGGATAAAAGATGTTTATTCCTGATATGCTACTGCATTATTCCTAAAATAAACTGTTTCGTGCACGTAGCGGTGTTGCGGTGAGCATCCTGTCATGGAGATGGAAACACGTTTTGGGTCTTGCGCTGCCTGTTTCTCTGAACTGATTGACCAGAAGAGAGAACCTAAAAACAATGTGGTTTCTTAAAGAAGACTCCAGAAGGAGAGACAAACAGAGTCAAACACACACTCTCAATTTAAATGAGTATAAATATAAAAAATGATGTGATGTATGACAGCAATGTTGTTTATCTGTACATGTAAACCAATGGACACTGAATGAAAAACTTTAAGTGGGAGATTCCGATCAAGACTGGAACTGCAGGAACTGTAATTCCTTTTTTCTCTTCAATGGCTTCCTTTGCTTACAGAGAAAGACAAAAGCTATGAAGCCATCCAGGCTTCAAATCCAAAATTGCTAAGGATGAGAGAGAAAACATTCCATCCCAAGCGTTCCTTTGCCACATAATAACATTGTAGGTAACTATTTTAATTAACTGCTACCATTTCTGTTAACTTGAATTCCTATTTTATCTTTAAGAGGAAAAGGCGGGGACTACACAGGACCTCAAACAGGTATTCCCCTATAAACGCAAAATATATTTAAAATATATTATACATTTAAGAGACAAATAGCAGTTAAACAGAAGTATGAAAGCAGTTCATGAGAAAACCGTACAGTACTAGTAAAAGTCACATGGTGGACACAAAAGAAACGTGCAGAGCCTTAAGTATGAGTTACATTTGACTGGTATAACGCGAAGGGCAGACCAGAATTCTTTATTTTTCTCTTTCCATCAGTTATATAAGGACAATTATTTTTCCCACTCAAGTTACATTTTGCAAGCGATGTTTACGATATGTGTAGTATTCTGTTTACTTAGTTTTGCAAAACATCCTGTTTTGATATTACATTCCTACCACAGGCCCTTGAAAATTACAACATGTTCAGACAGAAACGTAAATACTTGACATCGGTCTGTTAACATTGTAAGTGCTCCCTCTTTTTTCTCAACCTTGCATGAATACTAATGCTTACATTTCATAAATGTGTATATCTGACTGTTGTGTTACCTTCCATACCTTGTAAAATAAAATCAGCATTCTCTGATGAGACAAGGTAAAGTTTCTGAGCAAACTCTGAATTTCTTCTTGAACAGCAAAGATGAAGACCTCTGGAAGACAAATAGGAATCTACCCTGAGCAAATACTAATGCAAGAAGCCAGGGAGATATGTCTTATGCTTTCCTTGGAGAAGTAAAAGCATCTCTGAGCAAACTATTATTTGAAGGGAATAATCTGAATCAGCATTGAGAAAAACGTAAAGAATTCTTCCTCTTCAAGCAGCGATGAAATTCTTCATTGTGCATTTCCCAGTATTCTTCCTTGGGGTGTAAACTATGGCTTCACTTTCTGCCTGGAATTGTGAAAGGCACCTGAGCAACAGCCACATCCACACAATGAGGCGATTCAGCATTTTGTTTGGTTTTTGCAAACCTCTCAGTTTTTTGATTCACCTGCAAGATGCTATGAAGTTTTTATATGAAGCGCAAACAGTTTCAGTCATGAAGTAGAACAGGATTCAATCCTTTTTTTTTTTTTGTATTTAAGCAAGTTTCATATTTTCAGAATTACCTTAAAAAATAATCATATCAGGCTAATAATAATTATGTTTTGAAACACACAGTATTCTAGAGAGGTTTCATGAAAAATTAAACGTGTGGGCAACTCCATTCAAAGTACATATAGTCAAGAATATTTAGTCACAAAATTAGAATAAAATTAGTAATCTTTAAAATAAATCAACAGCAACATTCCGAATGCCACCACTTACTATCACTGTGCTGGGCTACCCCTCCTTCCCAAGAATCCCACTGCATTTGGGTACTGAGACATATCTGCAGCTCCGGCCACAAGCTTTTCAAGTGAGGATGCACGTAACAGTTAGGGATGACAGGATGAAATGACCTGTCAGTTGCCAGAAATGAACTTTAAACCAAGTTATGCATTTGCTGTGTTTATTACAAGTCAGTTATTCATTTGAGTTTGAGGGATTTTATCTTTTTTTTTCCTGTCACCAAGCCACATATCTTGTATTTTAATATTACTACACTGCGTAAGACAGTGCCCTTGAACTAATAAGGGATTTCATTTCCTGAATGCAAACTAGAATGTGGAAGAGGTTAATAAGCAGAACAGAGAATTAGGTATTTCATGTAGAATAAAATTTAACAATGTGCATTTGTTATTCTTTTTGGGTCTTATCCAGTTACTCTTTGTACACAAAGCCTTGGTCCCCAGCACACCAGTGAATTGTAAAAACCACAAGATGTTCTGAAACCTCATAAAAAGAGAGAAAAGTGGCAACAATTAAAACACACATATTGAGCTATGTCCTGTATGACTGTTTCTCATAAAAGTCAGTTTTATTTCACTTCTAAAATGACTCAGTTGAGCACAAAATGACTGATCATTGCATTAAATGTTGTTCATAGCAGATATTTAAGCCAACTAATCAAAGACAACCCATTCTACATTTTTATCAATATTCTATTTCATGATTAGCAAACAAGCTGTCAGCCTCACTATGTTTTCTCACAGAAGTTAGGTTAATCTCTGTAATTCTGATGAGAACAACAAAATTCTTAAGTGTCGTATTATATTCTGTAAAACAAAGCTACATAAAGCAGCAGGGCAATTTTAACTTTGAACTGCCTGTTACAGGAGACAGTACACTTCGGGCTGGAGAGCCATGAAGCACGTGCCCCAGTCTGCAGCGGGTGGCCGCGAGTCAAGCCACAGCACGCCATATGACCACATCTAACATGGCACAGAGCAAAGTCACGCGAGTGCCTTACTCAGCTTAATTAAAGGGTGTTTTCAGATTTTTATCCTTCCCTTTCCTTTTCTACATGACACATTACAAGAGATCAGAACTGGAATCCAGAAGATGACGACATGCTCCCCCAGCACATCTCCACCTCCTCACGAAAGCTAGAGAAAAAAACAGCAACACGTATCTAGGGGTCTACACACGCTCCAAGAAGCATAAAGGAACAAACACTTCACTCTCCTCTCCTTTTCTCTCCTCAAAAGGATCCAAGCAAATTCTTTTTCTTCCAGGCAGCTGAGGATTGTGAGAAATAAAACGAGAGCTTTTTAAAACTCTAAGCATACTAGAGAACGCTGGGGAACTGAAAAGCACTGTATCCTTGAAGAATGAAAACACAAAATAAAACCAAAGCCTGGGAAGAAGGGGACATCATCAAGTCGAGGCTGTCTGTTTTAACCTAGGTACAAGTAGCTTCTCTCTTTTCTAAGACAGAAATTCAGTTTTTGAAAATCTGATTTAATTCCAACTGTATCCACAGTTTTAAAATCTCACCTCTTCAGCTGCTGATTCGGGATTTTAGCACTGCAGAGCAGCCAAGTTTAGACCAGCAAGAGAACAAATGTTTTCAAGACTTCCTGTTCTGCTTGACTTACTCAGTTGGAGAAAATTCAAACCAATAAAAGAGAACAAAAGGCTACTTTTCTTTTCCCAGGCTATAGTTTCTCTATTTGACTAATTCCTGACCATCCTATTAAGGAAACTTCCAAGCTTACCAGCAAATACAATAAACATTAGACAGACTACTACTTCAAGAAGTTGTTCTACAAACTTTCTGCCTTAAAAGTTTATCGATAGTCTCTGTGTTGCTGAAGGACTTTTTATATTATTTTATTTCACATTCATTGGTGGAGAATTGCTAAAAAAAAAAAAGGGTAATTGCCCTGCAATTATTGCTTGTTATAGCTTCACTTGCTTGTATTTGTGGTTTCCTTGAATGTCAAGCTCACTTCTTAGCAGGCTGCTGTCAATCCTCACTTTCAAACCATCCACTTAAAGGTGTTAACCCTTTCCTAGTGCAAAACCCAGAATCATTGCCTATTCCAGCCAAGTCTTCAGAGTTCTCCTTGCTTTAAGAAACAAAATGCAGCTGTTCCGGTAAGGTGCACTAACTGATTCGATCATGTACAATATTATGCACGCATCAAATTTTACAAAATCCCTCTCTAATAGTTCTAGTAAGATCTCTCTGAAAGAGCACACTCTTCCGTTAGGCTACTGGAATTTCGGACCAACCACAACAGTCCCGCAGCTAACCTGCGAGCAGAGGCAATTTCCATACGCTGCCTGTTGCGCAGGGAGTTTTGTAGATACACTGTTAGGAATGAGCTGTTAATGGTCCTACTCTATGGGAGTTGGAAGCAAATAAATTAACTGATGTCATTTAAATAAATGAATACTAAGCATTCAGATTAAAATCCTCTGTATAGTAAAATCACAGAAGAGGCTGCCTGGTGCTACCACCTGGGCCAAAGTGGTCAGAGAGAACCAGGGAGCTGACAGGTGTAATTCCTACGTTATTTCAAAGACGCCCAGTGGAGACACTGAGAAGGACAGCTCTGCACCTCCTGAAGCAGCACAGACTCCCAGACCCGCGTGGAGTCCTTCCGGAAAAGTGAGAGGAGATGCGCTGCTTGTTCATTTCATTCCTGCCTCTCTTCAAGAAAAAAGAAAACCTTAATTCTTTTTTACAAATAAATGAATTGCAGTATGAACATCCCCCAACATGCTGTCACTATTTCTCAGCCAAACAGGCAGCTCATATGTGAATTCGGCTGCTGTTGGGCCAAGCAGCCAGAATATCCCTGTCTGACAACTGATTTGAGCCATAAGACCCTTCCAAGACCCAGCAACCTTGTCGTTGTGACTTTCAGCAGGTTCTTTATTGAATGAGACATATCTCCTTGCAGCAGCTACTCATCTTAAAGAGCACTCAGGAATTCTAGTTTTCCAGCTAAAAAATGATGTTTGACAAGCTGTTCCTCAGTGAAGCATATCTGGCAGGGTTAGTCGGCCAGTAGTGAGCTTGCTCCCTCATTGCACGGTTTATGCTTCTTGGATGACAACCTTGCTACTCCATCCAAGACGATCCCTTCCTTTAGGATATAGTCCTACCGTAAAGAAAGTACCAGTAAAATCCAGTTCCTGATACACAGAAATCTTGAGACACTGGGTGGATTGAACTGACCTAGAACGACACAGTTTTGAAACCCTGTTTAACTCTTTTACACTACCAGTGAAACAAGTGAAAGCTAAAATCCTTCCATGTAAAATTATTTCACTCACTTTTCTGATAAAAAGAAGTTCTTTCAGCATCACAGAGTTTTGCTAAATAAGCTCTAAGGAGACGGCTAATTTGATTTTTGGAGAGGGTTTGCCTTTTTTTGTACAGAAGAATATTGCAAGGCTGTCCTCACCATACTTCGCAATATTATCTCTCATTTTTCAGTGGAAACCCACCAGAGATACCGCCCTTCACGGGGACACAGAATACACTGCTCTTCCAGGCTAACGGCACAGCTAGCATAGAACGGCTCCGTTTCTTAGGCCAATTCAGAGATGCCGTTTCATGGGCCGCTCACCAATCTGCCAGAATAGCACTGGCAGGTTTACCAGCAACATTTTAAGATGTCCCCAGCTGTCCAGCACCTCCTCAACCAGGCTGGCTGGACGTCAGTCTGCTCTACAGCTTCCCCAGGTCAGCCTACGGAGCTGAGCCTCCACAGCTGATCAAGGCGGGCCTGCACTACAGCATCTGAGAACCAGGTGAGAAGGTGCACTGAAGTTGGACTATGGCTCCTCCCCACGCCTCACACAAGGAATGATGGCTGGGAGAAGGACGCAGGATCCAAGCGCTTGGCCTACTCCAGCTGATCACACAGCCAGCTCTCCTGCAGCTCCCGCCAGCTCTGTCTGAGCCTGCTAAGTATTCTCAACCAAGTGACAAAGTGCCAAGACCCACGGGAAGAAAACTGGGGGCAAACAAAAAGAGTCTATCTACAAAGCGGCAGCTATTGCCATCAGAAAGCATTAAACATTAGTAAATTTACAGGGTGATTTACAAGCGCTTCTAAGAGGATATCCAAAATTCTTTATGTCCTCCCTTTCTTACAACAAACAAATGACTAAAGCTGAACAAATAAGAAAAAATAAAATCTTGTGTGAATTTTTAACTAAAATTAGGGCAAGAAACATTCAGTGCAAAGCAACCTTTTCTTTCAACACTGTAACATAAAAGCTTCCTCGCAACGTATCTATTTGGATCACGATAAGAAGCGATGCACTCAGCACTGAATAATGCAGGTACTGAAAAAAACAGAAAGCTTCTACTCAAAGAAAAAAGCCCCCTCCCCTACAAATGCATTTTGCCCAAGCATCACTTCTAAAATACACCTCCGGGGAGAAGTCTTCAACCAGTATCAGAATGCTGCAATTTTCTAGAAAACCTCTTGCCAAATGAAAGAAAACATTTTTATACTGAAGATGCATTTATTCTCTTGTATACTCTCCTGTTGAGCTAAAGGATATGCAGAAGTGATCCTCTTCACTGCTGGTATGAGGTTTGTTTGCGGTTAAAAATGAATTGGTGCATACAAGGTTGATGAAGAGTTATTAGATGAAGTGTTATGTGACACTGCACAAACTTACAGTAGCAAGGACAAGAGCCACACTACAAAAGTTTTTTAAAAAGGAGAAAAACTCTCCCACTTTTCTGGCTTTAATAAGCTTATGTTGCAGCCAAACTCTGCAAAAATTAAGAGAGTACCTTGTGTTATCAAAATAATAGCAAATAGGGGAAACAGGGACCCTGTTACGAAGCGAAGGTGGGAAGGGAACAGCCAGCACACACAATCCTTAGCTAAACAAAGGCACAATAAGGGAAAACCGAGTCATCTGCTCCCTCCTAGCCACACGCTCACGCAGCAGCCATTTCGCATCCCCCTTTATCCATCTGCATAGTCCTTGGCTAAAGCCTGTGATCTAGCAGATCATCATCTCCTCTCATTAATACATCATCTCAAAATGCTGTATTGCTCTCTACCCACATACGGAAAGGGTATAATGAAAGAGAAAATACCGCTTGCTGTTTGTGCACCTTGTGGTGACCTCACCTAGCACCCACCTTTTGCACAAAGCATAACAACTTCACGAAAATATACGCTTTGAAAATAAATCAGAACTGGAAAAGACTAACTTTTATAATAAGGAACATTAGATTTTCCTAAACACATTCTCAGTTTATCTGGTCTTTCTGTCACATACAAGGTTTCAAAGGTCCTTGAATGATGATCAGAGACAAAACTTTCAAAGAGAAAAAATATCTGCATTATTT
>Ga0181612_109623_pt1 | contig 18894 bp, 10 predicted proteins | sample HoacroProtozoa21_FD_119630 | JGI IMG/M metagenome (GOLD analysis project Ga0181612, IMG submission 119630) | Hoatzin crop microbial communities from Cojedes, Venezuel. Combined Assembly of Gp0051906, Gp0051904, Gp0051908 | reverse complement strand
TTCCTTATTTTGGGAAAAAAAAAAAAAAAAAAATCGGCAGGAAAACTCTGAGAAGTTGGCCACCATTTTGGACCTGTTCAGGGCAGTCAGACCTTGGCAGCCATCTTACAGCTTGGCAACCATTTTGAGAATGTGCCTGGCAAGCTCTCAGAGCTCGCCGACACTGTTTCAACACAGCGCTGGTTAAATATAGTCCAAATTAAACAATACCGTGTAATATCAGGTAAACTCACCCTTCATAAATCCACCCAGCACGCCGGTTTACAAGTAGATCTTTAAGAAGTGAGGGACGTTGTGCCTTCCATCGAGGCCGCCCGGGCGCCTTAACCCTTTCCCGGGCACGGTGCTGGCGAAGCCCCCCCAGCGCCAAGGCCCCCATGAAGCCCTGATGGAGGGAACGCTCCCCCCAGGGCCGGCAGAGAAACGGGGAGATGGCGGCTACAGAAGACACATTGCCTTTTGCCGCTGTTTAACGAGGCCCTGGAAACCCCACCAGGGAGCAAAGACCCCTCCGGAGAAGGAAATGCCGCGTCCGGGGCTGACAGGGAGCCTGTACACAACAACAACGTAAACCCACAGCTGTGGTGTGAGAAAAATAACTTTTGCAGCTTTAATTTCCTGGTGAACTTTTCCATGGGCTCCTCTCTCAGAGACAAAAAGCGAGAAGAAAAGTTTGAGGAGAACAAGGCCATCCCAGCAGCCAGACATCTTAACGAAGCCTGGTTTATTAAGAGAGCCCGATGCCGGTGCGAGTTGCAAACAAACCTGTCCCTTCTTCTCCCCACCCCACCAGAGCAGTGTGTTTTTGGACCAAGCGTTTTTCACTCCGACAGCGCCAAAGTCCACGGCAGGGTTGTGAGGAACCGCGCCGGCCCAGGGGTTTCGCAAACAAAAAGCGTTTCACGGATGGACGAGAGGAGGACGGAGGCGCTGGGGGAAGCGCCTCGGAACCTCTCCTCCGGGCCGGGGGCACGGCAAGGTATTCTGGCCATATTTCTCCCAGTATTTTAAACAATCCCTTCGCTGAAGAAGTTCATTTTTCATATTTAATGTTGTGTAAACACATTGAATAACTCCAGGAGGAATGCGGGGTGAGCGTTTTTACAGAACAAACAGTGCTATCTCCAGGACTGCTTCACTAAAGTTTAGTCTACATGAGCTCCAACTCTGTCAGCCTATTTGAATAAAACTTAAAAAGATAAAATATGGGTAAAATTCAACACTTGGAATACGGAGTGTGTAAAAAGGCAAATATTTGCAGGTACTAAACATATCCGAGTATTAAAACGACATTTTGGGGAAGTATTTAATATCTGAAGACAAATGTCTATTGGAAATGCTTACTACACACATTATATTCTGCTTCTTATCTTGAAATAATTTAGAGTGGAACAGAAAAGATCAAGTTTATGCTCTATTAGCATAAAGTTTAAACTATAAGGGTTTTTTGACCTTGAAGTCTGAATTAAATAATGTCTGGGATTTTTATTCTCCCTCTTTTTTTTGCCCTTTTGAAATTTTAATTTGGGGGGGGGAATAAAAGCCAACTAATTAAGTGAAATTTCAGAGTGAATGAAATAAATTAATTAAACCATAATTGAAATGACAATATTAAATATGAAAATATTATGCTGGAGTAGATCAGAATAAAGTCTTGACACTGCTGGATATCTTTTATACTGAAGGACAGTATCTGCAGCCGCATGACGTCAGCCGTGCTGGAATAGTTGGGAATGCATTGATAAATTGCTCCATCGATTCTGTTCTGCTTCACTTACCATAATTATAGCACAGTAATGGATGACATGAGTGATATATTTTTACTTTAGAGAAAAGCCAAGAGTTTGCCTGTTTCTTTATGAGATTAGACCAAATCCTTTCAATTAATACAGCATGATTGATATCTAAAAGTGTACTGGGGTAAGATACTTGCTTCATGTGCACATCTTTAAATGTTATTGGTTAAATATTGAAATAGAATTCAAAGAGCAGTTTCAGTGCTTTAAATTACAGTGTCATTTTGGTAATATGAAAGATGTGTCGTCACAATTTTCAAAGACTTTTCTAGGCCCACTTTAAGCATTTTGATTTTCTTAGATCTAAAAATCACTTTGGCAATTCACATTTGTGTAAGGCAGGACAACTTAAATGTTTTCCTTGAAATCTACGGACACTTTACAGGATTGGGCACCCTCACTGAAGTCCCTGCCAAGGCTACCAACAGTTACGTTGGGAGAAAGGCCGGGAGGACCGGATTACGCTTTTCAAATATGTATGGTCCAGGCTCAGTTTTCAGCTGCTCTCTACCGAAGTCAGCTCCCACTGAAGCCAACTGATGAGGTCCACGTGTAGACCCAAGGACAGAATATCCTTCTGACTACTTGTGCCCAACCCTGCAGAGAGCTCTTCTTAAGGCCAAAGGTGTGAATAAAGATTGAGCAGAAGATGGAGTAAAGAAGAGTCAGTGGTGTCTTACTGTCGCAGAGGAACTGCTACATGGTGCACAGCCATCTACCCCCTCTCCCGATCTGCCAGCAGCAGAAGAAAGACAGCAGCAACCTGCATGGATTCCCCAACGACGAGATGTAGAGGCATCAGCACCCCCTGCTCATGTTTTATCTCCCATCCAGTATTCCGTTAGCATAACTTACTGTACATCTAGGTAGTCATCCATACAAATAATAATACTCTTTCAAACTTTTTAGAGTATGGTGCAGAAGAAAATGCACCCTTACCCTAGCTCTTTAGGAATAAATAACTAAGTCACCTCAAGAAGCAAGAGAGGAAATGTATTCTTGCAGAGGAGATGGGACAAAAGATGAGAGTAGGTGAGGCAGAGACGCCAAACCACTGTCACAAAAGACAAATCCATATTAGAGATGCACAGGAGACGACTCTGGTTCCAGTGCTGGTAAGACTGTCTCATTAAATGCAGAAAAGACCTGCGCATTTCTCACAACTGAAGCTTCCCACATGGATACAGGTCCTTCACGTGAATGGAGAAAACATATGTTGTAAAATACCATGTATGCAATGCTCTTCTACTATTTTAGCTGTTCTGGTTATGGAAGCGCTAACAAAAGAACTCCAAATGGGTGCTTTTTAATCAATAAAAACTTTCTTCAGCCAGTTCCTTGTAGCTTCATGCTGAATAATTGCTACAGAAAGGTGAGCAAAACCCCTCAGTACTCATGGAGTTTTGAATGAAGCCAGACATATCTGCAGGGAAAAAATTATGCTACCAAAACATAGCCCTATCTCACACAGCATTTTTTCAGCACATAGTTCAAAAAAGACCATAATCCATTTCTCTAAACATTTTAACCTGCCCCCTCCCCTCAAGCAGCAAGCGTAGAAGATTGACCTGTACTTATAACTGTTGAATTCATTCCCTTCTCACGTTACAAAGGCTGTCACTGGAAATACAGTGTAACTTGGGATGGCTGTGGCAGCTATCAAACCTCCTCTGACACATTAGAGCGTCTGAAACCCAGACACCCAAGGTTTACATCAGAAAACTCCAGCACGTAGCGAACAACCCAAAACCAACGATCGACCATCCTATTGATTTCTAGTGGGGAAACCAAGACGGGAGAAGCACCAGCAGAGATAGGATTTCTTTTCCGCTCCTCATCGCTAACTTCGTGGCTGCCAAACTCAGGTCTTCTCCGGCTTAAGCCACCGGAGGTTTGTGTTGCAGCTAGCCAGGATGTCTGCCTAAGATAATTCAAGCTGAAAGCAGACAATGTGCAGTGGGAGCTGATTAGCCACTGACTTCCAACGTGACCTGTCTCGGTCCCAAAAGAAGCTTCTTGACAGTAAGATACGGAGGCTACAGCACAGCTGAAAAAAAATGTGGTTATCTTTTGGGATGGTATATGAGGGCATCTGACTTTCATACTTCGGCAATTAAGAGAGGCGCTTTTTGCAACTGGCAAGTCCCAGCCTCAGCCTTTAAAATATTTGATCGTACACTGCAACAACAGGTTTAAAAGAGATTATTTTCCAAAACTCTCTGCAGCCAATATGAAATACAGCAAGATTAAATAAGCCTTAAAATAATCCACAGTATGGAAATAAGGCGTTAAAAAGGCTATATATTTTTCGCCTCTTTTTCTTCGTCAACAAAATCAGTCTACTGTGTGTTTCAGTAACTTTGCTGAAAGTATTCCAGATTTGCATCTGTGCAGCTGAAGGCACTTTTGACCTTACGTGGAGACTGGGAAAATAATAACTATAGGTGTGATTTTGATCATTCATAATTTAAAAGGAAATATCTCGTTTGCTGCAGATCGTGTTTCACATATTAGACTCATATCTTAGATAGTATTTTCGTGTTTAATTTGGAGATTGCATGGCCCCAGTTCAAAATGCAAGCTTGGTTCTGAACCCCATGGATTCTGCAGCTGAACCTCAGCCACAGGAACACCCTTTTCCAATTACCAGTGTATGGCTGGGGTGTAAATCCTGGTGCATATTTTATACTGAAAGTCACAATGTTAGCAAAGCACTCAAGAAACCTCTGAAGATCTTCTGTAAAAACCCGATGAGTTTGCTGTAAAAAATCAGCAACGGTTTTCTGCCTTTAAAAAGGCGACTGTGCTACAGTATCAGACTGAGACCGTCATCTGTTATTTTTAATTTGTTACATTAATGGGCTGCAAGGTCCAAAGTATTTGACATATATGAACTCCTCTGCTGCTCCCCTTTGTAAAGCTCCAGCATTTTTTACACAGCTCTGCAGGAACACAGACCATAACGTCTGGAATGTTTTGATCTTATCTTAAGTTTTTAATAACTTTCTTTTTTATATACTACATATTTTACATTTTTTATTGCAAAACTCACTTTGCAGCTGTTTGTTCCCTCCTAACTTGAGAGGGTTCTGCTCATCTCCAGCTCCCCGAAGGACAGAAATCGAGGTGCCGGCTCCCAGCAGCAGCCGTCCTGCCCCAAGGGGGTTCTGCCCAAGTGCGAGGCTCCCGCAGCTTCCTCCCCAGAGGAAGAGGAGGCAGAGCCGTGGGGCTGCGGCGGGGCCACGGCCAGGACACCCGGGAGGCAGCTGCTCGCCGGGCAGCCCTGCAGACACTTTACAGCTGCTTTCTTCATGGCATTCCCAAGAAAGTGATGTGACTCTCCCCAGGCGATGAATCCACCTTCTGCGATACAGGGATCAAATTGCACCGCACTTGAACAGCCAGGCTGAATCAAGTCTTCGGGACTGGTTTTTTTTTTTTTCACAGCAAGGAGAAAATACTAGTGCATACATTTATAAAGCTACACCAGACTATTACGTAAATACTGCGTGTTGGAGTGGGTATTTTAGTTTTATAGTGGGACAGCAGGAATAAGCTTATAAATCTAAGGCCTGGGGTCAACGCTTAAGAAGAGATTACCTCTAAGCTTTACTTACACATTCTATTTTGGCCCAACAATTTACAACGTATTTCTGTAAAAGAGAATAGTCCCTGCTCATTCCTCCTGGCACAGGGCACATGGTAAGATGCGTCTTCCTGACATGTCAGGGGCTAGGACCTCAGAAGGGATGGTAAATACCTGTTGAAGCAGCAGAGAGGGCAATCTGAATTGAGCAGCAGCGGGGATAAAATAAATCTGCTCGGCTTCAGGCCGGCACTTTTTCTGGCTCGTGACACAGGCTTTCATGAGGTCTCATCGCCTGTCGCACAGCTTGTCATGACCCTCACCCTAACAGCTTTGCCTCAAGCCAAGGTCTGCGAGGTCTCCTTCTGAGACAGACCAAGACAACGTTGCTCCGAAGCAACGTTCTTCTGAACGGAGCAAGGTGCGACTCCACTTCCATGCACCTCGTAACCTACGCGCATGCCCAGAGGCCTGGGACCAAAGCACACGAAAACGCAGGCACCAAGGACTCCAGCTGCCGAAAGGGAGCTCAAAAGCTTAGATCAAGAAAGAAAAATCGTGCAGAAGTTTCAAAGATAACTCAATGCAACTAGCAAACTACATCTGCAAATCTGCACCCCCCCAGGTTCTTGAGGACATAAGTTACAGGGGCCATCGTGGCGGCTGCCGTTCGAAACGGGGCCCGTACGCTTCCAGCTGTATCACCAAGCTCACAAAATGAGGTTGTAAAATAAGAATAACCTTATAACAATACAGTGTGACTTGAGGAATGAGATTCCTAGCACACAGACGGTATCAGAAGGGATCATGAAAACATTACGATAGACACTAAAATGGAATTCCTGTTAAGATGTTAACTTACATTTATACATAAAAGCAGCATATTTAAAGTGTGCTTGTTAACATTTGCAGTTATTTTACTGACGGAGAGGAATTCAGAGAGCATTGTAAGGAAGTTACATTGGTAACAAAGCAACTCTTATAAGTAACACTAAATGCATTATTTAATAGAAGTTAACAGTAGAGATTAAGAAGCAGTATGCATGGATTGTTTGATTTTGTACTCTACTGGCAAAGGAAGATATAACAGTGTGTTTGGACAGAAAAATCTTCATGTGTGAAGTCTCCAGCTGCAGAGTTTCAGGGCTGAGTTACTGAGCACAGGCCAGAGATTACCCTAACTCGGCTAACCGAGAAAACCCGCCAGAGGAGATTTCCATCCTGCCTTGCAGGGTTCGCTGGGACACGCTCTCGGAGCCTCTCATGAACAGCAAGTAAGTCCCTGTGATCGAGATGGTAAGCGTTACGCCAAACCCCGTTTTTAGCACGTAAGAAAGATGCTTTCTAACTCTGCGAACTCCAGGCTATTTCACAGAAGCAAAGAAAGTAATAAGAAAACCATTCCTCAGCATGCCCGTGTAAAAAGGAGGCTGAACGCACCCATACAAAGAAGGTGAATACATTTATTTGCTCTTTTTTCTCCTTGGACTGAGAGGCACGTGACAGCAAACGGAGCGGGATCAAGTCCAAAGAACTATCCTGTTTAAGGATACACTCCGTGGTATCATCAGCGAGTCTCAGCCAATATTGGCTAACAGTCGCTGTCTGTTTGCCAAGCAGAAGTTTGCCATGTTAAACTGTCACTATAATGCCACCTTGAAGAGGCGTTATCATCACTCTTGCGATGATACACGGCAACCGTGAACGGAAACCGAGGCCAGAGCTCACACATCTGAACAACAGACAATCCTGGTGCCATGGATAAGTAACCCGGCAGACAGCGCTGCCTGCTTATCGCTGCCGCGATCCAGGAGCCCTCTTCAAATGGACGTTCCCCGCAGTAAAAATTCTACCAGTTTATGACTTCATAGCATGCCATTTACTGAATTTTGTTAAAAATACTGAGAAGACAGAAACCCATTTTATTATTTCTCTGAATTTACTGCTTCCCTGCACTGAGTACAGTGTAAAAGCACATCAGAAAGCCACAAAATCGCTTAAGCATCTCATGGAATTGATACTGGCCTAAAACATCGACAAGAGCTCATTCCCAAGGCACCATGCCTTCAGACCTTCACAGGTGAAGGGCAGAGAGACAGCCAGTGCAGCAGCCACAAGGCAGGGGCTGGATTTCCCCTTTCGCCAGCCTTCTCTTGACACTGAATTAGGCCTATAAAAACTGGGGAAAGGAGAGCATTACACCAGACAAAAGTGCTGTACGCTGCTGCAGACGAGGCTCACCATCTGGGGAAACACTTGCATCATCTAGCTGCATGGCTTAGCCAGGGCTGCTGCACAAGCTCCTCATTAATACGGCAACGTTACAACACGAACCTACAGAATGCAGGACCTGGAATTTGATTAGACACAGGGTGGGAACTTTTTTTTTTTAATTTAATAATGACTGTATAATATTGACCTTAGTAATTACAGACTGGAAAAGTGAACTTCCCATTAACGGCACCATATTGATTTTGCAAATGCGAAAGCACAAAACTACTTTTATGCCTAAGAAAGGTTCTAGTTACCACGTTTGAAAGACCTCGGGAGAACAGTGTCTTGGAGAACTGTGTTATGCATTCAGTAGCGCTCCTAAGCACGCACCTAACTGCTGTACTCACAAGCCCTAATATTTAATAACCTGATAAAGCCTCCTCTGTAGTGCCCTCAGCTTCCTTTGACTCAAGGTGCTGGGTTGGATTCAACTCTAATGGGTCAAATGCAATTTAACTTATTAAAATAGTTTATTCAATATGTAATACATCGGTGAATTAATATATTATTCACCAATACGTCCGGAATTATTTAGCCAGCTGTATGAAATGTTTCTAATACACTAGCTGACATTTTTTTAATTACATAAATACTTTGCGTGGCAAATAACTGTTCGCTATTTGGCAAGCCCTACAAATTACATACAGTTAATTATATTCAGGTTGGTATATGGGTTATAAATAACTGTGATAAAACTGATATAAATGCTGACAGAATTCTAGTGGAAATCGACATTTTCCTATACTGAAGTAACTGAGTTACAAACAGAAATACTGCCTCCAGAAATGCAACTGTAAATTAATAAATTGTGTATGGGCACAAAATGACTCATTACTTTAAGAAACTACAGATTTTTGCCTTCAATTCTTATTAATTTCATGTTTTGCCTTAATTCATACTTTGAGAATTTTCCTCATTCCTCTTTCTTGAAGTATTGTTTCAGTTACTGACTTCAAAGTTTTTCACAGCCAGATCCTCTGCAGATTTATACTGGCATGTGAATCCCAACCTTGAAGTACCAGCTCTCGATCCTGCGTAAAGATCTGTGTGACCAGTCACACGCTGCGAACCCGGAGACCAAGCAGTAAGCCAAGCCCCGGGACTGCGGGAGGTGAAGAACCTCAGCACCCAGAAGAGTCTGAGCCGCGACAGGGCTGCCTCACACGCTGCAGTCATCCGCATTCATTCAAAGGTGATCGGCTTTGTCATGACTTGAAATTTAAACACAAAATGCTAACAAGTTACTGAGCTTATGCTCTTCTCCGTGAAGTCAACCCTAGTTTGCCTCAGCCTAACCAAGTCAAAATTCGTTTCAGGCTGTGCCTTCTGCAACGACAAACCCTACCATCTGCTCGGGGTTCAGCTAACCAGCCTCCTTTCCCGAGATTCCCTGAAGTAGCAACCTGAATATCACACCTGTTTATCACGACAAGTCCCTTTAACAGATCCTTCTGTTTCCCTGTCCTGACTATTATACCTGTTAGCATCCTGTAGCAGGCAAGGGGAACATGACCTCCTCCCGTACTCGAGGGAAGAGCCCGAAATTTTGAGCCACGGTGATGTAGCCTGTCACCAGGTGTGGATTAGCTGTTCCAAGTCTGCGCATGTCGCAGTGCTTTAACGATGTGCGGAGGCGTGAGGAAATTCAGCACAACAACATCTATCCTCAACTCACCACATCCTCGGCTGAAACAGTCGTGCCTGGAGGGACCACTTCCCATGTTACGGTATGTAGTAAAATACAAAACCAATAACAACAAAAAACCCAACAGAAAAAAACCAAAAAAAAACCTAAAGGAAAATGGATATCTTCTGTGAAAGGACTATTACTAAATGTAAAGGGGAAAAAAAAAAAGAAGAAAAAAAGAGAGCATATTCTTCATTAGGGGAAGTTTCTCCTGTAAATTGGCAGCGAATCAGGTACTAAATGACATGCCTAAAATCAGGTGGTGGATTATTGGAAATGAAATCTCTGTCCCAGGAAAGCCAACGGCAAAAATCCTATTGATTTCAGTGGGACGGGGTTGTCTCTCTGGACTTAACAGTCAATCATGCACAACTGGCAACGGCGTCTGGACGCCCCTGTTTGTTATTAGACCACAGAAATCTGTACTAGTTTGCTTCATCTGCGCGTGTGACCAGCACACCAGCACCTTTTTTTTTAATTATTTTTTCTTCTTTTTTTTTTTTTTGGCATGGACGTGCAAATAAGAAGAGTGGGTTCAATTTTTCAACCCAAGCCACATAAATGAGAGCTTTGCTATTTCTCCCAAGCATTTGAGAGTCCATTTTCCCCCTGAAAGGCATGGGCAGCCTCACCGCTAATGGGAGGGCTGTGTTTACAAGCAGAGGGGAACTAAGCCTTTAGTGTTTTTGCATATTTGCAATACAGCGTGCGGTTGGGATGGTTTGTCGGAAGAGGAAGACGGCGAGAAATGGTGGAAGAAAAAATATGGTCCTTGGAGGCTACTATTGCTATGAAGTGTACACAGCTCTCATTTTTCTCAGTCCTTTTTGCAGAAAAGCCTTGGCGAGGAACAATAAAACTAAACTGCAGATACTTAATATTATAAATATTATACGGTGGCATAATGATCCCATTTAAACAACTTTTCATGAACAACCTTTCAAAATCTTAAGTGCTTGGAAATTCTTGGATGACAAAGCTGCTATTTATGACTAATCTTTTTATCGGAAAGCAAAAACGGGTCCAAATAAATAAGAGGACAATAACAGAGTAACAATGTAGAAAGAATGCGTGTGTGTGCAGCACGCACCCACGCAGAAAAACAATAAACAGATTTACGATAGCGAAGCGTGTGATAGGCAAGATACTATTGCTACGGGGCCCGAAGCCCATCGCTTAGATTAAATATTATATGGAAATCGCCACAGATTGATACAAGGCTGAGTAAACAAACGATACAAACTGTAGTGGGTATATTTGTCCAGCCATGTATTAGTGCGATACACAAAATGGGACCCAGTGAACGTTTAAAGTGAAAATTTGTGACCTGTTAGTATCCCCAAAATGCCCGTAGAACATTATTCTCCCTTTTAACCTTAATTTTTATTCTCTGTCTCAATTTCTGCTCTGCTTCTCCCATCATAGCCCGCGTTACCTACGCTGACAGCCATAGCAGGCCAAGGTAGCACAGATGGGGCGGCTGCAGCTGCATCTCACCTGCCAGACTGCGAAACCCACCGGGACACTTTCCCGCTCCCTTTATGTCTGTCTTTGTGCATTTGCCACAGCGCCTTTCTCCGGGCCTTTATCGAACGTGTCACCGACGCCGCGCGGCGACGGCGCACCGCGAGCAACTCACGCATCCGCAACGTGTTTCCTATCGCGGGAAACCCAAGAGGGGGACTCCCCCCCAAAAAAAACACACACCTTGAGCACATCAGTGCGGCTTCTGATTTAAAGCCATTCAAGACGCCCGGCTCCCCAAAGGCAGCACGCCCGCAGGGACAAAGAATACCTCAAAGCAACTCAACAGCAAGCCCTGCTGGATTGTGTCGCCGTGCCGGTGGGCTCCACGTTTGATCTCGGCCCGCCTCTGCCGGGGAGCGGAGCGGGCACAGGTGGCCGTGCGGGAGCTGCCAGGCTTTCGGGGCGATGCGAACAATGTGCGGCGAGCCAAGCGCGGCAAAACTTCCCTCGTAAAAAAGTTGCTCGTTTCGAGCTTCACGAGGAACTTGGCAAAGTTTCCCTCGGGGCCCGATTTTTTCAAAAAGCCTTAACCTCCCTTCCTTTGTTTAATCTTCAATTTTGTGCCTAAAAAATAAGGAAGGGAGGGGGAAGGGCGGTGTGAGTTTTTCCATACTCGGCTTTGCAGGCTGCAAAAAAACGTCCTGCTGCCACCTGAGCAGGGGATCGGCCGGGCAGCGAGATGCCTGCACGCTCTCGCTTACTTCCACAAATAATCCCACCTGCAAGCGGAGAAGTGGCGTCTCAAATATCAGGCCCTCAGGTTCACGGACCTTTTGAAATGAAGCTGTGTCAGATTTATGGCTTCGCTGTGCGAGCGGAGGAAACCGGGGCCATTTTGAGTGAGTTCTGCCCGGAGCTTTCCGAGCTGAGCCGCGGGCTCCACTTCGAGATCGGAGCACGGAAAAGTTTCCGCAGCGCGTGCGCTCGCCGAAAAATACGCCTACCTCTGTAAAGCGAAGCAGGCGCGGAGCACATGCCTCCAAGCAGCACGCCTGGCTTCCCCAGCCTGCCAACGCAGCTCTCCCCGCCGCGCTGCTCCACGGCTACAACGCGAGGGAAGGTGCCCACGTTACACCGTCCCCGAACCGCTCTCTATCAAAACAGAAGACAACCACGGCAGACCGCGCGCCCTTTACTTGGGATGCAGTTGAAGATTTTGCTGGCTGCTGCACCCAAACTTCCCATGCTGTGTTTACTGAATTGAATACAACCTTTTTTTTTTTCTTCCTACCTTAATTTCAATATTTAGAATAGCTTAATTATATCTGATACCTACTAAATGTTAAATTGCTGCCATGGATACTGTACTTGTTTTAGGCTTTGCCCACAACCCAAAATGTAACTAAAGATTAATAGAATGCTGAGATATTTTTGGCTGCAAGTGAAATTTAATGAACAAACATTTAAATACATTACCCCAATAATGAAACAATACGCCATTAATGCCTGCGTTCTGCTAAATGCTTCGCTTCTCTTACAGTCCATGCAAACACTCGGGAAAAGAAATTAGAGCTGTGAACTACATTAAACAAAACCCTTCCTAAACCACACCCATCAAACCCTGTCTCTACAGCATTGGGAACAAAAACTGCGCCTTGTCAGTCAAAGTGTCTAACTCCGGCATATGGGTAAAGGTTTCAGTCTGCTATCTCCAGACTCATCTCGTGGCCCGGGTTCAAGACGGCCGCGCGGCTCCGCAGACAAAAGCCGGGCTCACCGACGACGACGGGTGCCGCGAGCTGCCCGGCTGGCGTGGCCGGATTCATGCCGACCACCGGCACGGGGACACGCGGCGCGCTTCGCCGGGCTCTCCGCTCGGCTCCCCTCAGAGCTGAGAAAGAAGCAGCCTGAAGGTTAAAGCTGGCTAGTCGGAATGGCATAGTTGGCTGCGTACGGAGCCAGGTGGCCGGGGCATATTGGCAAACAACTGGCACGCTGCCCAATACATATGGCTCAGATTGCTTTGCTCTTCCCATGAAGCCTTCTTAGACTCTTGAGCAAGCATTCATTTTAGAGCAAAACGCATCCAAGTGTTAAATAAAATCTTCCCCCAAATATACCGCGTGTAACCTTTTCCTTTAAATAATAAAGAGATAACTATATTAAAATCAACTAATTATATTCTTTCATGAATTCTTACATAGAAGTGACACCCCCCCCCCGGGCCGTTCCCTGAGTGGGTCTGCCCTTACTTTTGTTTAACTCCCGAAGTGCCAGCGCTGCCACTTTTCCCACACGCACTCCCTTTGAGGGCTACGCACTCGTGGCGGCGTTTAAGCTCTCGGCAGAGCCCGGCCGGCGTTTGGGCTGGGGAGGCGGGCGCGCGAGAGGGGCGTTGGCAGCGTCCTGCCCTGCTGCCACCGCACAGAAGCCACGGCAGATGTTCAGGGCTTCTCCTGGCTTCGCAGTTACTCTGCAGCTTAGGCAGATAGTTGCCTTTATTCAATGCTAAATGACATTTTATTCTTGAAAAGTGCTTTCTCTTAAAAACTTAAAGTCAAGCCCCAATAGAAATTTAAAAATTCAGCAAATTCAAGCAATGCACTTGACACAAGCACACGTTTAAGCATCACTCCTACAGCACAAGTCCCCGTGCTAAGGCTAGTGTAAATACTGCATGAAACATTCTTTGGGGAAAGGGCTAAACACTTTTAAACAATTAGCACATGCTGAACTCTAAGCTGGTGCTTACATGTCACTGACTCTGAGCAGAGGTTGTGACAAAGGTAAATTCTTCTGAATTAAAAGCAACGGGACTTTTGTTGAAAGCTCGGTAAATGCTTCTGCGTTTGGCTGAACTGGAGCCTCAGTTCATGAGAATGAAGAAATAACTCTCCTCAGCTCCAGAAAAAATGTGCTTGCTCACCCTCATCTGCTGCAGCCCCGGCCCGGTTCACAAACAGGACGCTGGCGCTTCGCATGCTGCGAGCTTAGCTCAGCCAACAACCTGAGTTTCATTTTAATGGACTCTTCACTCCAGTTCTTCAGCAGCTCAAAAATGTCCAAAAAGAGAAAGCCAAAAACTTTTCCAAGAGCTGTTTAAGAGCGATTCCTCCTTTGCCATTCCTGTGTCACCCCCAGGTAACTCTGCATCCCTAATGAATAGAAATCTTGATGCTAACATGTTTTAATTAAAACTGAAGCCTTGTTAACATTTTAAAGGCAAGTATGCCACCTGCTAGTAGAAGTAAGTTCTAATAATCCAGGCTTTACAATCCTCATCTCTGACAGGACAAACAGACACGGCAGATCGGGATTTCGAGCCGCCTTCAGCCCAGTTCTCCAGGCACTATTGCTGCTCAATCACTTCATCTCCTTCTCCTTTCGGTTTTTTGATAGGGCTCCCTTTCCTCCAGTCTTTGCTTGTTTTGTATATTTGAAGTATGAAATCATCAGGTCAAGGAGTAATTTACTTCTATAGATTCTTATTTATATAATGTCTACATACAAGGAGGACCTGACCTTCACCAGAACCCCTATAAGCCATCATAATATAAATAGCGTACATTATTTACTTAACTTCCTTGCTTCAGTTTCTTTAAGGGGGGAATAATATTTACAGGGATGTTGTGAGGATTAGCTCATTACTTCAAGAGCCTTGAAGATGAAAGATGCAATGTAAATGAGAAATATCAAGTATCAGCGACGCTGATGAAATTATCATCACCATTGTTAAGAGCGACGTTCGTTCGAGAGTAGAATCGGGAGAGAAACGTGTCTTTCTGCAAAAGCACGGTGCTGTAGGCCGAAAGACGACGACCTTGGCGCCATCTTTTCCTTCACCTTCCTCATCCCCCTCCTCACTGGCAATGAGCATCATTTTGAGCTTTATTAGAACGTCTCCACGCCAAGTTGGACATGCTCCAGGCAGAGCCGTCCTCGGCCAAGGGCAACATGTGAAGTGCTCTCCGACAACTCGGATGGCCTGGGTGGGGGAAGAGCCAGGGTGGAACAAACAAATCGGGGATTGTTGTTTGTCCTGCGCAGGCTTCGTCGCCCGAGCACTTGGCAGTCACGAATTCCTCCCGACGGCGTGAACTGGAGGCTCTGATGACGGCAGCAAAGGGGAGATTTGTGCCTTGAATTCCCCGCTGCAGCGAGCTATTAGTATGGATTATACGCGCTGCCGCAGTTTGTACTGGAGCTGCACCACGGCTCCTAAGCGTTAAGATGGACCAGCGCTAATCGGTTCTTCTCGTACCTTTATCATTGGGTAGGAAAGATCAAAAGCAACCCAAACGCTGGGGATACTGAAATTCCACATCCAGGTCTGACTCCGTTCGGCAAAGGGTCTGTGGGCCAGATCTTCACTGAATTTAGAGGTGCTGCTCCATTTAATGACTCAGACCTCGTTACTGGAGCAAAATCAGGCCTCTGGATCCCCCTGCCACGGGTCTGGCCTGGCTGAGATCTGACGACGACGCGCTCGAATGCCGCGTAGCGCGAGGCCGAGGGAGGCTGCTGAGCTTCGCAGGCACGCGAGCGAGAGCCTTCACGGAGGGAGCAGAGTTACCAGTAACCCACGCACGCCGCAGCAAATCGGCGCTTCAAACTCAAATTTGCTTTTTCCCTGGGGGATGGTAACAAACCGACAAGTCAAAGCGAAAGGGGAAGGGGACGACACCATACGAAGCCAAAAGCAAGGCTTGCCGGGGCGGCTCCAACCTGAGCGCCGGCGCTGCCCGCTCCGTCGCGCCCAGCTGCCTGGAGACGAGGCCACCGAGGGTTTGCCCACCTGGCAAACGGCACCAGCACCCGGGGCCGGGTCTGCCGGAGCCGGCTTTGGCAGCGGGAGCGATCCCAGCGCGCAGCCTCCCGTCCCCGCGCGGCGGAGGCACACACGAGAGCTGCGGGTGAGCTCATTTCCAGTAGTGAAGTGAAGTAAGTGCCTAAGTATGCAGGACTGGGGCCCTGGAAACCATGGAGAAACTGGGTTTCTCTTTTTATTGCAGACAACTGCAGCGGCTGGGAACTGTTGCAGCAATGCTTCTTTTCCCCAGAGGAGGCCCTGGTCCTGGGATTTTAAATTTTCTTCATATACAAATGGCTTTGTAAGAAACTTTTCATTACAAATAAAGACTTGAAACAAAAGGTTAAAAATATTGCCTGGCTGAGTAAATGCACAGATTTAAAGCACGTGGATAAAAATGAGTGTTATTATAAACACAAAGTATGTTTCTTAAAAGAATTTTACAAAAAGATAAACTTTTTCAAACTGTATTTTGATTAAAGTTTTGAAGTTGTTTATTGTAAGTAATTGCTTCTCCTCGAGGAAAAACAGATGTATAGATGCAGGAGTTTGTTTCTTCTTCTCCTTTGCGTGAAAGTACGCAGGAAAAGTGTTTCTGTTAAAAAAATACAAGAGCTGGAATAGTTTATGTCATTGTAAAGATAATAATAAATTAGTGCTTACTGTGCTTGTAAAAGTGCAAGAGACAGTTTCTCCTGCCAGTCCTCACGCAGTCAAACTTTTCGAATTCTCCAAGATTTAACTGTAGAAAACTATGGAGAGCAAAACTCGCCCTAAGAGCCCTAAGAGTTTTTTTGTTTCTGTTTTTTTTTATTTTTAATTCTGCACTTTTTCTTGAAAAAAAAATTTTAAAAATCTTTTCAAGTATACACACCAAGGTCCAGGGCCGAAATGTTCTTTGTCCCTCTCCGTGCTGGTCTCTACTTTTCAGAAAAACTTGCCTGGCTCCTGCTGAAAGCAGCAGTCCTCCTGGCCCTCGGCGTCAGCAGAATCCGGCCCCACAGCTCATCCACCTTTTTCTCCAAGACAAAAGGTTGTAAAGGAGGCCAAAAGCTCCACGCTTTGATACCGATCCCAAACATATGGGAACGTACGGCTTCGTGAAACTGCATTTAACAGATGTTTAAAGAAAGACAACGAACAGATCCCGAATGGAGTAACGAGGAAAAAAGATAACGTACATAAATTCAGCTGCGCGTCTCTTTATAGCGCTACCAATGCCCCGGAGACAAAATGCAAATGAGTCTACTTATTTGCAATATGACACTCTCCATTTTATATTTAATATTTTAGGTCATTACTAAAACTGATTTTCTTCCAAAGTGATTTCTTCTGGCACCTAAATGGAGGGAGATTTACACAGTCTGCAGCGTATCGTACTTTGTCAGTTCAGAGAGTCAGGCAAAAGCCCTTCACTATCAATTTCAGATTTCAAAAGTAAGGGAAGAGGCCCCGTGCAGGCTCCACGCACAACCCCTGTGCCAGGCAAGTGTCCTGGAAACATCTTTCTTCTTTCATTTCGCAACTTCTGAGCCCCCAATTTGAGTTGTAGATAGTTTTGGAGCCCAAAGACCAACTGTTCGGTTTAGCAAACCAACAATGTCTGCTCATTTTGTCCCAATCTTTTCAGCTTAAATATTCACAATGTGCCATTATTACTGAATCATTATCTGCCTTTAGCTCTGACAACAGCATCATAAGGGCTATGAAAGGCTCCTTTCTTCTCGTGATTAGTCTCTAAAACATTTCCTCATCTTACAGTGCTTTGCAGCTTCCCAGAATGCACCGCTCAATTACAGTGCTGAAATTAACTGTATGCCACTCTTATTTATTGATAAAAGAATAATCAAGTGCTCCAGCCCATAGCCCGCTTTGGCCACAGGTTTTATATCAAGTTTCAAGTAATGCGTTTTTTAACTCTTTGAATCCTCCCGTAAACGGGCGGCATTGTCTGCGGCGCGGCGACAACGCTGCCGCTCACTGTGGCGCACAAGATAAAGGACCCTCCGTTTGCGTGGGGGAATCTCGCGGCAAACCGCTCCGTACCGCCGACACTTTACAATTCATCTTGAAAGGGAAGAGTTTGTTCGGGGTTGTTTTATCACTTGGACCGATGAGGCTCCAAAGAAATCAGATGTAAATAAAAGCGAGGTACAGAACTCGCTAAACTTCGGTCTGGAAGTTGCACACGCACGTGAAAAGGCGCTGCCGTGCGCGTTGCTGAGTGAGATTATTATTTGAGCTGGAAAGGATAACTGGAAGCCTTCTTACATCTGCCTCTGTGGGGTGTTCCTCGCCCGGACCGTATTAATTGCTCAGGAGCAGAATGCGGGGCTGTGGCTCTCCTGCGCGGGCTGTTTCGAAACGTGACATTAAATTGTGATTTAGCAGATAACGCCCACAAAGCAAACTGCCCCCGCCACAATGGGCTCGCTTCTCCGGAGGCTGGCGCTGGAATTCCGAGCGACTTCAAAGAGAGCGGGCGCGGGCTTCAAGTTCCTATCGCTTCTACTGAAGCTTCTACCAAAGCAAAAAGATTTTCTCTCCAATACCAAAGAACAACATGTAATTGGGCTATAGCTCGGTCCAGTGCAAGAATGAAAATAAAAACACTTTCTAGACCTCAGAGATACTTGCTAAGCCATGTATACATTAATCATTTATACCACATGATTATTGTTCATTATTTGGGCAATAACAAATGGAAGGGTGTGGGGGTTAGTGTGGGTTTTAACAAACCACATTCTATTTAAGCAAAGCCAACTATTAAGGAAAGACCTAACTTGCCAAACCAAGATAAATATATGCCCTTATTACGATCACATAAAAGCTACTACTCTCGGCATTACAATTTCTCTTATAATTGGTACTATTATAATTAAATGAATGCATATGTTTACAGTTCTTCTTTGAATGGTAAAGTGATTTAGCAATGATGGCGTCTCTAATTTCTTTAACTGTACTGGCAAACTTCACTTAAACAGTGGTCTAAATACCACATTGCCACAATAAATTAGTAAAGCATCTAGTAAAGTCTATATATGTTGTTATTGAGTTTAAATGCTTCAGAATAAAACAGCCAGTCACCCTTCAGTATGCCCAGGTGAAAGTAAAAGAAAAATGTACTCCTCAGACGGAGTAAGAGATGGTAAAATTCTTACACAAAATATACATTTAAAATACGAATATACCAGCACTCACAAATGCCTACAGCCTTTTTTGCAAGACTGATCAGATGTAGAAAATTGTTCCCCAGGAGTATCATCTGCCCAAT
>Ga0181612_149423_pt1 | contig 18896 bp, 8 predicted proteins | sample HoacroProtozoa21_FD_119630 | JGI IMG/M metagenome (GOLD analysis project Ga0181612, IMG submission 119630) | Hoatzin crop microbial communities from Cojedes, Venezuel. Combined Assembly of Gp0051906, Gp0051904, Gp0051908 | reverse complement strand
CAGTCATAGAAATCCCTCTGGAGACCTCGTGCAGATGGTAATTCCTATGCGTCTTCCAGAATTTCCTAGCTGAAATCTATGCTGGAAATACTACAAACAGTGTATTTTCTTTTTTTTTTTCTCTTTTTTTTTTCTTGCAGAGTTATGTTTCTTCCTCCATTCCCAACTGAATATGGTAATGTTAACAGAAAAGGGTGAGCCAAAGGAATCTCCACCCTGACACTCATTGTAAAGCGGTAATAAGTCACTATGTTTGGAATTTGGTTTTACCATAAAGAAGCATAATTCAAAACACTGTGACTGTACTGAAAACTTACTCAACAGGCTTTTTCCCACAGTATTTGTTCCAGATGCTAACTTCCTCTTGCCTATGGCTGCTTTCGTATCCCTTATATGCAGGGTGGATCTCACCTGTTCCAGCAAGTCAACAACCTTCAACATCCCCCTAATAGGCTGTAACTAGCTATCACAGGTTGAAATATGCAGCCAAACATTCCTGTGGTTTTTCACCTATCTGGCAAAGACTGACAGATTAGGGCAGAACTTGGTGTGAATTTTTTACTGTATCACGTCTTAACTCAGTAGTGTGTAGAGTTACACAAATTCTGGATGATTACTTTCTCCAGGTGAATCCAGCAGATGTTCTCTATTTCGGCACAAGCCCCAGACTGGTGGGGTTATTCCATGCCTCAGGTTCTGTGGGACAGCAGCACTCGTCTTTCTGGCACAGGCTGAAGGTTTCGGATATGGGTACGTCCCATCCTCCTGCATGACCCGGCTTTCTTTAGAGATTTGGGAGTCTGGTCATGAAGAAAACTCTAGTGCATTCCAGTGGGTCCCCCAGCCCCTGCCTCCAGGAAATCAAGCTACAGTTTAGACAGAAACACTGAGCCCAAAACCATAGCCTGGGTCATTAAATGTTGCGGAACTGTAGCTAAGCCAGAAGATTCTTTTTCCTAAGAAACATCCTATCTAGGACACTGTTTTACCAACCAAGCATCATATTGTTACGGACTAAAAACAGTCTTTGCTTCTGAATGTTTGAACTGAATACAATCAGCATAAAAGTACTTGGTAATAAGTTCAGGTATATGCTGGAAACAAACAGTAGCTGTTAGAGTTACTGCTGCAGCAGTATCATTTAATTACCTATCTTTTCCACAGGCACTCTCTCTTTATACTCTCTCTAGTTATTTGTGGGAATACCCACAGACACAGCCAAACTCCCCAAAAGCAGAAGAACTGACTTGTAGAAGATGTGCCTGTATCATTTGTTGCAGCGTTGCCTGGGGGCTGTGGCTTGCCCCGCCAAACAAAATGAGCAGAGGTTACAAGCCTCTCTTCCTTAACTCCTGAGAAGCCATGGAAATAGAGGGGACTTCTGCTCTCTATTTCACACACAGCTCTCCTGTGCTCTTCAACAGTTTGTCTCTTTAACAAGTAGTATTGTCATGGGAGTCTGACTCTCACCTGGGTACAGAGTCAAGGAGAGCAAACAATATGATCAGTATTTATAGCAACGGAGAAAGCCTTATCCTCATGATTAATTCTTTATGAGCCAGAAGCACAGGAACTCAGTAGACAGCTGCTGACAGCCTTATTGCATGCCCCTTCCAATGGACAGGGCTTATTAGAGAGTTTACAATGAATATGAAGTTAGAAATCTGTTCTCCTCACCTCTTCTCTTTTTTTAAAGTTTCATTTTATTTTATTTTATTTTTTATTACAATCTGTTTAGGACGAAGTACTTTGTCTTAGCCCAGGGAAGCAAATGAAAGTCTTTTTGGTTGATTTTCATGAGCTATGTTGTGGTTTGCCGGAGATGTATAAGAACCATCCCGCACTGTGGGGGCTTTTTGTTAACATGAGTCCTTGAGGGTTTGGGGTATTTTAGCAGCCTACTAACATTGCTTATTAGAGCTCTGTTTTCAAAATATAAAGTGTCGGCCTGTCGGATTTGGTTTTGCTGGCATTTCTGGTATTTTTTCCCCAATGCAACGCCTTTTGAAGGAGAAAAAAAAGTTAGTAGAGATATATTCAGCTGAATAACTAGCCAAAGAGAAGTAGATATTTTCTCTGTATGTTGTTATTTAGCTGTTCAACAGAGAGTATTGCAGTATGATGTTTCTTTGGGCTTTGACCTTGCAAAAATTTTTCTAGACTGTTGAACTTATGCCACAATACTCTGCAAATATCCAGCTAAAGTTTAGAAGGGAGATCTTACAAAAGAAAGTATGTTTCCATGTTTTGCATTTTAACCAAATATATTAAATTACTGAAGATCTTTAACAAATTTTTTCTTTAAATTTGTCCTTAAACTAATTTGAATGCTACCTAAACCAAGTGCAATGAGGAGTTTTTGATGTAGTTAAATGATCTTAAGAAATTATGGCATCAAAACGGTATCTGAAATAATAATTTGCAACAATAATGAATTTGTCAAGGTTCTTTCCTGTTTGATTTTCAATTGATCATAAACAGCATGTTCCTCAGTTATATATGTCTTACAGAATATTCATTAGATAGTTTCAAAGAATAATTATTAGGCTTTAAATTGTGTCAAAACGCCTTTTTAGAAAAAAATTGCCATTTTTATCTGAAGTGGTGCTAGTTATCTTTCATTGTGTAGTTAAAGCATATAGCATGCTTTTCTGGCCTCTCATTACAGAGGACATTGTACACTGAGAAACTAGATTCTATTCCTTCTCATTGTCTTGAATGGCAATCAACTGATAAATTAATATTGGAAGGAGTCACTGTGGTTTTTTTCTAAGCACTTTTGCTGTGTTACCAAGTTGATGCTTACTCAGTGGGTGGTATCTTACCATGGTCTATTATTATTAAATTCACTGTAGTTAGCAGGCTTTTTCCTTCTTCCACAGAGAAAGGTGGTTTGTTGCTTTCCTTATGCATAATTTTGTTTTCAGGTAAATCCTCCTCTAATGTAGAAATGCCAACACTGTATTTGCAGTATGAGAAGGCAGACACCCTCAGTTTGCAATATTGTGGCACAGGATCTTTAGTGGACTTCTACAGTATTCACCTCCTCCAGGAGGTGGAACTGATATTATAGCACCTGTGGAGCTTAAGAACCATCTTTTTGGGGAAAAAAAAAACCCCTTTACCCAAGTGAACAGCATTGGAGAAAGCCCTTGGGAGAATCACAGCTCTTTCTGCTAAGGACCTACCTGTAGGAAGGGATAAACTGTTTCAGGGTTAATCACTGAACTTCTGAACTGCTCTGTGTGCCCTTGCCAGCGCCTCATATTAGGTTTCAACTTCAATAAACATGATGGCAGAGAAGTTACCCCATTTCCCTAAATTGCACCAAAAAAATGCAGCTTTTTATAAATGAACAGGATTTATTTTTAACAAATAACATTTTAATTTCATAACATCCCTGTTTAGGATGTAAATAAAAGACAGGAAGTTACAAGAAAAGCTGCATTGTTATTGGCACTGGTAAACTATAGCAGAGAAAGGGAAATAAATAAAAATTATTTTTAGCTGAAAAAGTATTACATGAGGAATAACACACATTTTAATTATTCACAGAGTAAATATTAACTTAAATCAATAAGCAAAAATTTTAAAATATGTTTAAAAAATTCTTCCAAAATTTATAATTTGTTCAAATCTACTAGGTATAGGAGCTTGACTTACATTATTCTGAAGTCAATGGACATTTTTTGTTGTCATTTCTGACTGAAGGCCTGACACAAAAGGCTCAAATAAATTCAAAGAAGTTTGGTATATACATTTTCTGATTTTATCTTTAATACGTCTACGCTTTTTTTTTTCCTTTATGTAGTTCACTAAAAATAGTAAAACAACAACGAAGTATGTTATGCTACATTTTCAACTGAGTTAATAATAAATTTTTTTGCAAAATTATGTCCTATTCTATTCTATTCTACATAGACAAGTGTGTAGAATTAGTGACAGATGTTAGCTCTACCTAATGACAGGTCTCCATAACCTGTTCTTACCAGGATGACAGGTACCCTGGTGTGATTACTATTTTCATTGTTTTCCAGACAACTCTTCAGGGAATTTTTTTTTAGAACTGAAGAGCACCTACAGGAGTAAGAGTGAACTGTTAAGGTCAGGCACAAGTCATACGCACCACTTAAATTCAAGTGCTCTTTAGAGGACTGGATATTCATACTGACCTTTTGTCTAAGGATGAGACAATTTTTGCAAACTGTTCCTTGGTTTACTGTAGGTCTCAAAATAGCTGGTATAAAGAAGTAGTCCAATGTCTGCAGAAAGCTCACCTCTATAATAATACATATCAACAAGAAAGCACATGTGTATGCACACACATACACACAAGGACAAGGGGTCTCAATTTCAGCTCGTCTGGGATATTTTCATACTCTGTAATAAAAGTTACGGTTTCAAAGGACTTCTGTGCTTTTTTGTTCTAGCAGCAGATGGTTTGAGAGGAGCAGTCTATAAATGAACTGGCGGTGACCAACACTGGGCACCATTTATTTACTTTCTCTTTATAAACCTTAATGTTTGTTTTCCATGCATTCTGCTTCATGAAAATGATCGCTAAGTACAAGAGTTCCTTTAAAGCAGCAGTGACTGTGGTTTGGCTCTTCTTAACAATGTGAATTTATAGCTTGGTTGAAGACATTCACAGAATCACAGAATCACAGAATGGTTGGGGTTGGAAGGGACCTTATAGATCATCTGGTTCCAACCCCCCTGCCACGGGCAGGGACTCCTTCCACTAGACCAGTTACCTAGTTCTTTTCTCTCTTTTTCTTTTCTGTGTGTATCTTTATAGAACTGATGTCGATTTTGAGTACCTGACTTCAAAAGCAGGACATAGTAAAAGAAAACAAAGAAGAAAAATCAGTATTTATGTGACTTCTTAAACTCAGCTCACAAAAAATGAACAAAAAGCCAAGTCACACTATAAAGGAAGATGCTGCAATCATTTGATCTGAGGCTCACTCTCTGGTCTTTTCCTACAGATTTCAGCAACTATGTCTACAAAATAATACAGGCAGAAGAGCATGGCAATTCTGAACATGCATTCAGCCCATCAAATTTCAGTTCTGACCTCTCTTGCTGACAGCAGACTTTGACGTCTAAATCACTCTTACTCTGTCTGCCTGGAATCACCCTTAAATCATTTTTGTCAGAGCAACAGGTGACCTAACAGTAAGGCAATGTTCTGTGGGATAGCTGTACATGTTCTAGTGTAATTCTCAACAGCAGGAAGAGATCGTGCAATGTCATAGTTGGTGTTTAGATCTCTGTTGATGAAAAGCAGACAATGTCAATACTAATGGAAGACAACCTAACCCCTGTCTAGGAAGACAGTGACTCAGATATGTTCAGTGAAGGAGTCAATAGTTTTTGTGAAGATTAAGATGTAATTGTATGATTGCTTTTCCCACTGCTGCACTTTGTAGGAAATAAAAACAATGACTTTTAATGAGTATCACAGAGGATGGAAAGAAAGCTCAAGCTCTGAGATTTGGGTTATTATTTCCCATATCAGTGTCAAGCTTGTAGCTGCTGCTAGTGATACACCTGATTTCCAGGGTGTTTTTATGCTATGTGACTGCCTTAGGGAAGGAGAAGTGCTCAAGGTAGCAGCTCTCAGATTCTCCAAAGCCAGCTGAGATGTCATCAGAGCATGTGTGCCAGCAAATTAGAGGATTCCAGCTTGGAATCAGGCCAGAAAAAGATTTTTTCCCCAACTTGTTATTCTAGCCCAATCTCTCTGAACATGAACCCTTATCCTTTCTATCATGCACATGCTCTGCTTCTCAGGAGGCAGACACAGAAGAAAACAAATTTACCCCATTTAGTCATTCAGCTGATGCTGATTTTCATACTTCAATTTCTTCATTTAAAGTGGAGAAAAAAACGTGTTGGTTTTAAACTGCTCTGTCTCTGTGGAAAGAGAAACTGTGTAGTTATTTCTGACTGCTATAGCCCAGGGAAATTTACCTCAAGTTTAGCACTGAAATATCTGGTGTAGCTTTGAGTGTTTATGGGACGATGGCTTTGATTTCAGACCAGACTCACTGCTCCATATACTTAAAAAGCAGTCAGCTAGTATGTCCAGCAGCAAAAGCATGGGCTTGTGTTAGTCATTGGTTTTCGGGGCTCGTCTCATCTGTCGTTTTTCACAAATGCCTTCTGCAACATAACAACCAGTGATACTGGGCAGCAAAACACTGTAACCACAGTTGCTGAATTTGAATACTTGAATATGGAAACATACAGACATGCAAGCAAGTAAACATAAGGTAACAAGAGTATCAGCTGACTTACAGTCACTGTTTACATGTATGCTCTTAGCCTCTGGCAAATGCAAGGTAATGCAAGTGATGTCAGTTGATTCCTTCGAGTGCTTTAAATGAAGTCCCAAGCTCTGACTAGTCTTCTAGTAGAAAACTTTGTGAGTGCCATCTGAAAATGCTAGAGTGTACCTTGTTCTGTTGTTGGTACTCAGACGTACTTAGTACTAGCTAAAATACTGAGTTTTAGGTACTTAGCATTCTGTGGCATCCCCGCTGCTGACTCATGTACTTCAGCTGTTTATACCATGTGTGTGGTCACTTCATTACTTAAAAATGGGAACCATAAAATTCAGGACACTAATACAGCTGCCTAACCTACGGTGAAGAGACCATCTTCATCCTCTAGCCGCAAAGTGGTCTCTAAGCCAGAGGTGCAGGGAAATGTCTCTCTTCACTCAACATTCACACATTTGTAATTATTTTTCCTTGACTTGCGAACCAAAGCCAGCCCTTTCTCACCATGCTTGCTCAGACAAAGAAGAGGCTCACTCAAGACTATGTCAACATGAGCAACTTGCGCAGTGTAGTGGATCTGCATGGGGAAATAGCTGTTCCTGAAGCCCTCACAGCTATGTTAAACATGTTTCAGGGGTTTACTTTGGCCTGACTGCTGCCTGACCCTGGGTGCTGAGTGCTCATTAGTGGCAACAATGTGGTGGGTATGCTCCTGTGGCTCTGCATGCAGTCTAGTTTCATCTGAAAGAATGCAGATTGTGTGCTTTGAGGGAGTTTCATGATGTGCGCTAAAGCATGGTGAGGATGATGGATGTTCGTTCCAAGAGCACATACTCCACCTCAACTCCAAAGCTAAGGTGGGTGTAACCTCAATATCCCATTGATCAGAGCATCTGGGTTTAAGTAGATCATATGGGGTTTAGGTGAACATATGAAAAAAACGTACCATCCAGAATCCTTTTTCTAGCTTGTTAATTCATTGGAATTCAGTTCACAGACACAGATTTTCCAGTTTCTTCCCATTTCATCAGAATTCCTTTTTCCAAGTGTTTCTATGTAACTGGCATTTGGTTAACAAATGGGCCTTTGACCCCCACGAGTGTATGAATCCCTTTTGACGAAAACAGGACTTGCTACTCTGAAGTTCAGCTGAGGCCCAAGACTGTCCTTGTCAATAGTCATGTCTTGGAATTATAAGTACATAGTTTTTGCAAGGAGGATTTTTCCTGAAAATCATGAAAATGATTCTTCAGTTTTCATTGCATAAGACCATGCCAGAGATTGCTACCTTGTGCACATTCCCTAAGTTAGAACAAAGTTACTGTTTATGGCTGCACACAGTATTTCATAAACCAGCCAGCATACTTGTGAACACTAGCCTTTCTGTCTCCAGTGGGGTTCAGAGGGACAGGGATAGCACTGTATTTCTGAACTGTGTTACAAGAAGCAGAGCATCTCTGCAAGGACGCTGGTGCTAGACTGTCTCCTGCTTTCATAGCAGAACCCTTTTTTGCTCGCACAAGAATCAGTGGCAATTCAAAGGCACTTCAGTAGTTACAGTATTTGTGCTTTAATTCCTAAAAGGATAGACTGTAAATTGCAATCCCCTACAAAATATAACCTTCAGCATGTGGCTTCTTTCTCTTCTTATTCCTTTCTCCCAACTCTTTTATGGTCTCTTACTGGAGGAGATGGATGGGACCAAAGTTTGGGAAAGCGCTTGACTGGATAAATGAACGAAAACAACATTAGTCACCAGATTCACCTGTATCATCACCTACAGGAAAAACTAGCCAAACCAGCAAGGTGGAAATGTAACCTGGAAGTACTTGATGTAAATCTGTGGCAATTTGTTTGGGGCTTTTTCCTCCCTTAAAAGGTTGTCACTTTCAAACATCCCCAAACACAGGACATGTAAACAAAATACGACATCATTATTTTTTTCCAACATTTTGCAGCACCAATTTTACCAGCTCTGTGCTTCTCATTTACTTGAAAAGTCAGTCCACCAGACATGCTAAATTTTGATTTTTTTTTCTGAATCTTTTTTTGGGAAGGAATAAAAGGAAGGGTGGGTACAAAGAATTACAGAATTAGTGAAATTAATTGTTTAATAGTGCAGTATCTGCACATATTTTTTTAAAGTTTGTAATTTATTTTCCACTGTACTAATGAACTAGTATTTTATTAAAGTTGATCAGATTAAGTATGAAAACATTTATGTAACTGTATTTATGATTCTACTTGAGAAGATTTCTTCTTCATTGTTGTGGAACCTCTCTGTCAGGATATTAGTGTCATGGCTTGGCTCTGTGAAGGCATCATCATGTGCACAAAGACTGAAACACCCTGCTTTGCTGGTGTATGGATATATGAAATTTTAACTGAAGCAATTAATTATCTAGGATGCTGGTGATAGTTTCCTAGAGGGCTGGTCTGAGTGGAGTTCTTCACTTATATGTACATGAGAGTTGCATGTATACATATTTAACTAAGGAAGGAGTTCTTGGTAATTTAGCACTCATCATATTGTTTTGCAGACTAACACTAGATATGCTAGACATAAGCATATGTTTAAAAATGTCAGTATGGAGTCCAAAGCGAAAATATGCAGCTCTTAATTTCTTGACATATCTCTGCACAGTATAGAAAGGAAAGTCAAGCTCCAATCATGATCCTGATACTCTGTGAATAAGAAAATGTTAATCTATGGAAAGGGTAAAAAACGCACTCTTTGTGGACTGCATGACATGTGAAGGAATATGTTCAAAAATTCCCAGTAGATCAACTAGCAAGAATGTGTGCATGGTGTTTCGTATGAAAAGTAAAAAATAAGTAAAAACAGTATTAACCTCAGCTTCAATCCTGAGGCCTGCCTACTGCAAAGGAAAGGGGGTAGATGACATCCAATCTACAATCTTTGTAGTTTATTTTTCCCAGGTTATTGGTTGAGGTCCATCATTTGTCATGCTGAGAAAATGTAAGTCAGTTTTTTCTGAGTACTGACTCCATTCTGTCTGCTCCTTTTCACTGGCACAATCAAGGCTGTGCACAGACTGTCTGTAATACACTGCCTCCTGTGATATTAGTAGTTGGCATGCTCACTGTGCTGTGGTGTGATGTCTTAAGAAGGTGTAAGTCTTTGTGTGCTCAATGAAATTAAGAAGTATTATAAAGGAAATCATTGTTTTACTCACCGCATAATTAATACATGAAGTCTGTGATAAGTTAGTGTGAAGACTAATATTTCCCCTCCAAGATTTCAATTCTTATTCAGAAAAAAATGAATTTAAATGTATAATAATAAGAAATGGAAAAATAGTGGCTGAAGTGGCACTGTTACAGGTACTACTTATCTAGATGTTCCAGGGGACAGCATGAACAAGTTTAATTAGGAAGGATTTTTCTGCCTATGTATAGAAATATTCCAGTAAACACATTTCAGGGGTCATATCTTTCCTTGAAGCATCTGGGATTTAATATTAGGAGGATACAGGACTAGAGAGAGCACCCAGACATAACATGTGGTGGCTGATAGTTAAGAGTTTTCCATCAGATGTTCATACATTGTTGTAATATAGCTGGCTAGGTTCTATTTAAATTTATAAAGTACGAATGCCTTACAAAACAAACATGGAAGAATGAGATGGGCTTTCCACCAGGAAGAACTTTGCGTACAAATGAGTTATAAACATTTCTGTTCTCTTCTTTCCTGTGTTTGGCCGGACACAGTGACATATCTTTCTTTCCATCCCTGACAGGTTTCATTGCAATAAGTGTCAATAACAATTACGCTGAGTTGGCTGAATGCGAGACATGACTTTTTTCCCTCAGATCCTCAGACTTTGACAACACTATCAGTTCATAAAAGACCACCTGTTTGTTTTGTAGTGCCTGCCAAAACACATGAGTGTTAATGAGGAAAGGAGATGCTGCTTAATATGTGTGTATATTTATATAATATACATAAATGCAGACACATTTAATATACACATTTCTTTCCACTGAGGCAGATAGAAGATAAACAACTTGATTGCAGGGTGAGTGTTTTTTTCCTTCAGTCACCTTGCTGAGTTTATTTAGCATCAGGGTGCAGTGCGGAACGGGAGAAGTGTTATAAACCCTTTCTTGCAAAAATTGCAAAGGACTTCAGTATCTGTCCTGATTTCAAACTCACAGCAGCTTAATGTAGACATTAGACATCATGGAGTTATCCACAGGTTGTATATCCTAAAGTCAGTGGAACTGTGTTATTTACAGCAGTTATTTTCACCATGTACCAATTATATGCAAACAAGCAAGCACATGGCGTCTTCATGAAAAAAAAAGTAGAGAACAGGTTCCTCTTCTCTCAAAAAATCATAAAAGGTACTGAAATTTTCAGTCTTTCCAAACATCAGGCAATGGTGTGCACTGAGTGAGCCACATCTCTTCCAACCATCAAATCTTTCTCTTTTCTATATTTTTGCCACATGGCATTTCTCCTGCTGAGGATCTAGCCATACATGTGTTTCATACCTGACTTAAAGGGCAGGCAAAGAGGGTGAAGGACAAAATTTCCAGGAGCTTTTGTCCTAACACAAGGTACCAAGTGCTGGATTTTCAGAGGTTCTGAGCAACTCCATCTCCCATCTGAATTCTTATTAAAATTTAAAATCATAAAGACTGTTGATTGAAGAAGTAAATGGAAATCAGATGAAAATTATAGGAAAAAGAATAGGAAAGAAAATAACAGGAAAGATAACTTCTTCTGTAGCATAAGTTAAAACTAACAAACACATTCGAGCTCACTTCTCCCATTTGAAGTACAGCCTCTCAACTGTTTCGAAACATCTTACTAGAGCTTAACAGTAAACACCAAAATTGCAAATTTTGGACACTTTAAACCTGAACTTTGGAAATTAGTGCCTAGTTTTGCAATTCTTGTTCAAACTGATGTTTCAAAGTGCATCTCTATGTCTCAGACAAAACCGAGAATCAAATTTGAATTCCTACAGCAATTCTCTCTCTTCTACAATAGAATCCCAGATATTGTATTGAGTGGATATGTATTAATTAGATTTGGAAGACACTTCTGAGACACATGTTTGGAAAGTGGCAAAAGTCTGAAAACAATGAGTGTCCTTGTCCAGGTCATCAGAGAGCAGGAAAAGAGCAGCTGATCATCACAGCATCTGATGACTATTCTGGTTTGTCCAGTAAATTTTGACATAAAGGAGAAACAGATTTTTACTTTTTACCTCAAGACTTTGATCCTGTGTGTTCTGAAGCATATCATTATTTGTACTCAGAAATTTGAAATTGTATTATAAGCAGAGCTATGTATAGCCTCGAGCTGTTAGCATTTACCAGCCTTCAGACCCTACATGATAACAATTTCATACATTAAGAGCACGTACCCCTTTAAAGTATGTGAAGTAAGTATAGTTTAAAAAGAGGTGAGACACCAGGCCTTAAGGATTTGTAGATGCTTTTCTCCCTTTACTAAAGTTTATTTATTTTATTGCTTGCCTTTCTGCATTCTTTTAAACAATTACATACACTTGTGAAATAAGATGGATTGTAAAACAAATTCTAACATTTTTTGAAGTAAACTAGCTTCTTTTGCACCAGAGTCCAAACAGGATTATTAAGAATTAGCTTTTCTGCAGCAGCTTTTTCTGAGTAACTTCATATTAGACTGAATTTAAAAATAAGTTTTCAGAAAAACCTAGAGATACCCAAAGTAACTCATGTAAATATCTAAAACAATACTGATAAGGCCAGAGGCAAATAATGCAGGATCTTTGTCCTGCTGAGAATGGTAGGACCACCCTGAATGTTTCCATTCTGTACTGCAGTATGTAGTGCAGACACATTCCCACCATGACCTTGGACTAATCTTTCATTGTATGTTAGCGTCATCGTTAGAAAGAGGACTGTTGTCGTGATAAGCGTCATTAGTGAGTGTGAGGTGTTCAGATGGTATCATGATGAGGTAATAGAACATGGATTATGCCTATGTGGAAGCATTCTTTCATGCAAAAGCAGGAATTAGGAATTATTTCATCTATATCAGACTAGCCAGACAGAGAACCAGCACAAGCTATTTTTAAGGAGAAGCTGCACTCTGACACAGGTCAAGTTTGGTAAAACCGCACAGATTAATGTAATACTCCTGACTGTATTTGGAAAGCTAACTTTCTTGAATCTCTATGCACTACCAATCTGACATGGATTAAGGAAGGGAGCAAGGAGAAATACCTGGCACCAGCTACTGAAGAAGTTATGTAGCTTCTACTGCAAATGCAAAGGCACCACCAGCCTCTGGTCTCAGGGTTAAAAGGATGGGAAATGGACTAAACTGGTAATGAATCACAGAAACTCCTCTCCTAATTCATATCATTGTAAAAGATAAGCAGTGCTCTGTAATGTTTGATACAGTATTCAAAGAAACAGTAGATTAAAAGCGTGTGCCAAAACAGGTACTAGGTTATAAATTATATGGACAATCCCAATCTTGATTACAATATAGTAGGCAAAGAAAATGTAGAACTTGAAGAACTGTGTTGCTTTGCCTTGCTGTCAAGTAAGAAAACAAAATTGAAATCTAATGCTAATCATGTTAGAAAAAGTAAAGCCCTACTTTTCTTTAACATTTCTTTTAAAAAAATGTTATTGCTGATTCTACAAATGTCTGAGATGTGAATATCCTTAAAAATATAATGTAAAAGTTGTTGCTGAATTTTCCATAGGAATAATCATTAGGAAAGGAGTAAAAAGGAGAAAGACTTGGAAAGTAACAATCTGCCACTTCCTGTTTAAGATTCTGAATATTCATTCTATCTTTTTGCATATATATATATATATATATATATATTTGCTTTTCTCAGAAATGTGATAGTGGATTTCAAAAAGTCACATAATGCACAGTCTATGTGTTACAATAATATTGTTAACAGCATTTGAGATGTGTCACTGGCAATTTACTGGATAAATTCCAAGACCCTTAATTAATATTTACAGTCTCAAATGAAACGGCTTGGGAAATGCTGAGGAATGCAAATACAGTGCCTGAAAGCTACTGCATCCAGCTAAATGCATAAAGCCAGAGACTCTGTGCTGGAACAATGAATCAGGCAGCCACAGCTCCAAAGACCTGTGTTTGGCATGCAGGCAGCAATGATGTGGTATATATTCACATGCAGAAGGAGAGAGAGAGAAAAAGAGAACAGCAGGAAAAAATTGACCCTTTTGAAGTGAGAACACGACAATACTCACTTGTAGTCCTCTGTTGATTGAAAAGAATGGTCAATAAAGTTTATTAGTCAATAGACTTAACAAAATTATCAACAACTTATAAACAATTATGCAAACAATTGGGTAAATTACGTTAAAATAACTACTGGAAGCTTTTACATGTTTAAAAAAAAACAAAGAAAACAAAGCTTCATTCCTCCCCCCCGTAGCTCCTTAAAGTATTTTGATGAAAGAAAACACTTTAGGAGTAAAATTTTAGAGGTAAAAGCAGATTACAGTCATTTATTTATAAGTAAAGTGGGGGAATAAGTAAGATGGATAAAATGGTTGTTTAAAAGCTCTGTCCTTAAAACAGGTTCTGCCAGAAATTAGTCAATGCCAGCTACTCTGATCAAGAGCACTTCCCTTGAGATACTTGACCATTTCAAGCTGACCCTTCTTTCTAATGGGCAAAGCCCAAGTCAACCACTGGAAACAGTGAGGTTTGACATGACAGAGGAAAGGAACTTGCATCAAAATGCTTTTGGAGGGGTTTCTGAAAATACTTTTATTCTGTATTTTCCTTTCTTGTGATACAAGCAGTGTCTATTATCCTCAGTCAGGTTTTTTCACAGTCCTAACAAGTTTGAAGGCAGCTTATAGACTAGTGCACTAAGTTGGTAGGATCCCTGCTTGTTAATGGTTCTTGCTAATTCACAACAATTCCTAGGCACAGCAGCAGATTTTGCAGAGACCAGGGACTGTTCAGAACAGTTTGGAAGGTAAGTGAGAATAGACATTGTCACCATGAACTGTGCTTTTTCAGCTGGTTGCATGTCTAGAGAACAGATTCTGACCCATAGTGTTTACTAATCTGGAGATAGTGTTAAGTCCCGTTAATTTTAAATGATTATGTATTTTCTTGATACAAATATTTCCTTCATCAGTCATTAAGAAAGAAACTGAACACTTAAAAACTATTAATGATTCAAGCCTCATATCAAGTAGGATTGCGTTTGACTTCTGCACACACAGTGTATAATTCCCAAGATGTTAATGTCTCTAGCAGGGAGACAGGGGACAAGACTGTTTTCCACACAAGTATCTTCAGACTTCATAATCTCATGCTGTTGTTCCTTGCAACTTTGCTGTGCAAGACATGTTACCACATTTTTCTGATGCATTCCTGAGGCTTAATGAGCATCATGGTCAAAATCACGCAGGAAGCCTGTGGCAGAGCCAGCTGTCCTGCTTTTTTAAGTTCTAGTCCAATGGTTTGGCTGTCCTTCCTTTCAGCACATCTACCAAAAGCATGCTTGTCTTCCTCCTTGTTGTAGATTGACAGAGAGAGAGTTAGCTGAGACATGTCAAAACACTATTTCTTTTGGTGATTGATTCTTTCCAGAAATGTGTGTATCATCATCCTTGTATATCAAAAATAAATCCTCTATGTGCAGCTGATGTTTAGTTGCCTGGCCGTCCATCTGTGGTCTACACATGGAGACAAGAGCGCTAAACTGAACAGATGTCATTGGAAATATAAGTCTCTAAACATGCATATGTTACATGGGCTTTCATTAGAAGGCTGAGTTTTAAAATCTCTGCATCTTTTCTACTATCACTATATTGTATGTTTCAGTCTGGATCATGATGTCCTTGATTGCCTTTGTTCAAAGCAAGATATTTACAGACTTCATCTGCCTGCTTTACTCAAGTTATCCAAGAAATCTATCTCACTTCTTTTTGCCTTGGGCTATGAGGACAATAACTCTCAAACCTTTTACACCTAAGCCTGCAAGGAGCACAGGGGAGGGCAACACATCCCTGCTCTTCATCTCTTTGCAGTGATCATTAGGGCTAAGTTTGCCGTAAGCAGTAATAAATAAAAGGTTATATGCTGCATTTTATTTGGACTATAGGAAGTAAAGCTGGCACCTTATTTTAGGTACCTTCATTAGGAGGTTAACATGCCTAGGCTTCCTTACACACTCAACGGAGACCTCTGAGATCTCTCTAGAGGATAGTCTCCCTTTCTGCTCATCACTTGAGGAGATTTAAGCAACTAAGTGCTTAAATTTAGGTTTCTGTCTCACTAAAGAAAGAATTAAGCTTGTATCTATATGTGAAATTGTATGAGGCTTGGTGCGGAGACCTGTATGCCAGCTTTGATTTTACTGTTGTATGTTAGTGGTTCGTTACATCTCTTGTCATAACTGGGGAGTAGCTGGGGACTGGAACAAAGTCTGCTTGTTCAGTGCTGTGTTACGAATAATAACAACTGCCTCTTTGCAGGGACAACTAGCTGAGCAGTACAATCACCCTGCTTTCAAGTAGTTTCAGAATAGTTTGGATATTCGCAATCAACATAAACTAGATTCAAGAATTTGAGAAAAATCTAATACATCGCTAGCATATTGTGGAGCCACAAGGTGTTGCACTGAGGTGGTAACTGCATTCTTTTTCTCCTTCTGTATTTTACATCAAAATAGCTGTCTTGAGGGACATGACAAGTAACAACAGCCTCTTTGTAATCCCTTTATTTAGAACATAAAGCTCTCCTGATTTGTGATATGATTTTGTACCAGAAAAAAGGCTTTGGCAAATGACATAAGGCAGTTCAGAAAGACTGGCCAAAGTGAGGAGAAAAAATTTGTTTTATAGGAAGCTGCTTGTGTGATAGAAAATGAACAGAGAGTTTACTTCTGGTTTATTTAAAAATCAGCTATCTGAGTTTACAATTAAAACAGAATAATAATAATAATAGTACACTTACTACTATCTTTTTCAATGGCATCCGAGTGAAAAATAGTGAAGGTCAACTAATCTTATATTAGACCGTCTTTTAGTGTGTATGTATTTTTGTTTGTTGTTTCTGCTCATATGTCCACTTGTCAGGTAATGTTGAAACAAAGGATGAAAAGAAAACCTCTGCCCCATGGAATTTACAGTCTCAGTAAAAGTGTTAAGGGACAGAAGGACACACACAATGTGGCAGTGCAGCACAATGCAAACACAGATACATTTCTGTTTTCCTTTATGATCTTAGGATATGAGCACACTTCAAGCTTTTTCATTTCAAATATTTCAACTCAGGTGTCTAAAAACCAGTAGTCTTCTACCTAAAGGGAATCTTCAGCCAGTCATTCATGCCTTATAGCTGATAATGCAACAGTCTTCTTCTAATCCATGTTACTAAAAATAAACAGCCCAGTGCCAATAGGGTGTATGATCTAGGGATTTAGAACTATGTTTTAGATCTAAAATAACTTTTGATATGTTCAGCCACATAGTGGTATGTGAAAACAGATGAAATAGCTATCATGCGTGTAGAAGAATGTCAGGCCCAAATAGCGACATTTTAAGTAATGAGTAATGAATTCTGTCATAATGAGCACAGGGAATTTTGATTAGAAAACAGGTTGCAATCAAATCTACACAGTGGGGAAGGTTGGTACAGCTCCAAAACGTGGTCACAAGAGTATAGGCTCTGACCCTGAAACACACAGATGAGTAGGACCTGATAAGACCCATTTAAGTCCATGGAAGCATTTTCATTTTTTTTTAATAGGATTTTTATGAGACCATTTAGCAGTGTCATTAATTTCAGTAGGGCTACCCACATGCATGGAATCACATGCATATGGGTTTCAGACATCACCTTTGTCTTAGAATGCACTTTTAAGATTTGCTTTCATATTTGAAACCTTCCTTGATGCAGCCTTCAGAGGAACCTTGTGTATCAGTCCTATTGTATCAGTCAGATAATGGTTAGGGTTTTTTTTAGTTTATTCAGTATCTTTCATATCATTGGACTAACATGTTATTTGGCAGTTGTAAATTTACCATTTCTTGCATTCTAACTGGAATATAACAGTTTCTTTCAATGAAATGCTACTGTATCAAGTAGTGGATAGGGCTTAGGTCTGGTTTTGAGAGAATTACGTCTACCACAAGCCACGAAAAACTCTGAACAAGAAATTTTTCTGTTTTGTTCTTCAGTGCACCTACCTGACAGAGAGGCAAATCACACGAAAGCTCTGTAAAGTATGAGATCTGTGATACAAGGTGCCATGTAATTAAACTACAAATTTAATTATTTAGATACAGTTCTGTAGACAAATTTTAATTACTCTGCTTGACACACACATTTTCCAACAGACAATACTCTGTAGGCTACTCTGTACATGTTTTTTTAACAAGACCTCTTTAAAAAGCCTTTTTTTACCCTCTGCAGGTAACAAGAAGAGGGATCACTTTATATGTTTGCTTTAAAATCATCTAAGTCAGATGAGACACTCAACTATTGATGCTTTTTTTCAAGTAATTGTTCCTTAAGTTCAGGACTTTTTAACAGAATATTTCTCTCAGGAAAGCTCACTTCAATGACTGAATAAGCCTCCAAATGGACAAGTCCCAAGTAAATATTTCTGACTTGTTTTAGAGGATGAGGAAGGGGTCTACCTCACCTGACTTTACAAATCCAGGGTTTTATTCATTTACCCACAGAGACAGCAGTGACCCTCTGAGATGTCCTAGGAATTCCAGCAAGTTCACTTGAGACTTCCAAACACGACATAGGACACACGGGTAACTCAAACCCTTCTGGAAACTATAGTATGAGATTCAGCTCATGGATTAACATATTTAAAATGCATATGTCGACTTCATAGATATTATAGTGTCATTGTAGTCTAGACTTTCTTTATAGCCAATAGAAATGTATGAAACCCAGAAAACTATTCAGTTAATTTAAACATCAGTTGACCAAATGTGTGTTTACTACAGAGTACTTTGAATACCTCTACAGATGCCACTGTATCAACTAAACTCCATTGACTACCTAAGAGTTTAGATACCATTACCTAGGCAGGATTGCCTAGCTCTCGTGAGATTCTCTAGGGTACCCTGCGTGGCCTACGGCTGCCAATATAGAAGACCATGAGTCACCTGTAACTCCTTTGTCATAATTATTAAGAACACGTGAATGTCTCACAAACCTTTGGGCACCTCAGCATACACTTCGGAGACTACATTCAAGCAATGGAAGCAAACCCCAGCTTGCTTGCCTGCACTCTAACTTCACAGTCACATAATAGTGGGTGTCTGAACATCCTTTCCTGAGATTTTCTAGAATTCCTCTGACCCTGAATGATGAAGGGTAGGTGCTTAGCAGGGAATGGACAGTGAAAGTTAATAGTAATTTTTAAACTATCTACACACACACATATACAAACTTCTGTCCTCAGGGGAAAAAAGTCAGCAGTTAAGCATTTACTAGGTCATAAACATAAGATATCACAGGTGCTAGAATACTTAGACAGGTGGTTCCATTAGCAAGATTATGTTTGTATAAATTTTTAACATACTGTATTTTTTAGCAGATATAATTAT
>Ga0181612_114090_pt1 | contig 18896 bp, 16 predicted proteins | sample HoacroProtozoa21_FD_119630 | JGI IMG/M metagenome (GOLD analysis project Ga0181612, IMG submission 119630) | Hoatzin crop microbial communities from Cojedes, Venezuel. Combined Assembly of Gp0051906, Gp0051904, Gp0051908 | reverse complement strand
TTTAAAGGAGGAAACAAAAAATAGTTTGAGAAAGAGAGGTTTCAATAGTGCTATACGCATGCAAATAAAAGGCCAGCTCAAACTTTAATTACATTTAGCTTTTCCTTCTTCCAGAAATTAGTCATTACTTTTAACAATCATGTTTCCAAAAAGGGATACACAGGGTGGAACATGAGGCGGCAGATTTCCTTGAAGACATAGGAAACATTACACATTGACTCCCAATTCTGCAAGTTCAGTCTCTCACCAAAAGATTGGCTGCTTCTGCAGAAATAGTAAATTTTAAACTAGTATAGGGATATACAAAAGCATCAGCATGTGTGTTAATCACAGCAACTGAATAACTGGGCTGAATAAATACCAATCAAAGCCACTCCTAGATTTTGCAGGCACGCCTATGAAAGGTTTTCTATACAGTCAGTACTTTTCTAGTTATTTAATAGTGTGTTTAGTGCCTTGCTAGAGTGGGTGTGGTAAACACAATCTCCCAGGACAGCCTGGTCACCTTGCTAAATACACTTTCTTTCTAACCTGAAAAGTTCACTTTCCCTGATTAAAATGGGTAAAAAATAATTTATGTTGGTGGTTACAGATTAAGTAGTCTGGTATACTTCAAAAGCCTGTTTACCTGTGATTTAAAGCCAGTATCTTTTGATCAAAGAGATAAACTGTCTCCATGCTGTCTGGTGATCACTACTTTCCTAAGGCCTTTCCCCCCTTGGTTAAAGTCTTTTAGTTTTACTGGAGTATGAAAGGATGCAAGTTTCAGATTTGTCCATGTAAGTTTACATACGATTTTGTTAAGGTCTATCATACTGCATCGGAGATAATGTTTCAGCAATTTAAGATTTAACAGCTGCTGCCAAGACTTGCAATTGGATAATCTCAGGGCTGCTGCTACTTTGAAGTTGCCAAGTCACAGTAAAACCCCACAGCTCCTTGCAAATGCTGCTTTGGGGATTATTACCAATTCATCAGAAGATCTTTAGAAAAAATATTGAAAAGGAAACACTAAAATGCATTCGTATTTTTCTGCTAAATTCAGCTTGAAACCTGCAGCAAAACGAATCAACCGTTTATTCTTGTTAATGACAGCGTGGCGTAGAAAGGAAGAGATGAGAGTTTGACCCGACTTCCTTTGGTGCTTGTTTATATCACTGGAGCAGAAAGAATCTCAGAGCCTGGCAGCCCACTTCCTGAAGGCAGAAAAAAATAACCTACATTTACTGCAAATTGTATTGAGATCGTGAGGCTCTGATATCACAAGTCATTGATCTGGTCAAGTGTTAAAAGATAGATGTGAGACTTCCCCTTTTCAGTTACAAATTCCAGCGCAGGAGACAAGAAAACGGTGATTTTCCTTGCCTCTAGAATTGTTAAGTACTAAGGGAGGGAACCCAGGGATGACATTTTTCCTCCTTTCGAGAAATACCCACGTTATTTTTTTTCTGATAGCAACAAACATTTTGTTAAATATTAAATGCTGTAACTGAGCTACTCAGAGGGCACCAAAACCCATAAATATTTACTTGAAAATATGGTCGGAGTTGAAGCTTCATTGAAATGCTAAAGCTTTGTTTGCTTCCTCTGCTTCAGCACAGCTGAAACAACAAAACCAGTCAGGCAACTTTTCTTTTTTTTTCGGTCAGGTATGTGCTGAATTACTGACAAAAAGCTGTGGGGTTCTTAGAAGAGCTGCAGCACCCAAGGGACTTCTCCCAGCTCCAGGCAGAATGGCTTCGTTTATCTGTCTTGGGTGCTCTTTTTTTGTGATTGCCTTTCACTGGCTTGGTGAATGCAAGAATGAATGCACCTATCTGTTTTGTGGGCAGACATAGACTCTGGTGTGAAAACACAACTGGAACACCCTTTTCCAAAACATTAAAAGGTTTACAAATGAGAGTTTAAGGTTTCTACATAAGCAGTTTGTGAGTGTAAAGGGACTGGGTTTTGTTTTTGCTGTAAGCCTCCCCCTTCACATAAATGACAACTGTGGAGATAAAAACTGTGTTCTTTATATTCCACTCCCTATTTTGTTTGTTTTCTGGATAAAATGAAATTTCTGAAATTCCATGGTGGGTTGTAACATTTTGTAGAATCCTTATGTTTAGTAGCTTCATTTTTTTAAGCCTTTAAAACTTTTCAAAGCTTTTTAGAGAGTTGGCTAGAGTAGCTGCAGTTACACAAGCACAGACTTCTATAAAGTACTTTTACACCTATTCTGCATAAGTGTGTTAATGTCAGATAAGTGCTACCATCTCCATTTCACAGATGGAAAACTTTGACACAGAGCCTCAAAAGCTACCTAGGCTTTAATCTTCTGATCTCCTTCCCAGGCTGTGACTGGTTAGGCAAGCCTAACTGAGCTCATCCCAGCAGATCCCATGGTGGGCACTTCACGTCCTCTAGACCTTACCTGACTCTTTCCTTGGGTCTGGAGGTTCCAGCTGGAACCAGAGCTTGATGGACATGGAGGGATGCCTTAGAGTATCCTAAATACAATTGGAGTACTTTTTCTTCCTGCTGGTTCTTCACGTTGCTATTGTTTACCTGTGCTACCTGAATTAAAGCCAGCAACAACTAGTATATACTATAATACTGTTCTTCTTTCACTCTGGCGTAAATGTAGACTTAGTTTCTACTGCTCCAATGCTTATAAAACTTAGCTATCTTAGCCTAAAGTAATTCAAACTGAAGAAAGCTTATAGGTCAGGATTCAGGAAAATGAAGAAGTCTAAATAAATTAAATATTCCCAGTATTCATAGACAAACTGATCTTCCAGCTGAGATGAGGGGGAATAGACATCTAACCTGCTGAGGTGCTTGAAAAAAAACCCAGAGCTGACCAAGTTTCACAGTGTGGGAAAAAGAGATCATGCTCTGAGTGTGCGTATATCCTGCCTTCATGTTTTTAACTATTCCTCTTAGCTCTGCAATACTAGAAACACACACAAACAACACACAGACACAAAAAAAAACCAAAGGAAGAAACAAAAAAAGATGTCTAAACCCTGGCAGGCTCACTTGAAATTAAATACAAAGAGCTCATGAAATGGTGCAAAAGTCATTTAAACCATGAGAGCTTGAAAGATAGCAAATCGTTTGCAACACTAATGTGCGAAGGACTCCAGCACAACAGAGGTTGTTTTGACTTCTATAGCAGCTACAGCAGGTGAGAAAATGAAGATATTGGAGAAATACGACATTTTTTAAAAGAACAGTTGTATCTGAACAGCACATAACTAAATGGACTGAAAAGCATGCCAGTATCTGTTTCACAGACAACACCTTTTCAGAAAAGTTTTTGAGTAAGACTTTCCCAGTGCAGGTGTATTACCCCCCTTTTCAGAAAGAACGAGGAGGAAAAACCGAATTATTATTCTATGTGTGTCTGACAATATGTAAAGATTCTCTTCTGTTTCATACAGAAAATGTGGTGATGCATACCATGATGTGGGTGACTGAAAGGTTAGCATTAATATTATGCAAAAAACACATGTAAGTGATGAGGAAATAAAATCTACAGAAAAGACACATAAAAAAATTTCTGGAACCCTCATTAGAAATTCTCACCCACACAAAACTAGACAAATATTCATGGTTTTGCCTATTTCTCAACAAGATTTTTTTCTGTAAAGAGCTTTTTAAATGGCTGACACTCATCACCACCACCACCAGAGTGTGTCTCTGGGTGCTGTTCTCAGGCAAGGGTTTTCCAATAAAGCACCATACTGGCATTCAGAGCTTCACAAGGCCGCACTCAGTACGGCACAAGACAGGCCAGTAGACTCTGACCCAACAATATGAAGTCATAAGTCCAGATCATTTAGGGACAAATGTACCATCTTATTCCACATTTATTGCCACCAACTGCAATGAAGTAACTCAGCAAAATGAGTAATGGCAGGGCTAAAGGGCTTCTGTTGTGAAGCACTGATCATATCGATGCCTAAATGTTAGGCAGCGTCTAAAGAAAATGACAGCCACCAGACCTGGATAGCCAAAGGGCAGCAGAGGTGTGCAGAGGCAGGGGACGTGTCATGTGCCTTTTAGACAAAACTCCTGGTATATTAAGAACATTTAGTATCAAAAAAAATTAGCTTTAATTCTCCTTATGAGGCTTCCTCTTAGGGTAGTCACACCTCATTCTGCAGGTTTACAATCTTCTGTAGTTAAAAATGAAACTACAAGATTAAAGCTATTTTTGTGGCAGTTTTTCAAGAACTAACAGGTTGTGCTGGAGCACATCAGAAACTCAAAAGCAAACTTAGAGCTCTGAATTTCTACAGTTATGTTCACAGGAGTCTGTGATACATTTAGAAAGTGGAATATGAGCCTTGCCATTTTGGAGAATGGCTTTAGAAACCTACTGGCATTTTGAGCTGCATAAATGTATTTACTCTCTGTCTTGAAGCGCTTAGGATTTCTGAAGTGGTAGTGTGATGGTGGAAACTGTAGCTTTATGTTGTATTTTCAGCCAAAGCAAAACTAAAAACGAAGCTATTTATTGGAGGGGTTTGTCCCCATCCACCCCATATACCAGGGAGACTACTGTGATATTATACATCTTGCTGGAAGATTGTCCACCTGCAAGTAAATAAACTAAAGGTAATGAGTGGGTGAAAAGAATCACCAATGTAAACACTAGACTGCAGAGGAAGACAGTCCATCTTGATAAGAAAAAGCAAAACAAAAAGCACGATTTCAAAGAGCTAAACTGTGCAATCTCAAAAAAACCTCAGCCTGTTGTAACACTGTCTGAACACTGGCCCCAGAACAGGGCATTCTGTACTGTCTACCTCCGTCCTTCTACCTTCTCTTTCAAAGCATTTCATTTGCCCATCTTAGCAGAGTGAAAGTCAACCTGCAAAGAACTCCTGCAGATCAGTCCCTAAGCTAAATCCCACTGAAAGCCTTATGTACCCATAAGGTACATAGCTGGGCTAATCAAATAGTGTTGCATAACTGGAGGCAGAAGAAAAGTGTTAGAGCTCCTGCATGATATAGAGTTTGTCACTAGGGTCTCATGTGCTTTTGATGCCACAAAGACATAGCTAACAGAAGACGAGGAGGGCAGCTAGACCTGAATGATTTATTTTTCATAAATTGGTAATGTCAGTTCTACCTTCTTTTTCCATGGTGGGAATCCATTATTAATATTTACAAGCAATTCTCTAGTAAGCAGGTAAAGGCTTGCAATCAGAATCAAATTACTGTGCTCATGATGATACTTCACGAGACGAGCACTTTATTAGGAAACAAAAGCTTCCAGAGAGACTATTTGATGATAAGTACATCAGTTTCTTTAATACTCTAACGGTAATTGCTAGCAAGACAATTTTTCTTGCCCAATGATTTCCCCCCCCCAGTGAGAATTGTTGTAGTCAATGCTTAGAGCATAATATAATTATTCAGAGTTCATTAATAGACAATATCGGTTTTCCTTTCATTAAACCAGATTTGTGCATCTGTTTGAATATATAAGTCATCAACCATGTAGTACACAGTTTTAAGGGTTTTTTAACTGTTACGGAAGGAACAGTGTGAACCTGGCACTTACTATTCAGCGAATTGAGGAAACCTGACTCCTAGTTACGCCTTGCTGTTCCTGGTAGCATGAGCAAGTCTCTATCTCTCAGCACATCTGCTCCACTTCAGTTTCCCACATGTCAGACAAGGACAATTCTTCCCCAGCTTTGTAGGAAGCTTTGGGAATTTTGAGATGAATGATAGTAAATGACTTACACTCTTTTTAAACTTCTGTCAGGCAGTATTGAGGACAACAAGCGGTGATAAGGCATGGTAATATGGCCACAATAATGGGACAAGCCTCACAGCTCTGCAGTCTCCTTGGCGTTTTGGTACCAGGAGGAGAAGAGCTACGGCAGTGACCATCATTTTGGAGTGCCTTTTGCCAGTGGCATTCCTTTCCACCACAGGATTTCTTTATGAAGCCTTCCTCAGCCAGGGAAGCCCCTGTTGCAGACACAGTGCTTAGGCTCCTGCATTGGATTTAAGTGGATGGAAGTAAAAGCCAAACTTTTCTCCCTTCACATACCGACTCCACTGTCAGCCACGCTTACATTGGGCGATACTAAGGAGAAGCAAGGGCTAAGTAAAGAGGTGTTCAAAAAGGCAATAAGGAAATCAATAATGCATAGCAGGGGGGTTGGAACCAGATGATCTTCAAGGTCCCTTCCAACCCTTACCATTCTATGATTCTGTGATTCTCATGTGTAATACCAGCACAGTGTGCCTCCCCCTGGGGCAGGAACAGTAAGGAACATCAGCTATGTAGGTAATTTAAGGGACCTGCTTCACCTCGAAATACCAAAACAGCCTTCTCCCCTTGCTTGAGCTCTTGTTATGGCACCGCAGATTAGCATTAACTCCACTGTGTCACTAAAGACAGCGCGTATCAATATTTCTAAAACCTATAATTCTTCCTAAAAGAAATATATTAATTCCAAAGTCCTTTGATTCAGTTTGGCCTGTTTGCCCCAGAAAGCCCTAGTCTTAAGTCAAGTTAAGTAACCAGAGTAGTGGGAAAAGCAGTTCTGATGCTGAGCAAGCAGACCGAGGCAAGTACTTTTACTGAGTGTTCAATGTGGTGCCAGTAATTACTGCCAGTAATGAGGGAAAACAAGCTAACACATCCATCTGCAGTTGTATCGTAGTACCGCAGTGCATAATACTGTTTGAGTTTCCCTTCTGTATGTTTTTGCATGCTAGGTGCTGATAAAGATCTTTTCCTCTAGTTTCATGTTTGCATGGTATTCTTGTGTAATGGCCAAACCTGTTTGGTTACAGATTCCTCTGTCTGTCCTGATTAATGTCCTCCTCTTTGGACCCCATGAGGAAATCTGGGAAGCTTTTGGTGCTTTTTAGGCCATTTGTTGCATTATCTGGGCTGTCATTCTCTATTTCATCTGTGGATTGCTCAAAACCCAGCAGTCTGCCGTGCATTCCTTGAGGTTTTACCTAGCTTCTCTGCTCTTCAGAGCAACTTTGAATTGGTACTGAAACCAACTTTAGGAGTAATCACTGTTAGAAGAGTATAATGTAGATATACTAATCTCTCTTCAGTCAAGAATTTCAAGTCCCATATCTGCAGGAAACCAAGAAAAGCACAGCTGTTACAAACTCTATATGATTCTGGGTTATGAATTTCCTATCACCTTGTAGTAGTGAAGAAGAAATCCTGGATGATTGTCAGTTTTTTAAATGAAGAGATAACATCTAGTACGCGGTACCAACAGCAATGAAACGCACATAATGTGCGGGCATTGCAGTTCCAGTGTGAGGCAACGCCGCAGTGGCAAAGTCTCTCCTGGGGGACAAACTAACTACCAGAGTGGTTAGATATTCATTAATTCCTCTCAACTTTAAAAAAATAAGCTCAGTTCAAAATGAATTACACCTGTCCTGTGGAGTACTATTACTGTAGCCTGAAGAACCTGGCTGTATGGGAACACTAAGCACGAAAAGGTGAATTAAATAAAGTTACTTTGATGTGACATCCCCATAGAGATTGTTGCTACAGCAACAAGGCCTTTAGTTCCTCAAGTCGTTTAAAAATAAATAATACTAGTAAAAAGAGACTTTGCTTCCCAAGACGTTATGAAGTTTTCAAAACAGAAAATTTCACCCGAGAACAACTCAGGCTGAGTGTAGTTACACTCGCTCATAACACATCCAGCAGGTGTACAGCACTGCAGTACTGTAATCACAACTTTTTTCCAGATCCTTATTCCCCAGCAGATCATCATCCTTTTAAATAACAACATCTATTAGGCCCCCCCAATATAAAAGGAAAATAAAACAAAGCATTTTACTACAATGTACTATTTTGAAAGGCTAATAGAGAAATGGGGGAGGGTACGCATGTGAAAAAGCAAAAGTATATTTATTACTGATGCTCACTATTAAATTTGACAGATAGCATTTGCCTCCAACCTTTCAAGCCAGAAGTGGAACAGATGTTCATGAAAAGCCAGTTAATTTCCTGCCGTTTGTGAACTGATTAGAAACTGAAACATTAGCACACTGACACTTCTTTATTTTTAATCTTGCTCATGTTTTGAAAGGAAAAGAAAAGAACCACCGGGAGCTAAGGTCTGGTTTTCAGATAGGAATGGCTGCACATTTTTGTTTCCTCTTTTAACCCAAACCCTCTCTGTTAAGGAAACAGAAAAAAGCAAATCTGACACCACACAGCCAGTATAAACTTGGTGTTGCAAACTGCCTTCTGCATAGCTGATGCAGCACTGCCAGCGCAGCGAGTGAGTGAGGAAGAGACCGTAGCTGCTGTTGCTGCCTCACACACCTATCTGTTGTTACAGCCGCCAAGCCAGTGAACAAAGGGTCTAAAGCTGTTTCCCAACACTGCCACTAAAGAGGCAGTTACGCTCGTACCAGTCATTGTCAAAAACTAAGTGTTCCGTCCTACAATGAGGAACAAGGAATGAGGAACTTTTTCAGTTTTAGTTTTCTGAAGTGTTGTTACTGAGCTGGCATTCATAAGAGGCCAAACAGCCTCTGCTTTAATAGTTCCCAGAACAGAAATTCAGGCCCAAATACAAATCTGGTATAAGCAGGCTCAATTCCATTCAAAACTGAATGGTGTCTCCAGATCTAATTCAAGGACAAGTCACTTTTGTTATAAATATTTATGTACTATTATTAATCCCAGTGGGAGAACTTTGGGCATGCATTACCCGTTATTTATATACTCACTGCCCCAAGAAAGCTGAGGCTTTTACTCTCTTGGGTCAGATGTAGCAAGTTACTCGAAAGTAAAACCAGTCAGGAACTTTCTGACAAAGCGAGGTTTTGTTGGATAATCACAATTTGCTAAGCCTGAAACATGTTACTTAAAACATCCCGGGGTCTGACGAACAGCCACCACGGCTGGGGTACAGTCCAGCCCCACTGGACTGGGGCAGCTGCTGGCCAGCCTGGCTCCCTGCTTGGCTTCCCTGCTGCTCTTGTCCCTTTCCCGGCACACTGGTTGCAGCCGCCTCGGAAAACTGCATCGCCCCAGCACCCGGAGCAAGGTCGGAACAAGCAAGTGAATTAAAAAAAAAAAAGGGAAGAAATCCCTGCAAACTGGAAACACTGCTTTTCAAGCCAGCTGTGTTCAAGAGTAATTAAAGTAAAACAAGATCTCTGTGTTTGAAACAAAGATTTTAAAGAGGAGAATTGGTCAGGAAAGATTCTCCCCCTGGTCAGCACGCTGGTCAACGTTATATATCCTTTGCCTATGTTGTGTGTACATCTACTGGAACTGGAAGACCACATGCTTTCAAGCATGTAATGTATACTTTGTTATCTGCAGTCTGAACAGTGCAACTGTGATTGAACAGAAGATTCAGCCAGCAGTAGATTTTGTCCAAGTGTGTGCATGCACATGTGCACGCACACATGTGTGCGCATGAAGTCAGAGTACAAAAATCACAGAAATGCAAAGCTGGCATACAGCGAGAGCTGCTGGAAATGTTTCATGTTGAAAGACAAAAGCTGATGTGTTCCCTACAGAAGTTTTCTTGGCTCTGCAATTATTTCACCCAAGGTGTGCCTTTCTGTGTGCATCTGGAAAGGTATGTCATTGTTTTTCTGACTGAGTTTCATGTTTTAGTAACAGGTGGTTGGACTAATCCTCAGAAAATAGCATGCAACACACAAAGCTTAACTCATTTTGAATACTGCTTTTACCGTACTGAATCAGCACACACCCAGCTTAAAGGTTATGAAACCTCTTGAGTGAAACTATGGAAGTTACTTACCTCTCCCCTAATATACGAACAGTGAGGATGTTACACAAATATTCTCATCTGTGCTTTATCCTGAACCTTTAGGCCACATCTTCAGCTGGAATAAATCAGAGTAACTAAACTGCTATCAGCAGGACAATGCATATGCTTAAAATTAAAGGAAATGGCTTGCAAAAATCCAGAGTTTTCATTACCACACGGATTTTAGCCCTATTCCCAAAGATTTTCTAAACAGTGTACAGTTCCTCTTTAAATTCCTTTCATTACTCCACTTTCAAGTTTTCTTTACTTTTCAATTCCTTTCTTCTTCCTACTTCTAGTACCACTCCTCTGCTTCCTCCCTCTACTGGGGGAGGGGAAAGGGAAGAATAAGTGCTTTGTTGTTACTCCCCTCCCCCAGCTTGTAAAGTTTGCTTCTCATATCCCACTGGAAAATAGCATTTCCCCAACCATTTGAAAAAAATAGTGCAATTTTTAATTGACAATTAGATGTTTGAAACAGAACAACAACAACAAAAAAAAGGCAGGCTTTGTGGGGAGAAAGAATGCACCACTTTTTTTTTGTTGGACACGTGATGTGTAACTGTGCGGAGTGGGACTCTGCATCACGGTGTCTATGTTCGTGATCGTATCACTCCCACCAGTGTGAGCCGAGCAAAGCGAACTAATTGAAGAGCGAGAGAAGCCACTCCCTCCAGCTACTGCAGCTCCATCTTCCTCAATGCCTTGCTTTTGAGGCCTTTTAGGGTTTTACTTCTCTATTCTCTATTCTGCAGGAATTTCCTATTCCCAGCTATTTCTGTCCCTTCCCCTGCCCTTCCACTTTATAAAGTGATCAGCTGTTAAACAATTCCCACTGACAGGACGTACCATTACTGCACTTGAACACTTAATGTTCCAGCCACGGAGGAAATACAGGGCAGCCTGCACCAGCCTCCCTGCCTACTCAAAGACCATCCTAATATCAGTTTAAAATTCCAGGCAGTATCTTCAGTTTTATCTGCTTACTCTTTCAGCCTGAGCTATGCTCCAAAAGCCAGTCAATTGTTTGAAAGGGGCAATTTATTGTCTCACATAAGGTCAACTGCATAATGAATAATTTCACATAAGTCATAAATGTGCTAAATTAAATCACCACTGGAGGCTCTGGATAAAATAACATAAGTCGTGAACTAATTTTAAAATCATACAAATCTAACCATTGAAAGAAGCTCTGAACTGACAGGGAGGGCATTGTTAAAAAAAAAAACAACAAAAAATATACTCAATTTACACAACTATTGTAATCTTTACAGAGAGCCTTCTATCAAAAAAACCCTTAATCCTTTCAATTAAAAAAAGTTTATTACATTGCTGAGTATATTTTAATATTCCTGTATAAAATCACTTTGATTTTAAAAAAATTCCCCCTTCTCTTCCTTACTCCCCCATGTCCATCTGTTTATAGGATTCTATTGCTAACTCAGGGAACAGAAAAATAACCAGGCTTCTGGGTAAATGATTTTATTAAAAAAAAAAAAAGGATGACAACAGAAAGGTTGAATGCATGTAAAATTATGACTAAGGGAGGATATGATAACAGCCTTAAATATTTGACGTGTGTAAACATTACAGACTGGCATGAAACAGTGTGGGCTGAAATGAAATTAGACTGAATAGCAACACAGTCTCCTAGACTATGGAATATTTTGCTAACAGGAGTAGTGTTTGATTCACTTAAAACTAGACCGGACAAGGAATTGGAGAACATGCTACATGGTTAGAGACACAACTACATCAAAGGGTGATTTTCAGTCCATGAGTCACCGTGACAGCTGTGCCCCGCTGGGAAAATGCGGATCACAAAGCTCAGGATGAAGCACATGAGAGCCAGAGACAAAGCTTTCTCTGTCGAGGGGAGCTGGCTACACAGCGGTCTTCGACGAAGAGATCAGGAAAATCCAGAGTCTGACCATCTTTAGGACACGCTGCAAAACTGTCTCCCTTAAAAAGTCTCACCCCTAGGAGGCAAGCACCATATTGATTGGCCCTTCTACTCTGAAAGTGCAACCACCTGACTAAAGTGAAGAAAAACAGAAAACAAAACCCAAACACACCACCAGCCCAACTTCTCTATAGATAAATATCTTATCCCAGAACTTTGATCCTTAAACACAGAAATGACCAACACTCTATGAAGTCCACCACAGACTCTCCTCCTGTGCAGTGGTGCCCACGTACTGACCTCTGAATAAAGCTCTTTAATACAAAAGCAGAGTTAGTTATTCCAGCAAAATTATTAAGTACATATTTTCTAATAGTTGATTTTCTCATATAAATAACCTTATGTCCAGAGCACAGAAGAATCCTGAAATGACAGGGAAGTGAGTGCACCATTTGCCCAGACTTCTTTTTAATTTTAAATTCACAATTTAAAAAATTACATGTACAGTCAGCCCAGTAGAAATTGCTGTTTAAAATCAGTGTATTGAAGGAAGAAACTGAGGCACAGAGTGATTTACACTCAGGGTCTACATATATGTCACAAAATCAAAGTTTGCTAGCATTGTTTTCTTATATTTATGTTGTATAAATCCAACCTACTCATTAAAGCCTCACATAATCAGTAAAGTTTGCTGTGATGAACTGTGATGTTTATATACTTCAGGTAATTCTCTCTCTGTCTAAATGACCAAAATGAATGCAACTGTTCCAAACAGGCTCCACAAAACTAAAAGCTGCAACAACAGAAATCCCCTTTCTTCATTCAAAATAAATGCAGCTGGAAATTACCATGACTTATTTTGTAATTATGAAATTCACTTTCATCTGAAAACAAATGGCAATTTGGAAACAGAGAGTGGTCATTCTTATTGTCTTACTGAGACAGAACTACTCCTGGTGCACTTCCAGGAAAGCCCACCCTGCTGTAACAGCAACGAACATGGCCATTTAACAGGCATGAATTTGTGCACACAACAGTTCTTGCATACTAGTAAATTCACCTAAAAATTAGAAATATTGATTTCATACACTGCAGTTTTAAGTGGTAGTATTCTATTATAATAAAAATCATTTAGCCCTTCCCCCCTGCTCAGATACACCTAAAACCAGAAAATAAAACTACGGTTCTATAGAAAGTTTGACTTGACATTGGGTTGAGAGATACCGAATTATTGGATTTATTCCAAATGTTAAAAAAGTCTCACGTTTAGACTTGAAAACTCTGGGGTTTTTTTTTTTTTTTTTTTTTTTTTTTTTTAGAATAGATAGCACTGTAGTCTAAACTATAAAATAAATAGACAAAAACAAATACCATGTTTTCCTCCTAACCTTGTCAAACTTTTCCAGTTTTGACCTGAACAGAATCCTGGTTACGCTGATGGGATTTCGTAAAGCACTTTAACTCCCAGAGTCCTGCATATAATCAGCTCTTCATTTCCTATGGGTGAATTACCCAATTTGCAGATTAAACCAGACTCTGCCATTTCCAGGAACAGCTTTTGCTACAGAGTAAGTGACACAGTACACGCTACGCTGCCTGGCCTTATTTAGTGTTTGATACTTTATAGGTTTTTAAAAGGAGAATTTAGTGTATACTATTCTTATAACCTGACACCTATTCTACATGATGAGTTTTGCTTTATGTACATGTCTCCTCCCTACCCCTTCAGCCCCCTTAATTTCCAAGGGTAACTGAAAGTGAGCTATGGTCTGCAAGTATGATTTTGTCAAATGACTGAAAGTTTGCTGACAGACACTGCTTGAACATTCACTTTTTTTCTCAAGTATCTTCCTACTAAAAGTACTTTTATAAAAAAATGTGTTTTGTTAGCAGACACAGAATTAGTTTAGCAACCTTCTTCTCTGCGATCTTATCTTGTGGTCTTTCATTTTCATTTAAACCAATGTTAAACGATGTGGCTGTGATTATTATAAGAAGCATTATACAGGCTACAGGAAACAAATGTGGGATTGTTTTAAATCTCTTCCTCGACCATCTTTCATTTGTATGGCATTTTTTCTTTTTTGGTTCAACTACTAATAGACAATAATGCTGAGGCCATAACAGCACACCCACTGCAACAGAGCAGTGCTATTTTTGTGTGGTTTGACAGGCCTGCAATGTTCCTGTGGTCTTTGCACAAACAGTTTCATGTCTAATTTAGATTATATTAGTGCATGCAATTAGTGCCAGTGTGGCAATACACAGCCACTTGTGCATGTAGTTGCACAGTCTTCACATTGAATCCTTGAACTGCCTTTCTACAGGGAGATAAAGTGGCCCATGTCGATACCTCAAATGAACAACTGTCCAGCTTCAAAGTTTTGATGTAGGTTTTAAGCCAAAGATGCATAAAGCATTACTGAAGAAAGCAAGCAAGGCATACAAATGCAGAACGCAAAGATTTGTGCGTCCTTGTTCTCCAGAATATTGAGGAAAGGCAGCTCCATCATGAGTACTGATGCAAAACACATAGTGGGTGGGACAGTCAGAAGGAAATGTGTTCTTGGGACAATTCTCAAAAGCTGGGGTTTTATTTGCATAATAGATCAGATAATTTGAAAGACCTGCCATCTCTTATTTCCGTCATCAAACAGGAAACAGAAATAACAGAATGTGACTTGTGGCCAATCATGTGACAAAAAACCGAACACGAACCTCCTCCTGGACTGTCTATGGAAAAATCACAGGACACGGTTTGTTTGCACAAGCTATTTGATGAATCATTGTGAACAAACAGACTTGAATCAGGTGATTTAAAACCAAAAAGGAGTTAAATTAGATTATTCATAATGACTGTGATCAAATCTGTAAGTGGCTTATTTTATCTCATTCCACAAAATATTACTTTTTAACTAAACAGATTACCCAATGTCTAAGTGGAAGGCATTTAAGTATATCATGATAAAGTGAGCCACACTGAGCAATATTTTGAGTGAAGAAGAAAGTTTTGTGCCTCTTGCAGTTCAGATTTGGGTCGCTTATTTTATTCAGCCTAGTCTGCTCATTCCAAACCCAAACTTGACTCTCACTGACATTATAGAAGTCGCTTGCCCTACTCCATATTCTGTGAGTCTTTGTTTCTTTTTAAGCACACTAATATTCAAGCATCTTCTGTGTGGAAACAAGATCAGCAGTTTCTATAACTCTGACATAGACAGCACCAACAGCTTCTGACACAAACAGGCAGGAGCTTTCAGATAGATTATCAGTCACCACACACAAGCTGCGTATAGATCCCCAAATCTTCCTGGATGTATCAGGTTCCAGAATTACAGTTTCTGCCTCAATTCCGTTGTCACTTGGTAGGCTTTGAAGAAGGAACCGCTGTTGCTGCTTTACAGAATAAATCATCCTGCAAAATATTGATCGCTTGGTTCCAATAAACCACTCTGTACCTCGCAAACTATATTCTTAGCTGTACTTGGTAGATCGTTCTTTCAGTACTCTCTCCAGAGTTTTATCGACAAGCCTGAAATAAGTGATTTCTCAGAGCACAGGCATGCTCTTTCTAAGAACACAGATATCTCTTAAGAAAATCTGCACCAAGATGTTCACAAAGCGTTGCTGCACGTGGGAAGTTGCATTTCACAAGCCTCTCATGACACTGCCTCCGTTATTCATGCCAATAAAACCAGGGCGCAGGCCCTGGGAGGTAAGCATTGCATTTATTTGGTCTTTAAGCTTTGATAGAGTATTAGTTGCTGTGTGATCTTTATTAGAAGCAAGGAAACACTACGTAGTTTGTCAGGCGGTGGCAGATGTGAAGTAGTGTGTGGAGATTTTTCTTTTGTTTTTTATGCCTAGCAAGTTCTGACAGCCCTGCAAACAAACATTTGACCAAATATTGTGTATCAGTGTACAATGTGCATTTTTGGTGCTTTTTATTTCAATCTTTCATTTACTATAGTGGGGTTACAGTCAGAAAAGCACTGCCTGAAAACATGCCCCTCCTCACCATGCTTCTTTGTGTCTTATTAAACACAACTTTTACTGTATCTGCTTGTGCTATGCAGGTACATGAACACCAAGAGGGAAGCATATAAACCAGATTTATGTTGGTTGCCCTGATTGACCCTGGTGACACTCCCCATTTTATATAATAAATCAATACCTCCCTGTGGAGGAAAAGCTGGAAGTAGCTTATCGCTGAATCTTAAACCACAGGCAGATCTCTGTCCCCACTCAGCTGCTCATTGCTGCCATCTCAGAATTTGCTGGCAAGCTGCTTTTTATGGCTGCCTCTGGCTCATGTGGCCTGAAATCAATGAACTTGAACACAAAAGGGAGAAGGTTTCTTCCAACCTGGCTCCTTTTGCCCGTGGTGGGCGTAGGACCAATCCCACCAGCAGCTTGGCCCCCCGAGCGGGCAGGGGGCTGCGACTCTTCAGCCTCAGCTAGGTGAAGGTGCGCATCTGCAGCCCTTGCCTGCAGCTCCACACCGTCCCACAGTGGGAGCAGCAGCCTGCGTCTGTCCCGGGCACTGCTCTGTACACGCCAAGCACCTCAAAAGCTCAGAGCTCCAGCCTGTGCCACCTCTTCCCTTCCAAGAGGATGACTGACTGTCAGGAATGGCACTGCTGATAGCATTTGCTCAACAGAAATGCCAGAGGAAAACCTAAGCAGGTTATCCCACCCCTCCTTGTGCCAGGCAAAGCTATAGGGAATTGTAATACTCTTTACTAGGCCAACTGACAAATTATTTTTCTCCTTCCAGACTGTGTTAAAAAATATAAATAAAAATCTTTCTGGCTCTGGTAACTAGGCCTTTGTCCATCATAGGATTCAAATGCATGGAGAGTCAGAAATATATACCAAACTTTCCAGGGATAAAACCACAGCAGTTGTAAGTGCAAAGACCTCAAATTAAATTTAGTGTTTTTTCCTGTTATCTAAGTATCTGCCCCCTTCCAATAACCTTCTTCTTTTAACCTGAGAATTGTGATTAAAGGGTAAACGGCTAATTGCTTCAGCCAACAGGCTTAAATACTTATTCTAATCACCAAAGAAATCTCAGTGCAGTGATGTGCCTGTCAGAACCGACTAAAGAACCTGAACATTTGCCTCATTTTCACAAAAATTTGATCTGGATCCGTGACTCATATCTGCCTGAACTAGAATGCTGACACCAAATACCAGGAACTTCAGACATCGTTGAGTAGGAACCATCCTTTATCTTTAAAGAGAGAATTCAGAATACACTTTTTCCGTTATTAAACTGAAATGTGTATTAGTCAGTTTTAGAAGAGTCTCACCATTTTCAGTCTCAGGAAATATCATAGTTCCTAAGAGCCACAGCCACAAGCTAGAACCTCATTGTGTGAACTATTGTACAAAAAGACTGAGATACTTTACAAAGAAAATGCCTTCTCCGATTTACAATGAAAGTAGGAAATTAAAAAATTTCCTTGATGCTGAAAGGACATAACTGATAACGCAAACTCCATGCAGGTCCTGCTGAGTGTGCTTTTTGAAGCCAGTTGAATTTGCACTGGAAACAATACCGGAAATGCTGGCAACTTATTTCTCAGCTTCAGCCTAGAGCAGGGACTGTGAATACTTTGGACTGGTACAGACTGCAGGATAAGAATACTTCCTTTTAAAAGCGACTGATTCTGCAGTGACTATTCTGCTGAGGTTACATAGATGACACGGATCCCATTTGTCCCAGTATACGCAAGGCTTTCTCATTGATAAGTCAGCTGTCTGTCCGAGCTCAGCCTATTGTGACAGGTATGACTACACTCCTATTTTACTCATGCAGTTACAATTGCATACAGTATTTAATTAATTACGTCTGTAACTAGGCAATTATGTATCTCACAAAGCAGTTATACAGTTATCTGACTTACACATGAACTGAAAGCACAGATCTGACTGTACAACTGTATATACACTTATGGCAGATGTAAATCACAAATCAGATGTCTTGGCTTAACTGTGTGCAATTGTCAGCCACCAACTCTATTTATACTTTGTACCAGGCATGCTTCAGTTACTTCCATTAGGTAACAGCTTTCCCAGCTGGATGGCAGTGTTAGGAGGGAAAGGTAAGAGATTTCATTGGTCTCAAGCAGAAAATTGAAAGTTGCTTTCTGAGAAGGACATGGTGAGAGTAAACAGGGTAGTTTTCCTTCAAAGCAAAGTGGTAAAGTACAAATGTAAGCATGTGTCCTCTCAAACAGCCATCTGTCCCAGCACAGTCTTTGTCCCTCTCTTGGCATTAGTGTTGGTTTTATTTCATTCTTAACATGAACAAGGCAGTAAGAGAAGAACAATAACACATCCACAACAACACAGAAAGTGACTTCTGTGTTGTGGTGCTGACCAAATCTCTCTTGACCTTTTTGTTTCTTCTGCATTTGAAAGACAAAGAGAGAATGGAGTGGAGAATATGCCTTTTCATATACACAAGGCACTTATTCTCACCTACCTTCTCTTTTTAGTTTAAAAGTACTTCTGTGGCACTTGCTAAACATTCATGTCACACGGTGCATAGATACATTTTTAGGCACGTTATTATTTTTTTCTGTCCTAAGTACATTGGTTTTTGCAAGGCAGCAGATGAAGAAGCCAGAGCTCTCTTATTTCCCCTGTATCAACCCCCTTCTATACTACAGTGACACTCCTCCACTTCTGTTTGCCCCCTCCCACAGTCACACACACCCCACAGCACCTTTTAATCAGTGGGATCCCAGAACAAGTACCAAATAAAACCCTGTCTCCAGCAATACCCTGAACAGCAGCTCTCCTGAGCCAAATATTAAGATTTAAACCATACAGTGGCATTGCTTTATTCTTTATGAAGGAGAATAGGATTAACAGGAAACCTGAACAGAGATTACTGGACAGAACATCCAGTTTGAGTTCTAAATACTGGAAAAAAAAAATAATTGAGGAAACAAAGGAAGAAGCAGGGCAGGTTGGAAGTGTGCGCTGTTGTCCTGTGCTCAGCGCGAAGCTATAGTTAGGAGACGCCACCATTTCGCTGAGGCTGCAGAAACATTATTTACCCAGAGCACCGCTGTGAAGAAATTGCTCTGAAAACATTTTGGAGGACCCTTTCATTAGGCTTCCTCCATGGTCAGAAAGAGCGTCCTAAAGAAAACAGATGACTTGACATTTACCAGAATGATGTC
>Ga0181612_124004_pt1 | contig 18902 bp, 16 predicted proteins | sample HoacroProtozoa21_FD_119630 | JGI IMG/M metagenome (GOLD analysis project Ga0181612, IMG submission 119630) | Hoatzin crop microbial communities from Cojedes, Venezuel. Combined Assembly of Gp0051906, Gp0051904, Gp0051908 | reverse complement strand
GTATATGGTGCAACCCGATGGCAAATGGGCAACCTTTATCTGTTTCTCGTTAGGTCTTGAGAATTTTGCAGGGCAAGAGGGTGCCGTGATGACCTTGACGTTGACAGCTGCTGATGATTTTGATGCGGCTAATAGTGAGATGCTTATCGAGAATGCTCAGCTAGTGACTGACCAGAGTGAGGGCTATCTGGCTGATGAGACGTTGACGAGAATCAACGACAAATCGGCAGTGCAGGATGTGAATATGGGTAAGGAGATAGACCACGTGCGTTACATCAACGTTGCAGGCCAAGAGAGTGACGTTCCGTTTGATGGCATCAATATCGTTGTGACTACTTATACTGATGGTACTACATCAACAGTGAAAGTGCGGAAATAAGTTTACACATACGCATACTACCCCTAAATGCGGTGCTTGATAGGAAGATTTATCGAGCATCGCATTTGATATACGAACACGTCAAAAAAATCGTTAAATAAAAAAGAAATCCAGAAAAATGAATTACATTTGTACATTTCAATGAAAAACAACCCCATCATGAAGCAACGACTAATATTGACAATCGTAACTGTGTGGATGGGACTGTCGGTCTATGCATTGACAGTTTCAAATGTGGCAGGTGGTCTATCGAGCCAGGTGCAAGATATGTCCATCACCACACTGACGATAACAGGCACGATGAATGCAGACGATTTCTACTTCATTGGTGATAGCTTGAGAAATATAGCATCGCTAGATTTGAGCCAAGTGGAAGAAGTGGTGTCTTGTGTCACATCCAATGATCATTATCGACGTAGCCATTATCCTAAGAACACCATCCCTATGGGTTGCTTTGCCGACCTCCCATTGTCCAATGTGAGTATGCCATTGGGTGTGAGCGTGATAGAGGCGGCTACTTTTGCTGGTTGCAGGCAGCTGACAACAATTGCGTGGCCCGCAGCACTCGATAGCATAGGTGATTATGCTTTCACTAGCTGTGAGGGTTTGGTGTCGGTGGAATTGCCAGCTCAAGTGAAGTGGGTCGGCTCAGGAGCTTTTGCTCGTTGTTCGGCATTGAAGCAGTTTGTTGTGGCCGATGGTAGTCAACTACAATATTTGGGGGCTGCCGCTCTGATGGATTGTCCTCAGCTTGCATCGATATCGTTGGGTACTCAACTAGAGACTATGGACGATGCTGTGCTAGCAGGTAGCGGTATAGAGTCGCTAGACTTGACAAAATCGGCAGCATTGACAACGATAGGTGATTGGGCCTTTGCTAATTCGTCACTTACTCAAGTGGCTATGCCTACGAGTGTGACGATGCTAGGCGAAGGAGCGTTTTTGTATAGCCCATTGTGTGGTGTGTTGTGGCCTAATGGATTAGGTCAATTAAATAACTATTTGCTAGCTGGCACCACTCTGAGTGGGTCGTTGGATCTTCCCGCTTCGATAACCACGATTGGTCGATATGCACTCTACAATGTGGACCAATTGGCTAATGTGAAGTTGGGTGCTGCAGTGAACTATATGGGTGATTATGCTATGGCGGGCATGATAGGCCTGCAGCAACTCACCTCGCTCGCTATGGATGTTCCCTCACTAGGTGCAGAGGTGTGGGCTGGAGTTAATCAATCAGCAATACCTCTCATTGTGGAAGATGAAGCGCTAGAAGATTACAAGGCGGCTGAGCAATGGAAAGAATTTTTGGTGAGGACTGCTTGGGTCGAGGGTGATGTGAATGGTGATGGTATCGTAAGTATTGCTGATATCAATGCTATTATTGATATCATTTTGGGACGTTCTGTGAGTGAGGAGGTGAGGGTCCGCGCCGATGTGAATGGCGATGGCGTGGTGACGATTGCCGATATCAATGCCGTGATTAATATCCTGCTTGTGGGCGGTGACTATGCCATTGAGGTTAACTGTGACGAGACCCTAGCTCTTGACGACTTGAGTATCTCGGTGGGTGAGGAGCGTACGGTAGAAATCGAATTGCTTAACCAGCATACCTATAGCGCTATGCAGTGTGACATCGTCTTACCTCAAGGACTCACGCTAGTGGGCGACGTGACGTTGACTGCTCGATCGGCCCAGCACGAGCGTGTGTGGCGTGAGCGCGAGCATAACACGCGTGTGCTACTATATAGCATGACCAAGCAGGCTCTTGTTGGGCATTCAGGTGCTGTGCTCACCTTCACTGTGCGTGCTGATGCTGCCCTATCACCCAATAGCCAAATCACGCTAGACAACATCATGCTGGCAGACGATGACAACATCAATTGGCATTGCGCATCGGTGAGCGCTCAGGTGACCAATCGCACTGCAGTAGAAGATATGACCTCCTCAACGAGTGTGGATAAGGTGTGGGCTAGTGGCCACATGCTGTATATCGAAACACAAAGCGAGGGAGAGGCCCAAATTGTGATGATGAATGGTGTGCAACGCACGATGCCTGTGAGTGCAGGTCTCAATCAACAAGCCATGGATGCGGGTATCTATGTTGTGAGACTGAACAATGTGAGCCACAAAGTGATTATCCGTTAAAATATATTGAAAAGGCTAGATATATGGGGAAAAATAAGCTCAAGAAATTTGCCGATATGGAAGAGATGTCTTGTGTCTTCCAATACCCCTATGGTGTGTTGGCGCAAACAGGATGCCCTATGCGTGGCAAGTGGAATGAGATCTATTTCAAGAACGATCACCCCATTGTGCTAGAGCTAGGGTGTGGTAAGGGAGAATATGCTGTTGGCTTAGGAGAACGATTTGCTGACAAGAACTATATCGGAGTCGATATCAAGGGTGCACGCATGTGGACAGGTGCCAAACAGGTGACAACGCTTGGACTAAAGAATGTAGCTTTTTTACGCACGAGCATAGAGTTGATAGACAGGATGTTTGCCCCAGACGAGGTATCTGAAATATGGATTACGTTTCCCGACCCGCAGATGAAAAAGGCTAATAAGCGACTTACGGCTACTCGCTTTTTGCAACTCTATCGTCATATCTTGCGCGATGGGGGCGTGGTGCATCTCAAGACCGATAGCCCATTTCTTTACACCTACACTCATGAGTTGGTTACTGTCAATCAGTTGCCAGTAGAGGTGGATACCGATGACCTCTATGCTAGTGGCTTGGCTGATGATATCTTGGATATCAAGACCTATTATGAACGGCAGTGGCTACAACGAGGTTTAACCATTAAGTATATCCGTTTTGGATTGCCTCATGAACCACCCTTGCGAGAGCCTGATATAGATATAGAACCCGATAACTATCGTAGCTATCATCGAGAACAAATGTTAAACCTAAATCAATCAGACAAATAAAGAAACAAGAAGAATAGCGTATGGAACTTTACCCTAATTTAATACTTGATGCTTTGCGCACGGTGCGTTATCCTGGCACAGGGCGCGATATCGTGGATATGGGTATGGTTGTGGACGATATGCGCATCGAGGGTAATCGTGTGAGTTTCTCACTGCTCTTTGAGCGTCCAACAGACCCATTTATCAAGAGTGTGGTGCGAGCTGCTGAAGCCGCTATCAATGCCCACATAGGCCCCGAAGTGGAGATTAAAGGCAATATTGCCGTAAAAACCAGACAAACTAACCCCGAGAAGGTGCAAGAATCGCCCCTGCCTGGCGTGAAAAACATTATCGGTGTCAGTTCGGGCAAAGGTGGTGTGGGCAAATCTACGGTAGCTTGTAACCTAGCTGTCGCTTTGGCTCTGCAAGGCTATCGTGTGGGCTTGCTAGATGCCGACATATTTGGCCCATCGATGCCCAAGATGTTTGGGGTAGAGGATGAGCAGCTATATATCCATGAGGTGGATGGTAAGAACTTGATAATCCCCATCGAAAAATATGGTGTGAAGATGCTGTCTATTGGATTTGTGGTAGATAAAGAGAAAGCGGTGTTATGGCGAGGCGCTATGGCAAGCAATGCCCTCAAGCAACTGATTGCTGAGGCCGATTGGGGAGAATTGGACTATTTTGTCATCGATATGCCTCCAGGCACGAGCGATATCCACCTCACCCTTGTGCAGACACTTGCTATCACAGGAGCCATCGTGGTGACCACTCCGCAACAAGTGGCATTAGCCGATGCACGCAAGGGCGTCAGTATGTTTGCTAGTGATCAAGTGAACGTGCCTGTATTGGGCATCGTGGAAAATATGTCGTGGTTTACCCCTGCTACACATCCCACCGAGAAATACTATATCTTTGGACACGATGGTGGCAAACAATTAGCTGAAACGCTTGGTGTGGAGTTGCTAGGACAAATTCCGCTGGTGGCAGGCATCTGCAAGAGCAGCGATGATGGCCAACCAATCGTGCGAGTGAGTGATGTGTCGGGAGCGGCCTTTAGAGCGTTGGCTACGCGTGTGATCGAAGCTGTTGAGCAGCGCAATGCGTCGTTACCGCCCACGCAACGAGTAATCACTCATAGTTGATTCGTAATACAGTGTTAATCAGACAAATATCAATTCTAAAAACCTAAAAGAACAATGAAAAAAACGATTCTGATGCTTGCCGTGTTCTCGTTGCTGCTCTCTGGCTGTGGCTCAGTGCCCATCACAGGACGCAAGCAACTCAACCTAGTTAGCGATAGCCAAGTGTTGCAATCTAGCCTGACGCAATATGCTAGTTTTATGAAAACGGCTACAATATCTACTCAAAAGGTGCAGAGCGAACAAGTGACTCGTGTGGGGCAGCGCATTGCAGCCGCTACTGAGGCCTATCTCAATGCCAATGGATTGAGTGACCAAGTGAAGAATTTTGCGTGGGAATTTAATCTAGTGAAGAGCAATGAGGTGAATGCATGGTGTATGCCTGGTGGCAAGATTGTCGTGTATGAGGGTATTATGAACTTGATTAGTAGCGATGATGAATTGGCTGTAGTGCTAGGACACGAAGTGGCTCATGCAGTGGCTAAGCATAGCAACGAGCGCATGAGTCAGCAAGTGCTTGCGCAATATGGTGCTAGTGCTGTGAGTATTTTCACTAGCGGCAAGAGTGCAGCCACACAGCAAATTGCTCAGTCGGTCTATGGCCTTGGTGCCAATTATGGCGTGATGCAACCTTTCTCTCGCAAGCATGAGAGTGAAGCTGACAAGATGGGACTGGTGTTGATGACAATGGCTGGCTACAATCCCGATGCTGCTGTTACTTTTTGGCAGAAGATGCAGGCCAACTCGTCGAGCAGTACGCCCGAATTTATGAGCTCACACCCCAGTCATGAAACACGCATTGCTGACATCCAAAAGCAGTTGCCTAGCGTAAAGCAGCAATATGGTTCGTATATCCAAAAATAATATTGCCTCACCGTATTTTGATTGATGAAAAAACAGTTAGTCCTCCTATCGCTATTGTTAATGATGGTCGCTGTCGTGTCAGAGGCACGCACGGTTGCTGATTTGTTTGGCAGTGAGCCAGGCCAAGTGTTTGGATTGTTGCCACGCACGGTGCGGCTCGATATGGTGGACTATTATCGTAGCGGACAGACTGTCGCCGCCCGTAACAATATGGGCGGTGATAGTCAGTTCGAGTCGATGGATAGCGTGTATCTGCGGTTGCGTAGCAGTGCATCTACAATAGTAGAAATGCGCTTACTCGCCTCCAAACGTGATACCATCATCATGGTGATTACCACGGTGCAGACTCCAGTGGCTGATAGTCGCATCACATTTTGGGACACGGAGTGGCACCCCTTGCGAGCCAGCAAGCTATTCCATGCTCCCCAGATGGATGATTTTATTAAGAGTGATATGCCCGAGCAGTTGCGAGCCGACTTGCAGGCAGTCATGAATTTTCCATTGATAGAGATGCGTCTTGAGGGTGAGTGCCACGACAAACTTGTGGCCCGTCATGGTTTGCAAGAGTTTTTGGTTCCTACTGATTATCATCGTTTTGAACCCTATCTGATACCCTCGTTGACTTATCATATCAACGGCACTAAAATCAAGTCCGCCAAGTAGCGCACGGGCAATGCCTACCTATCTCAGAGTACTCACACCCTATATATGATGGAACAACCTACTCTATTTGACCAGCAGCCGCAAGGTATCCCATTGAGCAAGTTTAATGCGCGCATCACTGATGCGGTGAACATGCAGCCTGAGCTACAACGCCAGTGGGTGATTGCCGAGACGAGCGATGTGCGCGTAAGCCGAGGTCATTGCTATATGGAATTGGTGGAGCGTAATCCCGACACCGATGCTACGGTGGCCAAGATTGGGGCAGTTATCTGGGCAAGTAACTTTGCACGACTATCGGCCATGTTTTTTCAAGCGACGGGTAGTCGCTTTGCCACAGGCATCAAGGTGATGGTCAATGTGAGTGCCAACTTTCATGAACAATATGGTATCAAGGCCATTGTGCATGATATCAACCCTGAGTTTACGTTGGGCGATATGGCACGCCAACGTAAGGAGATTATTGATCGCTTGACGCGTGAGGGCATCATCGACAACAACAAGCAACTGGGTTTCCCTACTGTGCCCCAGCGAGTAGCCGTTATCTCGGCAGAGGGAGCGGCGGGCTATGGCGATTTTATCAACCAGTTGCATGGCAATGCTCAGGGCCTTGTGTTCTACACTTGTCTGTTCACGGCAGCTATGCAAGGCACCAACACGGTCCCCACGGTGTTGTCTGCTCTTGAGTGCATCAGAGAGCACATTAACCTATTTGATGTAGTGGTCATCATCAGAGGCGGAGGCTCCACTACCGATTTAAATGCTTTTGATAACTATCAACTAGCTGCTACCATTGCTCAATTTCCCATTCCCGTTATTGTGGGCATTGGCCACGAGCGTGATATCACTGTGCTCGACTATGTGGCGGCTATGCGTGTCAAGACGCCAACTGCTGCCGCTCAGTGGCTCATCGAGCAAGGCACCAACGCTCTGGCGCATCTTGATGAATTGACCAACACTGTGGTGTCCACTGCACGCGAGAGTATGTCACGAGAACGTGAGCATCTAGCTTATTTTCAAAGTCTCATCCCTGCTATTGTGCAGCGACTGCTCGATACGAGCCGATTGAGGCTAGACCAATACACCAAGACCATTCCACTCATCCTCACGGCACGGCTAGCAGCAGAGCGTAGCTGCCTCGACACGGTAGTGCAGCGCATGGTCACCATGCGAGAGCAAACTATGCTACGAGAGCAGATGCACCTGCAAGCACTTGACGACAAGGTTACACTACTATCACCTCGCAACATCCTCAACCGTGGTTATGCCCTAGTCAAAACTGGAGGTACCTATATCACCGATGCTGATGCGCAACTACAGCCAGGAGCTATGGTCACTATCCATTTTAAGCACGGCTTGGCACACGCTACTATCACCGATACTAAACAATAAGAGAAGATATTTAAAGTAGAAAATGATATAAACACTATGGACCAGCAACAACCAATCACCTATACTCAAGCCGTCACCGAGCTCGAAGAACTTGTAGAAAAGATGCAGCAGCCTGACTGCTCTATTGACCACCTCAGCCAATATACCAAGCGCAGCAAGGAACTCCTAGAATTTTGTCGTAGCAAACTCACTGCGACCGACCAGGAACTGCAACAAATACTCGCTTCACTGCAAGACGGTGGCGACAGATAGGAGAAGCTACGTTTATTCCCCTCCTTTCACTGCATCCGTCCTCGCGGCGTTTTCCCCCTTGTCGCTGGTGATCTAGCCTCTACATATTTAGGCAGGTATCGCACGCAATTGCCTCTACATCTCTCATTGGTGTGGCTAGTGCCACAATTTATCGCCTGGTGGTGATTGCGGTTTGGCCAAAAATATTTAAATTTGTGATTAAGTGAGCGCAATAAAAGTAAGATTTTATTGCCGAAAGAGAGCAAATTATCTAAATTTGCAAGTTAAAACGACTTGACTGATGAAAGAGGATAACGAAGAGTTGGAGGGGCAAGCAGGACAAGAGCCTTCGGTCGATAATGGTGACCGCGTGATGGAAGTGTCATCACTAGAGAGTGGTGATGGCACAGAGCCACAAGCTCACTCGTCTTACCAGGTGCCCAAAGATAAGAAATTACAACTAAGTGGCATGTACGAGAATTGGTTTCTCGATTATGCTTCTTATGTGATATTGGAGCGTGCAGTTCCCCACATTGAGGATGGTTTCAAGCCTGTGCAACGGCGCATCATGCATGCTATGAAAGAGGCCGATGATGGTCACTACAACAAGGTGGCCAACATTGTGGGTCTCACAATGCAATATCATCCGCATGGCGATGCTTCGATTTACTCGGCGTTGGTGCAGTTGGGTCAGAAGGAGTTGCTTATCGATACTCAAGGTAACTGGGGTAACATCCTCACAGGTGATGGGGCGGCAGCAGGTCGATATATCGAGGCTCGATTGAGCGAGTTTGCTCTCGATACTGTCTATAACGCTAAGGTAACTGATTGGGGGCTAAGTTATGATGGCCGCAAACGTGAGCCACTCACGCTACCTGCTAAATTTCCGTTGCTATTGGTGCAGGGTGCCGAGGGTATTGCTGTGGGCTTGTCGTGCAAGATTTTGCCTCATAACTTCAACGAGGTGATTGATGCGGCTGTGCATTATTTGCGAGGTGAGCCGTTTGTGCTGTATCCTGACTTTCAGACGGGAGGTTATATCGATGTGAGTCACTATAACGATGGCGCTCGCGGCGGTAGTGTGAGGGTGCGTGCTAAGATTGAGAAGATAGACAACAAAACGCTTGCTGTCAAGGATGTGCCCTACGGCAAAATCACGAGTGCTGTTATCGAGTCGATCAAGAAGGCGGCTGAGCATGGCAAAATCAAGATTCGCAAGGTGGACGATATGACTAGTGCTACTGCTGAGATTGTGGTGAATCTGCAACCAGGTAGTAGTAGCGATATTGCTATCGATGCCCTCTATGCTTTTACAGACTGTGAAATCAGCATCTCTCCTAACTGTTGTGTGATTAAAGATGAAAAGCCTCAATTCTTGTCGGTGAGTGATGTGTTACGCTATAGTGTGGACCGCACTCGTGATATCTTGCGCCAAGAACTCAATATTCAGCGTCAGGAGACTATGGAGGCATTGCACAATGTGTCGCTTGAGAAAATTTTTATAGAAAATCGCATTTACAAGGATAAGGAGTTTGAACAAGCACGTGACCAAGAGCATGCCCTGCGCCACATCGACAAGCGACTAGAGCCGTTCAAGCCACAGTTCTATCGCGAAATCACCAACGATGATTTGTTGCGCTTGCTTGAGATTCCCATGAAGCGCATTATCAAGTACAATAGCGATAAGGCTGAAGAAAATATTGCTCGTTTGGGTGAGCGCATCCACACTATCGATGATCAACTTGCTCACCTCACTCAATACACTATCGATTGGTTTGAGGGTCTCAAGACCAAGTACGGCAGTAAATATCCACGTCGCACGATTATCCGCGAATTTGACACTATTGTGGCTAGTAAGGTAGCTGAGGCTAATCAGAAACTTTATATCAATCGTGCAGATGGCTTTGTGGGTACAGGCTTGAAGAAAGACGAGTTTGTGTGCAACTGCTCTGATATGGATGACCTAATTGTGTTCTACAAAGATGGTAAATTCAAAGTCATCAAGGTGGCCGACAAAATCTATGTGGGCAAGAATGTGCTCTACTTGAATGTGTTTAAGCGCAACGATACACGCACTATCTATAATGTGCTCTACTTAGATGGCAAGGGAGGTACCACCTATATGAAACGATTTGCCGTCACTGGTGTGTCGCGTGATAAAGAATATGACCTCACTCAAGGCAAGCCAGGCAGCAAGGTGGTGTGGTTCACGGCTAATCCCAATGGAGAGGCTGAGGTGTTGCGCATCACGCTTAAACCCAAATTTAGGCTCAAGGTGTTGCAATTTGATGTGGACTTGGCTAAGCTAGCCATCAAGGGCAAACAGGCTCGAGGCAATATTGTTACCAAGAATGAAGTGCATCGCATCACGCTCAAGGAACAGGGGGCTAGCACGTTGGGTGACCGTGAGGTGTGGTTTGATCCCGATATCTTGCGCATCAACTATGAGCGACATGGTCGCTCACTGGGTCTGTTTGGTGGTGAAGACCGCATCTTGGTGATTATGCAAAACGGTGACTTCTACACCACCAGTGCCGAGGCAAGCAATCATTACGAAGAGGGTATCTTGCGCATCGAGAAATTTGATGCAACCAAGGTGTGGACAGTGGTGCTTGACGATGCCGACCAAGGGCACCCCTATGTGAAACGTTTCACGCTCGAGGATAGTGCCAAGCGTCAAAGTGTGATAGGTGGAAATCCTGCCTCGCGTCTGCTATTGCTCAGCGATGAGCGATATCCACGATTTGAGGTGGTGATGGGAGGTGCTGATGCATTCCGCGATGGTATCACCATAGATGCCGAGCAGTTTATTGGTGTGAAGACTTTTAAAGCCAAGGGTAAGCGTATCACCAACTATGAGGTTGCATCTATCGTGGAGGTATCGCCCCGTGAGCCAGAGCCTGCTCCAGATACTAAGGTGGTTGCTGTGCCTGATATAGCACCTGCCACGACCGATGACAAGCCCATCAACCAAGAGGAAGTGCTTGATAATCTCACTGGACAGCAAAGACTACCCTTCGATGACTATGATGACTGATATCCGCCATTGGTTGCTGGCACTAACTGCGATGTGGCTATGTCAACTAGCTATGCATGCTCAGACGGCCGATACCACGGCCTTACGTCCCATCTTGTCGATGATGACTGCCGATGTGGGGTATGCCTCGGTGCACGACGACTATCTCACACCCATTACCTATAGTGGTGTGGATGTGGCAATAGGCTATGAGGCTATGCGGGCTGCTTGGTTTGACCCAGAGCAGTGGGTATGGCAATTACTCACCGATATCGACTATAATCATATAAAAAATCCTGCTGGCAATCGCACTATGCATCGCTTGATGGCAGACCTTGCTGTGGGCATGATGCATCGTTGGCGTGGAGTGACTATTAGGCATTTCGACCTAGCTGTAGGTCCTATGCTACAAGTGAGCGGAGGTGCCATCTATAATGCTGCCAATAGCAATAATGTGGTATCGGCCAAGTGCTATATCAATATGGGTGCAACGGCGATGGCGGCTTATCACACGAAGCTGTGGCGGTTACCTATCTCCTTGCGCTATGCCACTCAGTTGCCTATGGTGGGTGTGTTTTTTGCTCCGCAATATGATGAGAGCTACTATGAAATCTATCTCGGCAATCATCGTGAGTTGGCCCATGTGGGGTGGTGGGGCAACCGATTGGATGTCACTCACCAACTCACTGCCGATTTGCGCTTGAGTAACATTGTGTTGCGCATTGGCTATCGTGCTCGCTATGAGCGTAGTTCGGTGAGCCACCTTGTCACGCACAACGTTACTCATAGCGTGGTGCTAGGTATAGGTGGCGAATGGCTCGCAGTTGGGCGTAAACATCATTCCAATCCTCGTCGTATCATTTCATCCTTGTATTGATTCACCACTAGAAATGCCCATGAAACGATTTGATATCACCTATCTCCTTGTGCTACTGCTCTTTGCTATGGCTTCTGTTGCCTGCACTCATCACGACCCATGGAATAGCGACCAGGTGGGCAACTTTGATGCCTTGTGGAGTATCCTTGACGAGCACTATAGTTTTTTTGATTATAAGGATGTTGACTGGGACGAAGTGTATGCCCGCTATCGTGGTAAGGTAGATAACGATATGACCGACCGCGAGTTGTTTGATGTGTGTGCCACTATGCTCAAAGAACTCAAAGACGGGCACACCAACCTCATCGCTAGTCACGATGTGTCGCGCTACTGGATTTGGGAGCAATATCCTGTCAACTATGATGAGCGTATTATTGACCAATATTATCTCAACTTTGATTATAAACAGGCTTCGGGTATTAAATATCAGATTTTAAGTAATAATTTTGGCTATCTATATTATGCCTCGTTTAGCAGTGAAATTGGCGAGGGTAATCTAGACCTCATATTGGGCTATCTGGCTACTTGTGATGGGCTGATTATAGATGTGCGTAGCAATGGCGGAGGTTATTTGTCTAATGTGCAAACGTTAGTGGGACGCTTTATTGACCAGAAAATCTTAGCTGGCTGCATTCGCCATAAATCAGGTAAGGGTCACCAGGATTTCTCGGACCCCTATGACTATTATTTTGAGCCTACCGCCAACCATCTGCACTATCTCAAACCCGTGGTGGTGCTTGCTAATCGTGGGTCGTTTAGCGCGACCAACAATTTTGTGTCTATTATGAAATCGATCGCAGGTGTAACTATCATTGGTGACACCACAGGTGGTGGCTGTGGATTGCCTTTCACAAGCGAATTGCCCAATGGCTGGAACATCCGATTCTCGGCTTGCCCTATATATGATCCTAGCGGTCAGCTCACCGAATATGGTGTGGCCCCTGACATACGAGTCGATATGGACGAGGACGACCATACTCATGATGCTATTCTTGACGCTGCGATTGCGGTGCTTGCCCAGCAAACAGCTAAATAGATAGTGGCCATTATTCTTTTTGAGAGAGAATTTATTGCTTTTTTTGAAAAAATAATGGCGTTGGTGTGGTGATTTAATAAAAAAGTATTACTTTTGCACTCGCAACTTGCGCCTGTGGCGGAATTGGTAGACGCGCTAGACTTAGGATCTAGTAACGCGAGTTGTGTAGGTTCGAGTCCTATCAGGCGCACTTTATAGATTCCTTGCGATAGCAAATTGCAAGGGATTTTTTTTGCTCAGATGCTAACCACTAGCGTACCGCTGTGACTAAACGGAATAGCGTGATAGTATAATAAATCGATAATGATATGCGTTAAATAATATAAGTCGCGAGCTTTGAGCTAGAACACTTTGTTTAGGGAAAACTAGAAACATTCATGAATCAAAAGAAGTATATAATGGCAACATACATTGTACTTATACTAGTTGTGGGAGTGCTTGCAGCAGCTTGTGCCTCACACATCAAGAGCAAGTCTGGTAGCCACTTTGACAATGCTGGCATTGATGCCTTTGCTTCCCTCATTGCCAACAACGATGTGCAGTTGCTCGATGTGCGCACCCAAGCCGAATATGATGTTGCTCACCTAACTGGAGCGATGCTTATCGATGTGAAAGATGCTGAATTTCTTGCTCGTGCCAAGACTCAGCTTGATGTGAAGCGCCCTGTGGCAGTCTATTGCCGCAGTGGTCGCCGTAGCGCACAAGCAGCTGGCATGCTTGCTCTAGTTGGCTATCGAGTGACCAACCTCGAAGGTGGTATTCTTGCTTGGCAACAAGCTGGTCAACCTACAGAGCCATGAGTGAGCGCCGACACTATCATGTGGTGGCAGCCGTTGTAGAAGTTGATGGTCGCGTGTTGTGTGTGCAGCATGGTGTCACACGGTATGCCTACACTAGCAATCGATGGGAATTTCCTGGTGGCAAAATCGAGGATGGTGAAACGCCACAACAAGCATTGCATCGTGAAATGCTTGAAGAGATGGATTATGATGTGAGGGTGGGTGAATGTCTGGCTACTATTACTCATGATTACCTCGATTTTACTATCACACTAGCGGCCTATCACTGCACAGCTACTTCTACCCAATTTATTTTACGTGAGCATATCAATGCGTGCTGGTTGCCTTGGTCGCAACTAGCTACCCTTGATTGGTGCGAAGCCGATAGGCGCCTCATCAATTTGATGCAGCAATAGTTTTAGGACTCTTGTTTATGCAAGATAGCTGTGAAGTGGAAGATGTTTGCTCGTGATGTTTATGATTTTGATGATAAATCCTTAGTGATGCTAAATTATTAAGCTCCCTATGACTCGATTTGAACTCAATATACTAGGTTGTGGGTCTGCCACATGCACGTTGCGGCATAATCCCTCGTGCCAGGTGCTCAATGTGCGTGATAACCTGATGATGATAGACTGTGGCGAAGGCTCTCAGTTGGAGATGCGTCGAGCGAGGCTCAAGTTTTCTCGGTTGAACCACATTTTTATCAGTCACCTGCATGGCGACCATTGTTTGGGTTTACCTGGCTTACTATCTACTATGGCCTTGCTGCATCGCACCAGCTCGCTCACTATTCATACTTTTGCTGATGGTGCTGAGTTGTTTGGTCGCATGATTGATTATTTTTGTCGCGAACGCCCCTATGAGGTGCGATTCAACATTATCAGCACACATAAGGCTGTGATTTATGAGGATGATGCGCTGACGGTAACCGCCTTTCCATTGACTCACCGTGTGCCTGCTGTGGGGTTTCGGTTTGATGAAAAGCCCAAGATGCGACATATCAACCCCCTAGCCGTGCAGCAACATCAGGTGCCTAGCTATGCGATGAACTCGTTGCGACTAGGCAACGATTATGAGACCCCAGATGGTACTATCGTGCCCAACGCTGAGCTGACTACACCTGCCGACCCCACACATAGCTATGCCTATTGTAGCGATACCAAGTGCTCGCGTCGCGTGGTGAATGCAGTGACGGGTGTGGAGTGGCTCTATCACGAGGCTACTTATGATAATTCGCTAGCCGTTAAGGCTCGCAAGCGTTATCACAGCACCGCAGGCGAGGCTGCTATGGTGGCACGTGATGCAGGGGTGAAGCAGCTGATTTTAGGTCACTATAGCAAGCGTTACACCGATGAGAGCCTGCTACTTGACCAGGCTAGAGCTATCTTTCCCAACACTCGCCTTGCCAACGAGGGTATGATCATCGATCTTAATCGGCCTTGATGTGGGCTATTGGGTGTCTGCTGCTTTATCTGCAAGAAAAAGCGTAGAAGAATGTTAATTTAATACCTAAAATTATTACAATTATTAACAATCTATTGTCGTAAAAAGTTTAAAATTATGTTTAAAAACATTTGATATTACCCTTTAAATGCCTAAAAAAGCGCAACGAGGGTGATTTTGGTGGTCAATTTCTTTATTTTTCAAATTATTATTATTTCCTTTGCAGTCGCAAAAAACAGATGTGAATTGTATTAACAGTTATATAACAACCATTTAAAAAAATTACGACTATGTCTGAAATTGCAGAAAGAGTTAAACAAATCATCGTTGATAAACTCGGAGTAAGCGAGAGCGAAGTAACCCCCGAAGCAACATTCGCACAGGATCTTGGCGCTGATAGCCTCGACACCGTGGAGTTGATTATGGAGTTTGAGAAACAGTTTGATATCAAAATTCCAGACGAGAAATCTGAGACTATCCAAAACGTAGGCGACGCCATTAAGTTTATCGAAGAAGCTAAGGCCGCTGAATAATTGCACACTTCAGAGAGAGACCAACCATCTTTTAATTTCCAATTATCACATCATGGAATTAAAGAGAGTAGTGGTAACAGGTCTTGGTGCCATCACTCCTATAGGTCTAGACGTTGAGACCACTTGGAAAAACGCCTTAGAGGGAGTGAGTGGGGCAGGACCCATTACCCATTTTGATGCCTCACTATTCAAGACCAAATTTGCTTGTGAGGTCAAGGGTTTTGATCCAGCTAACTACTTGCTCAATCCCGATGATCGTCGCGAGTTGAAGGATGTGAAGCGCACTGACCTCTACACGCAATATGCTTTGGCGGCTGCCAAGCAAGCTGTTGATGATGCGCATCTGCTCGACGAGGGCATCAATCGTGATGAGGTGGGTGTGATATTCTCCTCGGGTATTGGTGGATTACACACCTTTGAAGAGCAGGCAGGCGAATATGCCGTCAACAAGGACCGTGGTCCTATGTATAGTCCATTTTTCATCCCCACTATGATTGCCGACATCGCAGCGGGCCATATTTCTATTAAGTATGGTTTTCGTGGCCCTAATTATGGGGTGGTTTCGGCTTGCGCTACATCGACCAATGGCATGATAGATGCCTTCAACTACATCCGTCTAGGCAAAGCCAACGCTATTGTCACTGGCGGTAGTGAGGCACCTATCTTCCCTTCGGGTGTGGGTGGCTTCAATTCTATGAAAGCTATCTCGTTGCGCAACGATGACCCCGAGGGCGCTTCTCGCCCTTTCAGTGGCTCACGCGATGGCTTTGTGATGGGAGAGGGCGCTGTATGCCTCATTTTTGAAGAGCTAGAGCATGCACTAGCACGTGGTGCCAAAATCTATGGCGAGGTGATTGGTGGTGGCATGAGTGCCGATGCACATCATATCACTGCTAGCCACCCCGAGGGATTGGGTGCTAAGTTGGTGATGCAGCGTGCCCTCGAGGATGCTGGTATCAAGCCTGAAGATGTGGACTATGTGAACGCCCATGGAACCTCCACTCCTGTGGGTGACCTTAGCGAGACACAAGCCATCAAGCAAGTATTTGGCGAGCATGCCTATCAGCTTAACGTCAGTAGCACAAAGTCGATGACAGGACACATGCTAGGTGCCACAGGCGCTATGGAGGCATTGTTCTGCCTATTGGCCTGCCGCGACGATATTGTCCCGCCCACCATCAACCATGCCGATGATGACCAGGACGAGAAGATCGACTATAACATGAACTTCACGTTCAACAAGGCCCAGAAGCGCACTGTCAATGTAGCGCTATCCAACACCTTCGGCTTTGGCGGACATAATGCTAGCATCATCGTCAAGAAGTACAGTAAATAATTCTGCTGCCACTCTGCTTGACGCACACATGTTGCTTAGCAATCTCATATCACTCATCAAGCTCCTTTTCGTCAAGGATAAGGAGCTTTATGTTTTTGTGCATCGCATCACGGGCTACTATCCTCACGATATCAAAATTTTTCAATTAGCTATGGTGCATCGTTCTAAGCCTGTGAAGGCTGCCGACGGCACGTGGCTTAACAACGAGCGGTTGGAGTTCCTAGGTGATGCGGTGCTAGACACTGTGGTGGCCGACTATCTCTACCGCAGCTATCCTGATAAGCACGAGGGCTTTCTCACTGCCACGCGTTCCAAGATAGTGCAGCGAGAGAGCCTCAATCGCATTGGCAACACTTTGCACATCGACAACTATGTGCGCGCGTTGGCTCATTCATCGTCTCACAATAGCTACATTGCAGGTAATGCTATCGAGGCGCTTGTGGGAGCGCTCTATCTTGACCAGGGGTATAAGCGATGTAGCAAATTTATTGTCAACCGAGTGATTAAAGCACACTTTGATCTCAATGACTTGGTCAATACTGAGCAAAACTTTAAGTCGCGACTTATCGAATGGACTCAAAAGCATCGGGTGACCATTGGGTTTGAACTGGTGGATAGCTATAACGATGCCGACAATAACCCCGTGTTTCGCACAGCGGTGGTCTTGGGTGGTATTTTTGCAGCCGATGCTATTGGCTATAGCAAAAAGGAGTCCCACCAAGGAGCCTCCAAAAAAGCGCTAGAACGCCTTAACAGCGATGCCCGCTTTTGTGAGCAAGTGCTATCGACGGCAGCCAATGATGATGCTACTGCCGACACCACCGACAACCACCTATCTTGATTGGCGTATGAGCACGACCTCTTCATGGTCGTTACCCATCGGTAACACAATACTATCTATCCCCTGTTCGACCGTTGCTGTGATGATGACCCATCGCCCTTGGTAACGCACAGGAGCGAATCCATGAGGAGAGTAATCGCTTGCCAAGCCATAGTGGTAGCGACGTTGTGTCTCGCGATCGCTCAGTTGGTGGTCGTCGTGTAGGTAGTAGCGTGCTTGTTGGGTGGAGTAGGGTGGTTGCTCACCTTGCCATAGCACCACGGCATAGTCTTGTCCCTCGATAGCTAGCAAGGTGTCAGCTTGGTGAGGTGGCTTGCTGGTAAATGGAAGCATCGTTGCATCATCGAGCAGGCGCCCGCTGCGATAGCGATTGAACGCCGAGTCGGGTAAAAACTGCACATTACTTTTGTCATAGTAGTGGCACCAAGCATACTCGTGAGTGAAGAAGTCGGTGGACATGAAGCTCACAGGTCGCACAAAGCGGCTATACCCCTTGTAGCGTGCACCACGCACCACCGCCTCATCGCCTGCTTGTTGCACTTGACTAACTAGATGGTTATAGTGTAAATAATAGTCATAGATAGCCCGCGCCCCTCTGTAGCCCTCACGAGTTGCTAGCAACAGACTCACCGCAATCACCACCCAGCGCACCCATCGCAATCGGTGTAGCAGTGGAGCAAGCCCCATCACAGTGACTATGAGCGTAGCCGTTGCCCATGCTGCATAGGCGCGGTCTTGATGCAAGCCAAGGGCTAGCATCAGGGCTGTCAGGCACAGTGTTACCCACGTCCACACATTGTGTCGCCAACTGTTCCACCCACCCACAACAAGGGCTGTGATACCTACAGCGAGTGCTGTGAGCGGTGTGACATAGTTGCGGCATTTTTCCCAGAAGATATATAACCGACTGCTCAGCAGTTGTTGTGTGTCTAGATGAAGTGCTATGCCACCCCCTGCAGCACGATTCCAAGCGGCAGGTGAGGCAATGATGATGGCTGTGCCCAAAGCGTAACCCACCAGGGTGAACACCACTGTGCGGTCCATTTGTCGATGGTTGAGCATGCAGTATATCACCATACCCCCTAGCACCCCTAGCGATGTGGCCTCATTCATGCTGCCTGCCACTGTGGCTACTAACCCCATCAGCCATGGTGATAGCCGATAGTGGTCTTGCCCATGCGTGTGACGTTGCAGCCATATCAACAAGGGTAAGTTAGTAGCGATAGCCCATAGGTAGTTGCAACTACCAGCTAGCCACAGCATCGTCTCGCCTGGCACGGGATACCAACGTCCGATGACGGCTAGTGTTACCGCTACCGCGAGCAACGAGCGCCCGCTAGTGGCTGCAAGGCTCACGCCATGTAGCATCACGGCAAACACTAGTGCATTGGCCACAGCAAAGGCTGGCTTATTGAGCAATGCTGCAAACGCGCTAGCTATCAAGTCGGCTGTGCGACC
>Ga0181612_163901_pt1 | contig 18903 bp, 7 predicted proteins | sample HoacroProtozoa21_FD_119630 | JGI IMG/M metagenome (GOLD analysis project Ga0181612, IMG submission 119630) | Hoatzin crop microbial communities from Cojedes, Venezuel. Combined Assembly of Gp0051906, Gp0051904, Gp0051908 | reverse complement strand
GGAGAAGATTTTATCCCAGCAGCTGATTCCCCTCTCTCTCTCATCTTGACCACATCACAGCCTCAGCTGGGGATGTGCTCTGCTCCTCCCGCTGAAGCTGCGGCACTGCACAGGCAACAGCTTAAGGTTCCCAGTAAGAGAGGATACAGATGCCTGACTCTGTAGGTGGTCATCTGTGAGAAGAACGACCTGGATTTCATTTTCTACTACTAAGATTTAATGTTCATTTTATATAAAGTTTTATTTTCTAAATATATGAACAGTTCTAGGCAATTTTAAGGTATAACAGTAAGGTGCATTTGGAATTAAGCTACCATTAATATGATAGGAGTCTAATTGTTTACAGGGTGAGGTACAGACCCATAGTTCTTGCATCTTACATTTAATCAGAACATTGTAGGTTTTATTAACACCTGTTTTTAAGTAGTTAACTCTTTGACTGGCTACAACTCTAAAGACCTGTTTAAAGTCAAAAGATCCAGTATATTTAGTCCCAGTCTTTGAGGACTCCACAGAATGTGGCTGGAACTTGGGCCACCCATGGGTAACATCCTGCATAGCCAGTGCTACCTCTGTGGACATACAGCAACAAGCTTGACGGATGGAACCTGAGAGGTCACCAAGAGCCTGAACAGACCTTAGTGTGACAGCGGGAGCAATTCGTTTAGCCTTTGTAGCCTGCATATAGGTTTAGCAATACACTGACCACTCCAGCTAGCAGCTTACAGCACTGCAAGTGGACTCAAAGCCAAGTGCTTCTTCACCGGCGACATTTTTTGCTCCCAAACAAGGTCCGTCAAGCCAGTTTTTCTTTTTATATCTCTAACTGAAGATTCGGGTCTAAGCTGCTGCCATTATAAACGGGATGAAACTGTGACTTCTCTGTTGTGGAATCCAGCCCTTCAAAGTTTAGGCAGTAATTCCAGGTTGTTTTCTTATCCAGTATTGCTTATTCACCTGTTACCAGCCCCACAATGTTTTCATTCAACAGAGAAAAATTTGCTTGATTCCTACCTCTCAACAAACAGAAATTAACTGGCTTACTTGCAACCATGCATGAAGACATTAGACCCAGCTGCTGTATATCTACAGCAGGCCTCGAGTTAAGATTAAAGCGGTGTACAGTGCCAAGTAAATTGACCTAACCAGCAGTTTTCTCTGGAAAGAATACTGAACAGAGCTGTAATATACCTCCTCTAATTTTCTTGCGTCAGCACTAAAGATAACATTAGGTATTTGCTTCACATCATTTACAAGGGGAAAAAAGCTTGCGTGGGAAAGTGTAGCAAGGAGCTGAAGCGGTACAAGAAAGGGTTGGTGAAATGCAGGTTTGCAGGAATGGACATGGGACAGACACAGTGAAGGGCATTAAGTCTTGTTCTTTGGCATTTGCTTTCTCCAGTGCTAAACCACACAGTAACGCTCACGTTTAAAGAGAACAGCCTGCTCAAACCTGTTCGGGGCAGGCGGCTGCTTCACTTGCACGACCCCATCCCCGGAGAGAGCTTGCACGGGGTGTGGATTTCACCCCACTTCACCGTGAGAGCGCAGCAGCAGCATCAGCAGCCCTTGCATCCCACCGACACCCGCACCCGCCACCCTCCACTGGGTTTCCACGCGGGCCCCGCTCTGGCAACCGGCATGGCACTGCTGACAGAGATTACTAATTACCAGAGATTACGAATTATGGTAGTGTGGGTCTGTAGCGCTGACACCTGCCTACCCAGATCGAAACTTACAACTTCCTTGACAGCGGCCTCCTACAGACATCACATTTGAACAGCTGTCAATCACCTGTGCCCCTGGCCAGATTTGTGCAGATGACCTGCAAGTGAAATATTTCCCCCTACTAATCCCTAGTAGCCACTGCCGGCTCTCTTTAACAACGTAAAATGTCACGATGTCAAACAAAAATGGTACTAATTTCTGGTTATGAGGAGAAAGTTAAATTTTGTTTCCTAATAATTATTCGTATCAAAGAAGAAGAAGACCAAATCAGTGACCTGTCCTTTGCCTTTAGTTTTCTCTGAGCCCTCTGTTCCTCGGGACAGCCATAGCCATGGGAAGTGAGTCTCTAGGGCCTGGCAGCTCCACGGCTCAGCAAATCTGTTGTCTCACTTTGCCTGCCGTTATGCTCTAGTGAACAAAGAGCAGCAAGAAAGCCAAGCATTGAACGGCCAAGGGGATCAGGGACCAAAGGACACTCCATCTCCCGGCTTTGAAGGGGTGGTAACGGCACAGGCAAAACCTGTTTGCTAAATACGGTCTGGAGAAGGCATCATCGGCGGGGACTTCTTAACCAATACCGAAGGCAGAAACCCAAACCAAAACATGAGCTTGGAAGTGTGTTAACATTTAGATATTCATAGCCCAGCTGATACGTCAAGCCATGTACTTGCCGCATATGCCAATAAAATTATAAGGATCTAGATACTTGGGATTACGTATGACAGAGAAATCTTAATGAATTCAATATGACACCTTTATGTTGCTTATTTTATATGACTACTCAAATACATATATTTTAAAATCATAAACGTGTTCCTTCTATGGGGAGACAAAGATATGGCTATTGGCCCTCTTGAAAAAAAAGCTTATGTGGCAATTTGTGGCTAGACTTGGTTTAAAAATGAACTACGCACACAGAAAAAATACATCTTTTTCTAAAGAGAGACTTTCAAAGAGCCTTACGAAAATTAGCTATGCATTGGAGCCAAATATTTCCCAAAAAGAACTTGGAAAAAAATGCTGATATTCTTTCTTGGATTACTCTCAAACAGAGGCTTCTGACTATAATATTATGCAGCCCTTGCACGATACGAACAATTGCCTCGGGACTGAGAAATCAGTTCTGCAAAGCACTAAAAATGTTGAAGATCAGCACTTTGCAGGATACTGCCGGTATTCTTTCTGGGACCAGTTAGTTGCTGAGACACCCAAACTGACTTCGTGCTACTGATGTATTTCAAATGTTAAACACGATCTGCAGATACGAACGCTACTTCAGTAAATGATTGTTCCTTCAAGCGTCTATAGATAAATCATTTTAAGTCCCTCCTGCAACAGATCAGTTTTTTTCTAAGTGTACAAAAATTCTCCAAGAAAAGCTATGGATTAACTTTGTAGGTCCAGGTATATGCGCCTTTTACTGGAGGCAGCTAAATCTATTGCTTGGGAATGGATTAATTAATTTTATAGAGAAAATACTTATGAAAACATAACCAGGTAGGTGTCTGTGGCTTAAAATGTCTAATGGTAAGTAAAGGATCTATTTCATAAGGCATGTATGGACTACAGTCATTTTACAATGTCTTAGATTGTTTAATTATTCAGAACTTAATCATGAGTTTTTCCTATTCAGCTGCAATACTTCTGAAACAAGCTAATACTTACATATTAAAGTGGTGTTCCAGATGAGTAACTAGAGTCCAAAAATTTCATGGTGAAGATTTAGAAAAGGATTAGCACGAGTAGCTGTCAGTGCTGGTTGACTTTCAAATACCTGCCCATGGCCTGATTTTTCAGAAAATATTTGCTCGGTTCTGAAAAATCAGTTTCTCTGATGACTTTTTTTTTAATCCAAAGCATCTGCAATGGCAGGTCATTTGAAAATCTATTCTCTCTTCCTACTAATGCTTTTAGATAGCTACACATTTTACACTTCTAACTACCAATAGTGAAACAGCGAAGAGAGAGTTTCTAAAAGTGAACCTTGTCAGCAAATGAATCATTGGTATGCCACTTAAATAGCTTCACTCTTGGCATGCTAAATTTTCATGCTCTGATAAGATTTTGACATGACCCTTTAATTATTCTTGCAAAGAACACAAACAATTAAATCATGAAGCACTCAGTTTTCTTGGTATCATTCCGAATCAAAGGCAATATGACTATATGCAAAACATCACTACTGCTATTACAGTGTAAATAAGGCAGTAAAACCCTAATAGAGGGAGAAAAAGTAAATAACTTTAGTGTATTAACTCTGCAAAAGCTAAGCCGTCAGCTTCATCATCCACTGAAAACAGGGAATAACAAAAACTGCTTTAATACGCCTATATACAGGCTGAAGAAGAAAGCGGCTTTCCTCACAGAGTTTCTCAAACTCGCTTCTACAGCACAATTGGCTTTGTGTGTGTTTGGGGAAAAGGGGTCCAAAAGCTTTGTGAATTATTCAAGAAATCTAGAAGTGTTACAGAGGACGTGTCCCAGAACACTTTGTCCCTGGCTCAGAGCCTTTGCTCAGCAGCACGGACTAAAGGAAAGCATACTCTGAAGCTCTATAGTTGGTGCCTACTGTTGATTATTTTCTTTGCACAGATCTCTAGCACCCGCTCGCTTTCTTCCCATAAGTGCCAGCGTAGGTGCAGAAGAGCAGTCTTCTCCACACTCCTTCTCTTTCACCACGCTCCCTCTTTCCATTCTGATCTCTCTGGGCATGCAGACAAGGCAAACGCTCCAGGCCACAAGCTGTTTTGTTCCTGCCCATAAGCGGGATGCACATACGGAAAAATCTGGGTTATGAGTGGAAGTCACCACCTACCTGTTCCTGTTATACCATTGTATAAATTCTGAACAGGGACTATGGTACAAAAGTAGATATAAATGCGTAGTGTGTCCTCAGAGCCAGCTTTGGGCAGTTCCTTTTTCAGCTACAAACTTATCCGAATTACCTGTCTGAGATAACTGAGATAACTGAGAAAACTATCTCATGCTATGCCATCTCCCTGTGGCCAACACAGCCACAGCCTGTGGACAGGAACTGAGAACTGAGGCTAGCAGCCTAATACACAAGTACAGCCTATTTTAGAGCTTCAAGCACTTGATTAGACGTAGTCCATGAAACCGTAAAACTGAAGACTGAAAAGCATGGAGGCACTGGCTATGAGATTGCCTACCCAACCTTCGTATGGTCCTTTGTGCAGTATGGCACAATCTTGACATACATGCTCATTCCATTCCTGCCTAACGCCACTCACAAGGTAGGCATATTCAAGAGTAGCTCTTTTCCCAACTTGTCCCATCGAAACCCCAAAGTTTCATGATAAAGACAGTGGTAAATTGTAAGGACACCCTGGAAAGCAGCAGAGCCCACTAAGCAGAGCACTGTACGAGCATTTATCCTTCCAGATTTGGCACTGGCATGGTGGCTGAATTTTAGCAAGATGCTGAGCACCCTCATCCCTCATTTTCCTATCTATAACATAAGCAGAATGATACCAGCTTTCTTGGTAAAGTCTTTGAGATAGATATACCAGTAAAAAGGGATATGCAATAAGCAGGTCTATCTTTTGAGAGACAGGAGTTCCACACCTCACACAACTCTCCCTTGTCAGAGAAAAGACTGAAAGAACTCCACACCTTTCAATTTAAACAAATCTAAACATTTCTAATCCTCGGATCACACCTGGAACTATTTATTACCAAGATCTGATCCTGTGATGGGATTAGTTCAGCCTCAGTGTTACAGTAACTCAACTATGGTTTCACTCTTGTAACAGGGAACAAAAATACATACTTCTGGAGTTATGTTTCATATTAGATGGTGAGCATATTTGTATGAGCCCTCATGTTCCCATTCAGCTTCAGAGGATCCCATTACAGAGTTTTGTATGGTTGTTTTCTACCTCTGCATTGGGTCAAGCTTTCCCTGGGGTACACTTCTAATTCATGGTCTCCTACATTATTATTACCCTTTTGACCTAAATGATTAGCCAAAGTTGGAGGCCCTGAGGGCTGTTTCTATTAGGAGGAGAAAATTATGAAGTCAAGCATCTTTTAGGCATATCTAGTTAAAAAAAACACCTCCAAAGTCACCCACCCCCAACTTCACTCCTGTTTCCTTGAATGCAGGAGATACACAACAACAAAAAATCTCTGCCGTCCTTTCTTGAAGCCTTTTCAGCCAGCACTTGGACCTTTGTGGGACTGTCATAGTGCTTATTTAATTCTTTTTTTCATTTTGTTTTCCTCCTTTGAGTCTTTTGCTATGCTTTTTCTCCTGATAAAAAAACATTTTATGTATTTTAATTTCTTTTTCCTTTTGTTCTTCTTTTTCAGATATACCCAATTTCCATAGAGATTAATTTAATACCCAGTCATACTCTTCTTCCACCTAGTCCAAATGCCTGAGTGTCCCCACACATGCTTTTGTTTCAGGTGGTGAAATTTGCCTGAGATTAGGGTGGAGGCTGCTATTGTTTGAACTGCTGCTAGCATGAGCCTAACTGTTCCTTAAAGGAAGTATGTAAATTTCACCAAGTTCCATGGTGTTTCACCCAAAGATTCGTGCCACCAGTTCACATTTTTGGAATGCTGTGGAGACTGTTCTGGTTTGCCTATGTACCCGACTCAGCTGGCTCCAGAGTCTGCATCCACACCAACAATTCTGCCGGTTGTGCCAGCAGTGTGAGTGAAGTAAGCAGTCCTGTCCTCCCCTAGCCCCGTCTCCCTCCCTGCTTTCAGGATAAACAGCTGCAATAGCTCAAAGGAAAGTGTGGTAGAGGGTCAGGAATGAGAAGCCAGGAATGGGGGAAAGGCAGCACGGTGTTTTTGGCATTAGTGTCAGCACACCTGGCTTGAAGTATTCGTCAAACTAGCCCCATCCATTGAAATCTCCCTGAGCTCTGTGCAAGCAAAAATGCTTCTATAGTAGAGACAAGTAGCTGCCAGTTCTAATCTGAGAATTTGGATAGGAATGGTATAGAAAAACTGTGAATTTTTAAATTATGGCAGTTACATAAAGTAGCATAAAGTGTCTCAATGCTTTCTACCTGACATGTTTAAATATCTATCCAAATGAATTAGAGAACATTACAGGAAACACGTTCATGATGAATTCTACCTTGATCCAACACTGACACAAGGGGGTATTGGTATTTCACAGTCTTAGCAGCTGGAACTCTTAAAAATGTTGAGAATGTAGGAACCTCCAAAAGACTGCTGTGAAAGAGAAGTACAATTTACAGAGTCGCTTGCCCAATGTTAGCAGTGGCATGTGTGGCACAGCCCCCTTATGCCCACATCCCCATCTCCTAGCCCATCTGATCACAGTGCTTTCCTCACACCAGGAGTCCAGCTATTATCTTCAAAGGGGAAAACCCTGTGCGAGTAAGCTGTAAAAATAGCTAGAGAGAAGCACATCAGTGAATGCCCTGCTATTATTTCCTCTTGCAGATGCACAGTTTCAAATAAGTCTCTGGCATCAGTTCTTGAGGAAATACACGCGGCATTCTCTAAACTACCTAAGCAGTTGTGCTGTACCTATAACCCCAATCTATAACACAAATATCAAAGCGGAAAAAGTGTGCATAAAATCTATATTGCCACATTAATCTCAAAAGGACATTTGGCTAATATAAAATTCAGCATCATCTTCATTGATGGTTCAGGGAAATAAAGTTGTAATGAATTGCCGCAAGGCAAAGTACTAATGATTGAATGAGGCTATGCAATTAAGATGTAACTTTTTAAATCACCTTGGAGGTTAAACATAGAAGAATTATGAGTAAAAGGGCAATTACATGCCAGACTTTTCATTCTAAGGTCTCCTCACCAAAGATTCAGTTACCTAAATTGTTTTTCACTATTTCAGAGGAAGAGCTGGGTGTAACAATATTTCATCCCCCACAAGAGGAAGTAAAGAATACTCTTTCAAACAAAAGCATTACCAGGCTATCAAAATCTTTACAAAGAAAAATAAACTAATCAAGATTGATCTACTAGGGCTCTCAAGTTCCCGAATTCCTAAATGTTAACATTATGTTATAAAAGCGAAGTGTAAAATGTAGCCATTATTATCTTCATATCACAACTTGAGTAACATGTATCTTAATGAAACATGAGTTGCATGAGCAGTGTACTTGATATTTCTATATTCTGTAACTTTTTATATAATTTTACATGCTATGTTTAAAACGCTTTCCTTCCAAAATCTTTTAAGATTTATTTTTGAGAAGAAAAATGGACTCACTTATGCTCTGATTCTGCAGACCCTTACGTATCTGACTTAAGTGTACGCAACACTTCTATTGAGTGAAACTGTTCAAATTTAAGTGAATTCAAGACTTTGAAGCCAATTTAAGTTTTCTTCAAAGGACACAAGAAAAATCTAATACGTACTGACTGAAAAATTAAACTAGCTGCAAACTACAGTTGTGCATGAAAATCATAAAAATATGCTTTACATAGTAGTTAAAACAGTAACCTTTTTTCTACACTTCCTTTCTCTTTCCAAGTGACAATGTGCTAGTACATTGGTATAAATCAGTATCAGAATTTTGTATTGTTATATCATATTCTGTCCAAAGTTTCCACGGCATGTTAAGATGCAGCAGTTTAATAACCTGACTTGTTCTGTGAGGTTTTGTGCCCCAAATAGGGGTAGAAAAAAGCAGGAAAAAAAATGGGGAAAAAAGAATATAAGAAAAGAGGTTTCTCACCCAAGATCAATAACATTTGTGTTACTGTGCTGTAAGATTTAGACTACTGTATCTGCATCATATAAACAAATAATCATATAAACATGCAATCTTCCCTCGTGCAGAACGAAAAAGGCAGAAAAGAAAGAAAAGAAAGAAGCACATTTGACAGATGCCAGTCACACGCTTACTGCATGTCTGGAAAGCCCTTAGAAGGCGTATCTATTCCAAAATAACTAAATAAATTCAAAATTCACACCAGTTTGTTGCAAGAGCTCACAGTTTTTATTTTAAACCAGGAATGTGCTATTTTGCTCTAACTTAAAATAGTCATGCACAACCCTCCTTTAAAAAAATACCACGCTGAAAAATGTTCCCTTAAGACACACAAGACAAAACTTATTCTCTTCATTGTTTGAAGTTAAACTAAAGTATGTCTAATTAAAAAGTTATGTCCATAGTGGATAAAAGAAGAGTTCAGGAAGATGCGAGAAAAAGAAGTATATTAAAATGTGGTGCTTGTTACCTTGTGCAAAATGTACATCTTTATCTTCTCTTCTTTTACACCATTAACCCTGTAGCAACTGTTGCAGCTGTAGTGTGTAAGTTTCACTGTGCATCAGTTTAAACAAGTGATGTTCTTTACTGCTGCCATTCGCATCAGAGTAAAAAATCAGTTCTCTGATTTTCAAAAAACTCATAAGCCTCCTCACAGAGCTGTCTACAATGGTCTTTCCGGCTTAACATATCTGCGATACGTAGGCAGCTTTCCTGACACATGGAAAAGAGTGCAAATTACTCGAGTATTCAGCACCATAAAACACAGTCACTGATATAAAAGCTGAAAATGTGCATACCAGCTTTTTATTGTGCGTTTACAGCCCAATTCAAGTTTATAGATAAAGTTTCATTAAAAGTTGAATTATTGCGTAGCGGGTACGCTGGCATTACCTTAACACTAAACTGAAAACCAGAACCAACTGCATTTCTATTTGCTGTACGCAACTGAGCTTCTCTACGTACATCTGTAATTTTTAAAAATTCCTCCTGCTTCAACAACAACCTTCTTCTAATTTTCTTCAATTTTCTGCTCCACTAACTTAAAAGTCATTTCCTTAAGAAAACAGATGACAGACACTGAGTGACTGATTATACTGTGCCATCACTTTGTTTTTTCTCTGAGGCCTTGGTTTAAGAGGATGGATGTTAGTGTAAATGACAGAAAGGGGAGCTTCGCATAGGATTTCACTTCTGTTCAAAGACAAGCTAATGCAACCTCGCTGAGGTGCAATCAACTTGACAAATGGATGCTGTGCAGCCCTGTGCCTCCCACTGAAACCCGAGAGTCTGATTTACACAATATTCCCCCTGTAAACGGAGGGAAGCCCAAATTCCAATCAGACTTAACGCTGCTTGGCTGTATAATGGGTTGATCTGATAATTCCTCCCATATAATGAAATCTGATAATAGTGGGAAAAAATACATCAGAGAGAATGGAATACATTAATGAACTTGTAAAAATACACTTAAGTCTGAACAGATTCAATAAACAGAGGAGGGACGGCTCAAACCAGGAGTCTTCATATGTGGTCAGCAGTTCTTGAGTTTAACAATGAAGCTGACAGAAAATACAGAGTCTCTATTTACAATTGACTACATTCACCACACCTTTTTTCAGATGGCCAGGAAAAGAAAAAAAAGCATTTAAATATCAAAGTAAGCTTTGTAATATGTTTACATGTCTTGCCTTGTTCTGTTTCCCCTTCAAACTAAACTAATTCTATGATACAAGCTGTTTTCTCAGGGAAATGTGAGTCAGATAGAAATGTTTTCCTACCCAAGAAACAGCGTTTCATTTACTAACTGGAAAAAATAGGAAACATTTGCTTTTAGACTTTTAAGATTTTCTTGGAATTGAAAAACAAAGACAATTCCATTTCAAAACCCTTTTTACAGAAGTTCGACAGCTGGCACAAAAATTAACTGAATGTTTACACTGGAAAAATGTCACAGATATGTCTATTAAAATAAGTATTTTTTGTGTATCATAATAAACTCCTCCAGTTGTCATCGTTCTCCTCAAATAAACATTTTGCCTTAGCAGTTACAATTGTGACCAGAAGCTGTTCTCACACATCTATGAGTTGAGGACCACAGGATTTTTAGGGTTTTATTTACTTTGCTGTTGTCACAAATAAAAGAAAAAAAGAAAAAAACTTGTGCAAACATTTCATGCTGAAGTGAATGGATTTCAACAGCTGCTGATTTGGTGACATCGAGAACCCCAGTGGAGATGTCCTGCTGAATTAACGTCTTGGAAATGTTAAAAAGAAACTTCAAACAGCCCTTGTTTAGCAGGCGGTCGAGGCTCGCTCTCGGTGGGGATCATGTGAAGACTAGCAGAGCAGTCACTCAGTCATGAATCAGACTTGTCAATAGTTGCCTATTTTCGCAACAGGTGTCTCAATCACACGCCGTCCTCCTCTCCCCCATAGGCTTCAGCTTAACAGCAATCGCTACCGCACAGGACACGGGGGTCTTTTTTCTTATATGAGACCTCCATCAATTTCTTAATAACCAGCTCCCTCCTACAGTCCTTACTGAACTTTATACATGCTATAAACACATCTCTCTCGCCCGTGTGGGCTAGCAGGGAAAGTATGAGGACTGTAACATGGGAGCGAGGAAGTATTTAATCCTTTGTTATTGCTGCAGATAAGCACGGCAAACACCAAACGATCATCTGCTGTTTTGTCAGATAATTATGAAATGCTATTATATCGAGGCACTCGTTATGAATCACTATGCACTAATCACTTGGTACTCAGACAGAAAAAGGCATCTCTGCCATAAAAGATCTGACTACAAATAAAATCCTAGGGAAATGTTTTATATTAACTAAGCAAAAAATAAAGAGTTTAAATTAAAAACCCAGGAAGCCATTTTCAAAAAGAATTTTTTTTAATAACTAACTTCCAATCATGAGTTTTTACAACATTTTTGTGTAATTAAATTAATTTTGTTAAGTTTTGAAGACATCTTTTGTTTTATATGACTCATGCATACATGTAACTACAAAAGTAAATTAGGTCCTCTAGGTCACAGCTGTCAGGATCCTGAAGAAACAGAAGTATTCACAGAAAATTTGAAATTACATACAGTTTTTACCCAACAGAAAAGTGTTTATCTCTATGCTTACAGCTATGCTCTTTGAGACACATCAGTATCAAGCAACACAACAAAAAAATTTAGAGCAAATCATCTTGGTTTTTCTGTCAAAAAGCAGCAAGCCAGTAAGTATTCTACAACACTCACTGAGCTTGCACAAATTATATCATTTATGACGTGAATTAGAACAAACTTTGTATCACCAAACACCTCTGAGCTTCCTGTTCTCACCTTTGTTTGGAAATTTTACCTATATGTGCACAAAATACTGATGATCTGAAGTAATCTTTTATATTTTCAGGCCAGTCTCTTCCTGTATCAGTGGAAGAAGAGTATTTGTAAAGTAGTGCGGGCAGGTTAGTAGCAGCGTGCTTCACTTTTACTGTAACAGCTCCTGTAGAAACTATAGCTTCTGCATGACTCGCAAATTAAACATAAAAGGAGATTTACCAAAAAAAATACATCAGCTTTATGCAATGTTTTGCAATCATAAGCCCCCTCATATCAGCCTTTATAAAAAAGTTCCCTGAGGAAGGTAAACTCTCCAAATGTAGCACGTAATTTAATAATTTCCAAATACCTCTGCAATTCATGTCAAATGAAGTTAGACAGTAAAACTTGTGCAGTTTGATCATTCCAGCTGTATGTCAAAACTCTTGCACATTGTTGGGTAACATGAAAGTGCAGCACCAGTTCCTGTCACCCTCAATTTAAAAACTTTTGATATACTACCTCTGAGCATGGAGTTGTTTAAATACTATCTCTAACATCAGTAAACTGCATGTACCACCTGCACCGTGACTTGAATTACTGAAACACAACACTACACAATTAAAGAGCTCATCTCAGATTTCAGCAGAAAAAACATTGTACTGGAGAAATTTATATGAAAAGAAAATATTTTAAATATCTTTCAAATGTGAAATATAATTTGTGAATCTGATGCATACACAGATTATCAGTTTATGCAGGATACGCCATAGTGACAAGTTGTTTTAAGTATGTTGATAGATGCATATAGCCTGGGACAGCTCTTCAAAATGCTATGTAACTGAGTAACTTTACATACAAGTAATCCCTGTGAATTAATTTAACTACTCGCAAAAGTGCTTTGTAATTTGACATATAAGTTTTTGTCATTTCTGTAAGAATGAACATAAAATATATACATTACTTCCTCTGTTGTACAGACAGCACGTCAGTATGTATTTTCTGGTCTGAGGTAATTTGTAAGAATTTTGTTCCTACTCATTGCTTTAATTTTGTTTTATTCAACATTGTATAAGTATTTTGACATAAGACTGGATTAATCAATTGGTTTCAAGAAGACTGTTGATGTACACCGCTTCCTGTGCATCTGCAAACAGAAGACTTTCATTTTTCAAGATTTAATTTCTCTGTAATTTTTGACACTATGTAAGGATATTATGGAGAGAATATGCCAGATGATTATTCAGAGAACACAAATACATCTTCAGCAAATGCAACCTTTAATGACATTTACCTACAAAACTCGACAGACACAGATCACTTGATTCTGAATGGGAGCCCAGTCTCATACAGACCACATTCATCATACAGACCACATTCATCAAATCATCCTAATCATACCAGCATATTAGCATTTTGAACTTTACTCCCAGTACTCAAGGAATGCAACTCACGAAATAATGAGATTTAGGGTAAATAATCGTATCTTGTTTTCTATACTTAAAGACTTACTTTCAACACAGATAATACAGTCTTGCTTCATTCTCTGCTTTCTCCCCAGTAAAGAGCAAGAATTACTAGAAAAGCAGCTATTTTGGAGCAAACGCCTAATGATGACGTGATCATTGTAAAAATGGAACTTTCAACAGGTCATCTGCAATGATGGAAGTTCCATCTCATTCAGATGCAGTTCATTTATTCCAGAAAAAAGGACAAAATATAAAAAATGGAACAAACTACACTAGCAAAATAATGCAAAGCTGCAAGAGCAAAACCCCTAGAAACAAAGTCAGAATGGTATCAAGAAACAGGAATGTGTTATTACCAGTAAAGATAGCATTGATATTCTAGAACTTGACCATGCTTAGCTCTAAGCTACAAAGTTTAAAACATATATTGACAGATTAGATGGTTCTGGAAAAGAGTCAGAAGAATAACACAAATATGTAAAATCTTCCCTGTATTTCAAGACTAAAGAAGCTTAAGTTATTCTGCTTATGAGAGAAGGTGTGGGTAATCTAACAAGTGACCTGCAGTAACTACAATGAGAAAGATTCAGAGGGAAACATCTCAAAAGTAACAGAAAAAGACAAAAACAAGATCCTATAAAAGGTAGAGGAAGATCAGACAAGAAGAAAGGCATACAACGTCTCTCAGACTACAATAGTGTAAGAGTGATACTGAGCCTTTTCTTTCTTCTGCCAGACAAGGAACATAATGGGAACTTCAGCTGTAAACTCTGAAACGTTGTCTTTAGCAAGTTTCCAGTACCAATACACTACACCAGTCTACTGGCACTGTCCATTCCGAGACCTGAAAGGACTTTTCTGACTTCTTCGTATAACAGAAACCAAAGCATGTCACCTGGTTACAACACCTACCTGGCAACTTGACTTGCTTACCTTCTAATTTCTACTTGAAATGGAGAACATGACTGGGAACGCAGAAGTACATAACATACACCCTAAAGTCTTGTACCATCTGATAAAGACCATCCCTGTCAAAACTGACTCCTGCTCAAACCATCAGTCAAATACCAGTCTTTGATACTCTGGGCTGCTGCTCTCTTTACTGTGAAATGATTTGTGAACTGGAACAAGGTTTTAGAAGGGAGGTCCAGGAGACAAGTAAGAGGCATTACCCAAAAGGAGACCTATGAGACACTGTGCCTCTTCAAGATACAACCCAGCACACATATCTGTTCTCAGGACAAGTGCCATGAATTCCTGTGATTCCTACAACAAGTCTTTACTTTTCTATACTTCTCTCCACTTCTTTTTCTAAAACCATGAACAAAATTTTCCCCTTCAGTCACTTTTGGCCAGCAGGACACAATGGGCATGCCAAGTATCAGCTACAATGACTTGTAAAAGAAAATAGAAAGAGGTAGTTCAAAATGAAAATTATTCATCCTACTACAAAAATTGTGATATGGCTGGAAACTGCAGCTTTCATGCAGTTTGGACACTAAAAACTAGCTGTAGGAACCTCAGTTCTTAGTACAACTGTGTTCAGAGATGCCGTGTTTTACTCTTCTGCACTTAGACAAGAACCCAGCCAAAACAAAGGTGGGATACTAAACCCAGGCAATGTAGCTACGTTTGGTATTTCACCTCAGATCAACCTCCATTCACATCAGTTGAACTTGCATTTCTGACTGTCTGTACATTTGCACAGACCAATCATCAGGTAATCTAATGGGACTACTCATATGCAGACCTACACGAGTATGAAAATGTTTACAGGATCAGGACATTTGGTCAGAATTTCTTAATGAACTAATGGTGTGGATACAAATTTGGTATAATTACAAACTGAATGGGTAAAGCTCCTGCAAAAGATAAAGCATTTATCCATTTAAAAGCTGTGGGTACTCTTTGTTGCTGAATACCACAGTTTACAGTATCTCAAATCAGAAGTCCAGAATTAGAAGGTATATTTGAAAGGTAGCCTTTAATTTTTCTCTCGAGGCTTTAACTTGTACTTTAGACTTTGGATCACAGTCCATATTATTTTTGAGGCTTCATGATTAACCTTTAACTTTACTAAAAGTGCTCAGATATCATGAGTGCTACTATCCTGTTACACATGGCACTGTCCTTAGGCTGCTGATGGAACACATCTTGCCTAAATATCTGAGCAAGTGATAACCTTTGAAACAACTCCTCGTGGGCTGTTACATCAAACTGTTTCCTACCTTCTCCTGCTTTCTTTCATTAAAAAATTCTTTCAAGCAAATAAGAATACATTCTTTTTTTAAAGAATCTTACACTTTACTTCAAAATGCTACACTTTTTATGTAATCAAAACTGTCTTCAGTACCTTTTAATCACTTAGCTTTTTTGTCTGAAGTTAAAGGTTTATTGAAAATAGCCAGTTTAGTCCTTATCACTTTTCTCACTGCTTAGTCATGATCAGAAACAAGATGTTCCTTAAGATCTTTCATAATTTCATCAAATTCTATATTTCCTGTTTTTCCAACTGGTTTCAGTATCGTTCTCTTCGTTCCACTGCTTATTTTGTCACATTTCGCAAGTCTTACTATAACTCAGTGTTTGCTATATTGTTGTATGTTCTAGAGGCTATTTAGATATGAAGCGCTCTTGGCTTGTTATCCCAAAAGGCATATCTTGTACACAGAAAATAATCTGCTTTGGAAGTTAACTCTCAGCTTGCCACTCTTCCTTTCAGTGACATTCATTGATATAAAGTATAACTGTGACAATTTTATTTAGTCTTTAGTTTCATGCAAGTTATTTTGGTTTTTGACACGTAAATATTCTGCTGTTTTATCATGACTTGCCAACACTGTTAAGATAGGAAGATGTATGTCTAAACATATTAAAACACAGATGCATGAGGCAGATGCAGTATGACCTAAAGAGTGTATTAAAGCAGCCATATCTCTAGCTGAAGAACTAAGACGTATTGCACTTAAAAGGAGCGTGTTGAGGGAAAAGTGTGGACACTCACTGCCACCCTGCTCAGCTGGCTCTTCAAGAAGCTCCTTTGCTGCTAAAAATGTATTCATGAACCTCCCTCAGCAGTGAAAGTTACTTTCACAGAGCAGCTACAGATGTATTCAAGTTGTCAGCTTTTGCTTTTATTTTTCATGTTTCATTATGTCTCTTTTAAAACATTAGTTGCAGAACGAAACTGAGAGTCCAAATTGCAGGGTTTCTTTAAAATCCAAGATACTGTTCTTTACTGAATGTTGATCTTCTGTCACTTAAGACTCTGAAACACTTTGACCTGAAGAGAGACACACAGCCATCAGAAACAGGAAGATTACAGCCAAAATTTTTTATTTTCCAGTACACCATACATACTGCTTCTACTCTGATTAAAAGTCGCAGCAAAACACAGTCTTGGAGAAAAGGGGATTAATTTCAACTATTTCCACCTACATTTGGCTCAGGTGTTACCTTTTCGAAGTGCAAAATGATTAATTTAAAAGTATAACTTTCCCTTTTAAACGAAAATATATATTGTCCCAAACACAATTTCCTTACACTCTATTAAACACAGACAGGGATGGCTAGCGGCTACAAATCTTTAGGTTCTCCACTGATGCATTAACTAAACAAAAAAGACAACCTTACTTGTTTCAGAAAGCTTTATTAGGATAGGAATCTTTGAAGACAAACACAAAAGATTCTAATATGTTTAGATTTTATAATGTAAACAACTAATTTAATGCATCACTAGCAATATACAATAGTCGCCATCTTGCAACATGAATGCAAGTAAGAAACTGATGTAATCTGTGAGATATTTCAAAATAATTAATTTGAGAATAAAAAAAGAACTTTTATTGTGTAAACTCTCCTTGTTTGCCATTTTTAAAAGGATCGGAAAACTGCAGCAGTTGAAACTTTGCTAAATGAAGCTAACAGGCAGTCATTTGAACTGGCCTCAAAATTAAGAATGTGTTATTGCCTGAGAAAGGGTATTTGATCAAAAGGGTTTTAAGCGTTACTCATCAGGAGAGTTCCAAACAACTTCATGAGTTTATTTAAATGAGGACCAAAAAAAATTTCAGTATTTTGCAAATTTTCTGAAAGTAGTGTGAAATAGCTAAATCATGTATTTGTCAGCATGTCAGACTTCTGTGCTAATATTATTGTTCTGTAAGGGCAAATGGAGCGTTCACCATTTTTGGGTCAAGCCAACATTTGATGCCTCCTTTTCATTTTCATTAACTCCTTCTCAAACCCCTATCTTCTCGCTTAACTGAAGCTTAGAGAATCACAGAAAACATTCCTTTCCAATTTTTTTGTTCGCTATTATTTTCCTCACAAGCATGGACAGATACATGAAGACACACTGATTCCTGTTTAATTTTTATTTAATTTGAAGGAACAATCATGTTGTCTCGCACTCTCCCAAATCAAGCCCCAGGTCCTGCAGTATTATCTGCACTGACGAACTGAGGCACCGTGGGTAGCCCCACTCACATGAACAAAGCTTCATGTATGCCCAGCTGTCCCCTACATGACTGACAGTGTATTATTACCACTTCGCATAAATGACAATGGGATATTGAATCAAATATGACAAGATAGAAGTCTCCTCGATTCATAATTTCACACAGCACGCTGTTCTAGAAAAAAATTACCTCAATTATTCAAAAAAATGTTGAAGTATGAAATATTTACGGAGTAGTCTGAAATAGAACTGATGTTTTGAAATAATGGCTAAACAGGCTTTCTATGATCTTACAAGGCATCTAAAATATTTACGTTAACTGGGATGAGCCTTGTAGCCAGTATCAGCAAAAGGTGTGCTTTTTATGTAAACAGCTGCGGCATGACGGGTACAGGGGCTGCTCAGAGCCCCACTGCTATCAGCGTACGGAGATTTGAGCCTTCAGCACTTGTCTTACTATATCAGGCTGCCAATATAAGAGATTCAGCAACAGGAGAGGTATAAATGCATGCCAAGATGTCCTTTAGGAAATCATGCCATGTAACCAAGTTTTAAGAGCCCTGAAGCAAACGTAAAGCTTTTTTACAGAAAGCTGAAGAGCTGAACACCGAGGAAGGCAAGGTCTCATTTTGTCTGCAGGTTATGCTTAAAAGAATTACACAAGCGAGGAAGAAGACAACTTTCTGGGTACTGCTAGGGAACACAGTGACTCCAGCTGAACACGTCTTACTACCTTAAATTGCCTTTGTAGCCTGATCTGTCAGACCCTGCTTGGGGTCCGTGTGGCAACTTCCAACCATGAGGAGCAGCACATGGCTGGGTGGTCTGAACAATGCCGCCACCAGCTGGGCATGTACCGATGGTGGGGATGGGCTTGGCTGTAGAGCAAGGTAACCATATTCCTCCTGAATAACACATACACATTGGAAAAAGCAGTTTTGTATTGGCTAAATCTGCTCCCAGACGTGGGACAGCTATTCTGCAATTTCAACTCTAAATAACCTCAGAAACTTTGATCTGTTATAGTTTGCTCAGATTTGGCCATTTGTAGTGAAAACCAAAGAGTAAGATTCACTTGATGGTCGACGCTGGACTGTGGGAAATCATAGCTTAAGGCTCTTTGACTCCCAGGAGGATCTGAATTATTCTTTTCACCTTTCCCTCCCTAACTAATGT
>Ga0181612_102521_pt1 | contig 18903 bp, 12 predicted proteins | sample HoacroProtozoa21_FD_119630 | JGI IMG/M metagenome (GOLD analysis project Ga0181612, IMG submission 119630) | Hoatzin crop microbial communities from Cojedes, Venezuel. Combined Assembly of Gp0051906, Gp0051904, Gp0051908 | reverse complement strand
CTTCAGTGATGGGGTCCAACACAGAGCGTAGGTGAAATCTGTGGCTTAGATGCCACATGAGATGATGATAATTGTTCCATTTACCCTTCAAAAATCTATTAACTGTAAAATTTTTCAGTCCCTAGAAATGCTTTAGGAGATTGATTTGTCATGAAGACTCTGTCTAATACACATGAACTAACACCCACCTCCTGTTGCTGCCGTATGTTGATTGCTGAGCTCAAGCTATTGCATTGCCTGTGTTCTAACAGAGCGCACTCCTTTACCAGAGCACGCAAGCCGGGACAGCCAGGCTCAGAAATTATGCGTTGGTTTTGTTGTTCGGGTTTATTTTAGAGATGCTGATTTAGAAAAAAAAAATATTACTGATTCAGACACTGGGTTTCCAGTCGCAGGCAGACACCTGGGCAACAAGCTAAAGAAACTGGTTTATAATTGCTGTTCGCTGGTGGCAAAGCTATGAAACAAAGTCACAGTGCTGGGTGTTCAGCCAACTGCTAACTACAGCCACACTGAAAAGGGGCTGAACCACAAGAGCCAGAATTCATTTGCACACCGAAGGAGGCCACTGAGAATGGACTGAGGGAAACTCAAGAAAACAAAATGCAAAGATTTCATTTCACAGCCTCATTGTAAAAGAAGCCTCTGAAGTCACTGCTGAAAGTCATCTTTGCCCAGTGAATTTCTTTTTGTTGAACCGAGGGCAGTGTAGCACAGGGCCTGAGTGACAGGAAGAGGAAGGTTTGAAAGGTGACTCAGTATCTTGTTTGCGAGCAGAGGCAAGCACTCAGTAATTACGAGGAATATGAAAGTAATACCTAGACAGCCTCCTTGCTGCCTTTTAATAATAAATAAGAGTACTTCTTCTGGTGGCGTAACACCGTATATTTGAATCAGCTGTCCCATGAGCAGTCTATGCTTTTCCCCTGGTGTTGGAAAGACGCTGCAAAATCATCATGTAGAAATACATGTTCTGAGCTTCTGTGCTTCCCGCTCATAACAGACACAAAAAGGAACAATCAGGGCTAATTATGACTGCTAGTAAAGAAGGGATTCATGCCTTAAGGCCTCTGAGTACTTCGCTCAAATATAATTAAAAACAAGAGTTTAAAGGAAAAAAGCAGCCTGGTCCAGTAGGCAGAACGATCATAAACTTGTCCTGACCATCTAGGTAGATAAAACCTTTCCAGAGTATCTGAATATGCTTAAAACAAATCTTTAGTAACCCTACAACACACTTCAATACCCTGGATCTCTCGCTCGAAGCAGTTCATAGTGAAAGAGCAAGGAATCTGGGCTGCATGTACATGTATGTGGAAAAAGCACAGTTACGAATCACTGGAAGTCAACCGCATTGCTTCGGACTCCCGTCTTCTCAGGGTGACACCGTGCTAGCGCTGGCTTATCTTTCAACTCAGACGATCTTAATCACCACAGTAAGAGGTAGGTCAACAGGCAACACCAGAGATTTGCCCAATATCTTTTTCAGTTTTGCATGCTAGAATGGTTCTGAACTGTGTTTGCTGGAAACACTACTAGCAGCAACTACTTAGCACGGCTTTCCAAGCAGCGCTGGCATTGCTGATTCATGGCCAGTGTTCACGGCAGCACGCTGTCATCCAGCCACACTGTATGCCACCCCTGCGGTCTGCAATGACAGCCCCACGCGCAGTACATTGCAGAAGTCCACTTTACGATAAAACAAGATGTGAACTCCTGTGATGAGATGTAAATCTGGAATAAATGACAAATCCCCAACATTTTCAAGTTGAAAGAAGCAGTTTCTGACCATATTTGAAATTTGTTCCCATATTCAACTGGTAGATAGGGGAAACAAGACAAAGACATCTGTTCTGAACCTGAAAACCTCCTTGCGTCAAACCACTTGCAACAGGAGGGATGCCATCATACAAGTGACAGCCTTTAGACATGCTCCTCCTTAAGCCATTACAGAGATTCATCTGGTTGAATCCAACTGCTTGACCCCCACTGCCAGGTCTCAGGCAGGTGGCAGAGCACTACAGAGAGGTACTGATCCTGTTCAGCCTGGCTAATTGATGCAGTCAGCTCATCAGTATCTCACAGACATCAAAAGCTGCCTAATAGATACTGTACTACCTTTATTGAAAGTTGGGTCTCAAAGTTATCCCAGTCATCAGCTTTTCTGTGATAGACTGTGGTATGAGAACAAAGAAGCCCACAAGACACACTGTCTTCTGTCCAGACACTTTGGAAACACTCTGTTTCCTGATCGCAAAAGTAATCCACAGTTGCCTCCTGCAAACCTGGTCATCATTTGTACAGTAAATAGTGACAACTGGCATAGTTTAGACAACTTGATCTTCTGTCCTGTCTGAAGAAAACATGGTTTGACAGCATTCATCCACCCACTGAAATATTTAAACTTCCAAAATGCTCTCTGAACACCAGAGACTTTGTGAAGGTGTGTAACTGTGATCTTCAATGTGCACGCCTGCACCGTTAGAGCATTTGCCTACCAGGCCTAACATCTTGAGGTCCTTTCCATTGTTACTGAGGGTTTGGTGCAACACTGTGAATGCATTTCCTAGGGAAAATCTATCTTCTGGTTCTTCCAAAGCTCTTTTCAAGGGTCTGTCAGAAATTTGTGAGAAAATTAGGTAGTGATATGTGGAGATTGTCAAATAGCATTATCTATGTTGTACCTACCTGTACTGGGCATAGACAAAAAGTCAGTCTTCAGAGCTGCCAGCTTTTGTCATTAGAACATTATTTAGAGAAAACTAACCCACTGCAGGAAAACATTTGGAAGAAAGCCCCATGTCTCTTGCAGATAATGAATGCATTTGCTGACTTATGTGTGTATCTTTATTTCCTGTGATTATTGTGGACATTAAACAATGTAAAATTACACACCTGAATAATCATCTGCATGGCAAATCTCCTTGTCTGATGAATACACTTTCTGCAGATAAAAATGTTTTCTTTAGAATGTACCTTCCCAAAACACTTCAGACACCTCCACAGACTAACCCATGACACACATGTCATTTTGCTTACTCTTCATAGACCTTAAAAAGTTGTCATGATGACAAGCGGTTTCTATAACTGGTGTGCTTATTAGATCCTTTTTTTTTAATTAAAAAAAAAATCTCAATAAAAATGGTGTTTAAAAACCACCAGGGACTTTCCTTGTCTGAGTATTGTAGCTTCTCTTACAAAGACATTTCAGCAACCACATAGAAAACTATTTAAAGAAAAAAGGAAACAGTATGTTTAAAGCACGATGAAAAAAACTGTAATTGATCCGAACTTCTCTTTTTTTAATTCAAAAATTTGTCCTTCCCATATTGTTCAGGAAAATGTGCCTGTGTGCAAAAGTATTATGATGTCTAATGGGTTCTGAAAGTAGAGTTCACCTGTAAATACTTCAGTGGGAGAAGACAATGGCAAATCTCCTCTGTTACTCATCAGGGTAGAGATCTTGCTGATTGTCAGTGCATAGTTTCCTGAGCTGTCACAATACTGCTGGTTAAAGCCATATTTCCAGAGTACCAGGTATCTGTTTCTGTGCCTAATTTTGTACAGAATATTTACAGCTAGTGGATGAGTTAAGCCTGAGAGTGCATTTTCTCCTGCTGGCATTTATGCTAGACCAGAAAAGTTGGGGGGAGGGAAGCAGAAAAAGGAAACATTAACCTTTTAATATTTAAAAGCAATATTTTAAAAGAAAAATTAGGGAAACACAGTTGACAAAAATAACCAGAGGAATATAACATTTAAAATGAACTAAAGGAAGCAGATTTAGTAGTATCTTTCAAAGACAGTGTAAAGTCAACATAGTTGCAGGATGTATCACAGTATTGCATTTTTGTGGTAATATTTTAATAGATATTCTTCTAGCTGAGTTTCTCTCATTTTCCCCCAAAATTCACCATATGGGGAAGAGTCAGTGCAGCATAAGGGCACAGGCAGATAAAGATTAGACCCATAAAGTATTAAGTTCAACTCAATCAAAAAATTTTGTTGATCCAAACTCTCGTCTGTCTAAAAATAGTTCTTGTATCCAAACACCTTCTCCCAAATCTCTCTTTAGTGGCATAACCTGGGGATGATATAGGTACCAAGGGGTTGGTTTCTTTCCGTCTTTACTGTTGGAAATGTTCCATTTCATATAAATTATTAACTACCACAGGTCTAGAAATTGAAGTAGAGCAAGGGGAGCAGGGAGAGAGAAGACCCTGTCTCTCTAGCCCATTAGTTGGGAAATACAGCAGAGTTCAGGGTCCAAATACCTTCTCAAATAAGTACTTAATTATTGATATTAAGCGGAGCACCCCTCATAGGAGAGGATGAGAGAGATTTATCCAATATTAGCCTGCAGCCTGGTCATTCAGGCAGCCACCTAAAATACAAGAGACCAAATTCAACTCCCTATTTGAGACCAAAGATATGAAACGGTGTGGGAGGGAGGGTTCACATTCAGGTACCTAAGCTAAGAGGCTAAGTTAGGCTCTAAGGGCTCAAAGTTAGGGCTAAATTAGGAATAGCTAGGTTAGCAGGTACCCTTGAGAAGCTCAGTTGTTGGCCTATTTTAAGATGGGTCTTCATGTTTTCCTGAACTCTTAATAACTACAGAAAGGTTACTTAGACAAATACTTTGCACAGTACTGGAAGCCCCCTTTTTAAAACACATACATATGCAACATTAAAAATGTTTAAATAAATGGCTACTATCTACTCTGCAAAAAATAAAGATTCAGTGGGTCAGACTATTTTCCTGCAAATGACATCTATTAATGCTGTTCTGGGTATTCCCCTGGCATGAGGAAGTAACCGTCATCTTGCTACCAAGGATGTATTCATCATCCTCATTGACCACAAGGAATGAATGTAAGACACCACTTGGGTACCTACTTGAGGAAACTTTGAATGGAACAACAGCTGGATTTATATATATATATATATATGTATATGTGTGTGTGTGTGTGTGTGTATATGTACATTTTTTCCCAGTGATTACAGAATAAACATCCACTAAGAATAAGAAACTTGCAGAAGTACTTCCAAGACATTGTACTTAACATACGCAAGAGGTCTCGACAATAATTTAGCCTATTGCTTGCAGATTTGAACCTGTGAATATTTATCAGGAAGGTCTGTTCACTGGCTGTGTTCTGCCAAATGCTGTTAAAACATTTTTATAATGTATGTAAAAAGTAAAAGTGGGGGGTGTAATGGATTTCTGTTTAGATCCCAGTACTGAAACAAATGACAGGTACAAAACCCTCTTACCTTTCTCCTCAATATGTTTGAAATTTAAGGTTAATGCAAAGAATGAGATTGCTATTGGAAGGAGACAAGAGATATACATGTTTCAGCAGATCTATGCTTGCACATAAGAAGAAAGATGAGCCAATGATAGGGGAGGGAATGAAGCTATTAGTGGATTGTCAAAGGAAAGGAAGTGCTGGAGAAGAGGTTTTGGAATTAGGAGACTGATAAACATAAGTTCTGGTCAGAAACTTTGGAGAATGGATTTCCCACTGGAAAACTGACATCTTTCAGCAGAGGAGTGATAACTTCAAAACTGTGATCTACAAAATGTGACTGCAGTATCTCATTACAGGCCAGAAGTCCCACCTGCCTGAGCGAGTCTCCCCCTCAGCCCGCACCTCCCATGGCACAGCACAGCTGTCCCCAGCATGAGAACACCTTCCCCAGCACCATGGGAGCTAAAGCCAGGATAGCAAACTTGTTCATAGAAGAGAACGGGGAACCCAAGTCACCGCACTACACTTTCTAAGAGGTACCACTGTGCCATATTCAGATGAAATCATTTTGGCTTCAGTATGCTGGCTGAAATGTTGCATTTCCTTACATTTTCAGGCATTCTCTTTTTCAGTTACAGTCAACATTTTCCATGGGAAGCAGATACTCTGCTCAGGTCTACACCGCACATGCACAAAATAAAAAACTCGATCTTCCACTGAAAACAGATTTGAAAATTTTCAAGTAACGATCAGATTTAAAAACTATACTTGACATTAAATTATGAAGCACTTCTACTTTTCAAATAGTTCCTGAAATTTTGGCTAAGCAGTTAGCAGGCTTCCTAAGGAGCTGAATCAATGACATTTCTTGACTTTGTAAAAAGCAGCAATCTCCATGATGGACGCTTAAGATTATTCAGTGAAACCAACTTCCTCTCTGATTATCTTTCTACCTGTCTGGCACTGACAGAGAGAAGACAAGCTAGAAAGTGGCCTCTGAAGGTCTTCAGTAAATCGTGTGCTTAACCCTTAGGCATCACTCTTTTTACTTTGGAACAATCTTGAAAAAACAGTACAGAAAAGGCAAACCTACTTTTGTTCCATTGACTCAAGCATTTGTACCTATATCACCTTGACATTGAATATTGCAAATTTGTTATTGGATCATTTAATCTGATACTCGTTTTTAATTGTTTGGAGCTTTGAAAGTCTCAGTGAGAAAAATGTTTGTCGCAGAAGTAAGCCTTGCCATTGAATCAGTACACGCTACGTGGTATGTTTTGTGAAGATGTGGCTAATGTGGGGGTGGCAGGAAGGGGAAGCAAAGCTGATATTTGTTTCTTTAATTTCTTACGCGGTTCCATCAGAAAAGCCATCTTGCTCTAAAGTTTCCCCTGATGTTAATCTCCTAACAGCTTGGTTTCCCTCCACCCCATTGATTCATTGGTCCAATCTTTCTTCAGATTTGAACAAAGGAAAAAAAGTGTTTTCCCATCTGCAACAGAAATTCCTGTGCTGGTTCTCTGCCTTTTACCATCAGAGGCCTACGGGTTAATACTTGATAAAAGGGAAGAAGTAGGTATTTGTCTCTTGCCTGGAGAGAAATTCTTTGCCTCTTTGCCAGGGAAAACATCTGATCCTGTTGCAATGATTTTTCTTTTAATTGGAATGCAAAGATCTTATCTTTTTATTACTCCTTTATTGTTGATAACCATTCCACTTGCTCACTCTCCACAAATGTCCAGCTTCTATATACAACCAGGGAAGCAGTTCATTTTTCCTCCTTTTTAGCTTTAATCATTTGCCTAACAACTGAATTGCACCAGAGTGGTTCATATATCCCTTCTCATGCCGCGGTGTCTCTCTCGGATGCCTGGCCTGTGTCTGCCTCTCTCTAATTTCCAGGCACAGATTGGCCCAGCAACTGCCTCTTGCTCTAACAACTGCCTGAGGTGTGGGAGACCACTTTATGGGAATTCAGTCACACGGGCCTATGCAAAAATAACAGTAAATGAGAAATTTGCAGTGAAAGGGAAACATTGCATGCAAGTCATACGCCCACTACTCTCTTAAATTAGTTTCTTTGTGGCTTTGCGTCGCCATACGTTCTGTAATGTCAGATTAGTGCGTGGGGAAGCGACGGCCTCGTGGATAGAGCTGAGGCACAGGAAATCTGGGTTTTATTCTAAGCTCTGCCCACCTCCTGCAGATGTACAGCTCAACCTGCCTGCTCGCCAGCAGCCATGGAGAGCCTCACTGACAGTCACCTGCCCTGCTGCTCAGTGTCATCATTGCTGCAGCTGAAGGGTGCTCTGGGAGAGCAGCTGTGGGCACCGCCAGAGCCTCAGTTCCCAGTAGCTCAACTGGGTGCAGAGCAGGAGGCATTTGGGGCCTTCTTGTAGCTAGGACAGCCACAGATGGCTTAACCCTGCCTCTTTCTACGTGAGATAGCCTCCCTCCTCCTAATGCCCATTTTCCATCAGTTCTGATGTGTGTGAGCACGTGCTTGTGTACAGGCAGTACCACTTGGTCTGTTGCTCTTTGATCATTGTTGCTCTTCAAGACCCCTCTCCCACCACTGTAGGTCCTCAGCTGGTATCTTAAATGTCCAGGCCCTCTGTGTTTCCCGCCCTCCTCCCTTCTCTTTCTTCCTTCTTCCCATATTCCTCTTCCCTTTGCATATTTTCAGTTCTGGTTTTGACCATCTCCTCCCCTCTTCAGCCCCAAACTGCCCCTGCCAAAGGAAAGCGTTTGGAGAAAGGCACTGTGAAGTGCATGCACATGGATAAACACGCCTGCAAAATGGTACCTTCTAAAGGGAGACAGCTGGGCTCCAGCCCGAGTAATTAAAGGCATTAGAGACAACAGGTAGTGTCTGCCCACAGTTGTGGTCTGCCTCTATCACCACTGCTCAGTGTCTGCACCCTTCTGACATGGGGGGCCCGGTGCCATTGGCTCATCTGTACTCCTGGTAATGATGCTGCAGTCCACCCCACCACGCTACTGCTCTGGTCTCTTTCATATGGTTGGACTCGGTGATCTTAGAGGTCTTTTCTGACCTATGATTCTATGATATTGCAAACTCTCCAGAAGAATAACTACTTTTACATGGGCTTGTAATACAGCAAGCCTAGTAGGATCCCCATCCTAATGCAGATATACAAGGAGGTTGTCCCACTCCTCTTCTGCCCGTAACACCCACACAGCACCCCACACCAGCCCAAGGTGGTGGGTGACCAGGCTGTGGGTCACATGCTGCAGAACGGCTCCCCACTTCCCCGCTAGTACTGCAGCTGCAGCCGGCCCTGCCGCTGGCTGCTATGGAAATACATATCATCACCATTGGGAATCAAAGTACTTCCCTGTGCCATGGGTTTTTTGTGAAGCTTAATTCCTTGCAGGCTGTGTGACATGCCCAATGTCTGTGCAGTTGTGAACTTGCAGTGTCTCTGTTTCAGGACACTGCATTTTGAAACATATAATATTAGCTGTAGCACTAAAGGTTTGTTTTCAAAGGGTTGCTGCAGTTGCACACACACATGTACTCTTTGTGACTATGTGTTACTCTTTTCTATGTATGAAAGAAGAAAACCCAAATTATATGATGTCTGGAAAAGAAGGGAAAAGCTTTTTTGCAGTTTAGAGTGAAGACGTAGGTGGTTTTTCTCAGTTCTGTTTAGACAATGTAGAATGTAGCCAAATCTCATACTAAATAGGCATTTCTGTCCACTTTCCAGTTATCACTACACCATTAGAAGAGATTGAGAGAAAGGTATGTCCTGAGGGGGGGAAAAAAAAATCTTCTTTTTAAACAAAAAGATTCACCTGAAGTTATTCTGCAAAGAAAAATACCAGATTTCAGAAATGTTACTGATATGGGCTGAAGTATAAGACTGACCCTCAGTGTAAGCGTAGCACTTCTCTCAGATACAGCTAAGACTGTTGGGTGCTACTAGCTATGGAAAATGCATTTTTCCTCCATTGAGTCTTCCAGTGTAGACTCCGGCTACACACAGGCTGGTTCTGTATCAGATCACATCAGTCATCCCAGAAATCTTCTGAAACATACAACTGCCCTTTATTGGGAATGGAAGAAAGCAGAAGTAAGTGCTGCTCTGCTGCATTTCTGTGGAGCCTTTATTACACCTCGAGCAGCACTGCAGAACTGTAGGTTTTGTTTATCTGTCAGTGGACTACTGGGCCTACTAAAGACATGTACATAAGTGTTTAAAAAGTAGCAAGGCTGACAGACAGCTGCCACTTGAAAAACCCTTTAGCTTTTCTCTATCAAACTATCAAACTATCTGTATCCAGCAGCAGTCTGAGAAAATAGGTGAAGATTACCATGTTGTGTCTCTCAGAGATTTTGCTTAATGAAAACAGGAGCGGCAGAGTTCGGAGCTGAGAGTACCCACCATTCGCTTCTCCGCATTCAAACCCAGGCCCTAACACCCCTCCTCATGCAGCCACTGGGATGACATGGAAGAGAAGAAATGAGAGGGCTGCCAGTCACAAGGATAAAAAAATCATAAAGCATGACCCCAGCACTCAAAGCATTACTCTGAAGATGATGGATTTACAAATTAAATGTGCCTTCATGTTTTTGAGCCAGGGAGTTCATATTTTCAACTCTTCTGTTGAACTGTGAAGTTTTTTAGTGACAAACAAGGTTCTCATATAATCATAGTAGCTGTGAAACTATGACAGTTGTCAGCAGAGCATTCAGTATCCTGGAGCTCACCTGCATAGTCTTTTGTAGAGATTTAGCCGTGCAGTCAGTGCAATTCACTAGCATGGACACATGTACGAGTAAGAGGCTGAGTGTATGGGTGTATTTCAGCAGCAGTTCAAAGCAGGATGCGTTGTTCAAACCCTGCGCTGCCCTTGGCAGCCCTGATGATACTTTACTGTATTACATCCTGACAAAAATGTCATGGAGCAAGCTATGCCATCAGCATTTCACTGTGAACGCCAAACCAGAAAATAGCACCCACAATGGCAAGCCAGTTGAATCAACAACCAGCGGTGCCCACGCCTGAAAGCCTTCTTCAGCTCTGCCATCACATTAACCAGATTGGGCATGAGGGGCAGCTGGAAAGGTGACCCCAGGTTCCCTGCTGCCTCCTCTTGCTGGCGCTGGCACCCAAACTGCAAGCCAGACGGATGAACTAATCAGAAACTGTTTGGTTTTGTCAGATACCTTTTCCAACAAACTAAATTCCCTGATTTGTCTTGCAAAAAGAAAATGGGAATGTGAAGCTGGAGACAGAGGAGGAAGGCTGAACTAACCTTCTGGCAACTGCTCGCAGCTCTGTTGGCAGAACGTGCTTCAGGACCACACCGGCAGGGAGTGTGCCTTACCACACAGGCCAAAGATGCAATTTTAGGACGCAAGCTCCCTGATTTCAAAAGCCACTTAGAAGACATCATCTCAGTGATCTTTGCAATATAAGTTGTGTAGTTGGGGGGAAGGGGAGGGGAAGTGTAAATTAATTCATGCATAGTTAGCACAGGAACAAAGCTGAGGTGCATTTCTGAAATGTGGCATTTATGGCAACACCTCACGTGCAGCAGCAGCAACATTGTTTTCTTATTGGTGTTTTCATAATCCAGCTCTATTTGAAAGGAAACTAGTATATCTTTGTTTTCAAAATGGAAAAAAAGCACTACTGGTTTTAATTTTCTGTCTAACTACAGAGTCACACGCGCAAGACACGTACACACACAAGAGAAACAGAGGCTGAAAATCAAAATCTTGCACTGCCATCCTGTGGTGACTGCTAGGAAAATATTAACTTGTCCTGCTCATAAGTATGGGGTTATCCTCTCTGAAATGTGGAGGCTTTGCAGCAGAGTTTGCAACTGCTCAACGACCGAGAGTTACGTTGGGTGTTATCCCAGGAAGCAGAGAGTAGAACCTCAAATGCCATTATTTCTCTTTATTCCTCCTGCAATGCAGTATCTTCTAGAGACCTTTCAGAAGACACGCAGTCCACACTCAAGAATATAGGTTCTTTTAAGAGAATAAATTCTGGGTAAGCAAACAGTGAAGAGCATGTACGACATGGCAGGCCAGGTGAGGTAAGCACAGACAGGCTGGAGGGGAGTCCTTCGGCATCACTGGGAACTTGACACAGTTTCTAAAATGCAATCCGGGGGGTACTTTAGGGGTTGACTTTGGCCTATGAAAAGTAAAGTGAAGTTCACTTGTAAATAGGTCATAAATTCCTGCTCACTGGCTAAATGGATTTTTTTCCAGTGAATCACCACTAGGCTAAAAAAGAAAAAAAGGGACAAGCCAAAAGGGCACAAAGTCAGCCAACAAGGGAAAGAGAGAAAAGGAGATGTCATGCAAATAATGTGCAAAATATGCAGTCAAAAAGTGTAATGTTTACCAGAGTCTCGATCACAATTAAATTCTGTGTGAAGGTGGTTCTGACTTGTGCTCTCACACCTGAAGCTTGTTTTTCTACTAGATTAGTAGATTTTGCTACTATAAAAAACTGAATTAAGTATACTGAAGAATGCCCCCCAGATACATATTCTACTCACTTGCATTTCTAAGACAGAAGCATTTTTGTCAAACTGAGATGCATACAATACAAACATTTGCCCAAAACCCAGTGATGGAGTACCCCAGTATACTGCGGCTTCTTAGCTCTTACTATGTTTCCTTCAGGGGACTATTCTTGTGAATGACTCCATACGCTAGGACCGTGCCAATTGAGAGCTAGCGTCTCCCCCTGTGTGATGCATCAAAAGCTGTAAGAAGCTGGCACCTGGAGCAGAGAAGATGCTGACTGAGGCTTCCTCATGCATCATTGTTAAGACCTTCCCTCCTTTGCTTTAAAACTGTCCATCAGCAGGATCAGGGTGAGTTCAAATTTTGCCTTCACGAGAACAGAATATAAAAGTGTCTCTCCCCCAAAATATTCCTGAAATGATGGAAAAGAAAAATCACAGCACCATCCACACAGCAAGTTTTCAGACAAAGTATAAGGGGAAAAAGGATTTAGCTCTCAGTTCGTGCAGTCACCCACATTGTTTCTGCATGTCTCAAAGTATGATTACGGGTTTCTTAGTAATGCGTATGGAACTCCACTTTCACCAGTTCAAACACCCACAGCTAACGCTACTGCCATAATTTATGGTTTGTAAGGTCAGCTTATGAAGCTACCATGTTTGTCTCATATGCTAACTCAGTATATAGTATGTCTTCTTTGATCGCTTATGTGGTTGTACCATCTTCCCCCTTCCGCTTCAGATGTACTTCTTTTCATCCCTGCTTTGAAAAAAAAATGGTGCTTGCCTCACTCTGTTCTCACTTGCTAATGACTTCTGTCTCCAGGCACATCTTTCCTCAGCAAAGCACCAGACCAAATTATATTTTTTGTTGTCACTTCTATCAGCAGCTCCATTCTTGATCACTTTCGATTCAGCTTATCTTCTTTACAGTGCTATGATTTTTCTCTTTGATTAAAACTCACTGCTGACAGCTTCTTACTTTCCCCCTACATTCCTGCTTGGTTGTCTGAACTTTTCCTGATCTACCATAACCAGGAAAGTATTCATTTAAATCGTCTTCTGAACTTTGAATCCTACCTGTTATGTTTTACCTGTGCCTGTGCAGATGAAACAACACGCTTTTCATTTCCCAGCTGAGTGGGTTTTTCCCTGTTGATATAATTTTTTTTTTTCACATTTAAATAAGAGTTGTACTCAATATTCTCAACATCATTTCTCTTATGGACCACTCTGCGGTGCTCTGCTTGAAGGAGACTACAGAGAAATGCAAGTCCTCCCAGGCTGGGGGAGCGGTCTGGCTCTGTCACAGGAGGGGAGCAGCGCGCAGCACTGCCCACCTGGCCTGTCGCCAAAGTGGGGTCCAACACTCCCACTGTTGCCTTGGGCTGGAGACACATGGCAGTGGGAGGGGTAAAAGGGAATGATAAAAAGTTTTGGTCTGAATAAACCTTTCGCACAAGTCCAGCAGGAACAGCATGCGTTTCATTACAGCAGGGCTTTCCAGCTGTTTGCTGGTTTTCATGTCTATACATTTTCCAGTGCAGGTGAGGGCAAAAAAGTTTCACATCTGCAGATTACTTAGACAGCAAAGCGTCTTTCTTAATCACTGTCCACAGACTCGCCAGCCCCAAGAGCCTGCAGAGCACAGGCTGGAAATCACCGCTCTGAAGTTTTGCAGTCACAAACTGCTTCGGTTATAAAAATGGCCCATGCGGGTCGATGGCCTGGTCTAGAGCTTGAATTAACTTCTGTTATGATGGCACAGGATCCTCTGTCATCAGCTTCTCTTCTGAAATGAAAATGTTTAGACATGTTCTCCTTCTGCAGAGAAGGGCAGAGATGTTAAGTTGTGCACAACCCTGCTAAGGAAAGGGAGAAGTGTTGATTCATGCTTCCGAGTCACACATTTCAAAACTATGTGGGCTTCAAGATGTGAAGCGTGACTGTGAAGGCACCGTGGGAGTAGCCCCAACAAAGTAAATAATGGTTTACTTTATGAGTAATGACAACTACCTGTAGGGTTTTCAAGGGCAGGACCAAAAGGCTGTGTCTGTGCTAGGATAAGTATGGGTAGCCAGCCACATTCACGACGCTGTGCATGTGGTAACCTCTTGTGCGGTTGAACTGGCGTGAGCCAGTTTGTATATTGCTAGACAGAAAAATGTCCATGCAAAGGTATTCGCACTGCTGAAAACACACCTGTGCAGATCCACCAGTGCAAAATTAACCCCACTTGTAAAGACGGAGCTGTGGGGAAAATGTAAGTAACTTTCACAGATTATTTCTTTTTTATATCCTTTTCTTTCAGGTTGCCCAAGAAAAACAAAAATTGAGAAGCTAAATTAGTCTCTGCTATATTTCCACTGAGAAGCACAGAGCTTTGCCAAAGATATTTGCTGGAAAAAAAAAGATCCTCTGTGAATGGAGCATGAAGATCACATTTTCAAACACAAAGAGCTAGGGGATCCAAAAGTTGGTGACAGTGCAATTTATACTGCTTGCTAATTGATTATTGTGATGCTAACAATTTGCATTGTCTCCTCTTGAAGGCAACTGACAACATTTATGATAGTTCAGTGCAAGTGGGATCAAGCCTCAGATATGCATTTTATTGTATTCCATGTGTTAAAGTCATTCCCTGAGTTGCTCTGCAAAAGCCAGCAGCAGCCCTGGCAAAAGGTCCTTGGCTGAGCAGTCAAGAGTCTAGAAACAGGAAGGGATTGCCACAATGGAAACTACCCAAACCTCTCTTACACCAGGCGCTCACGTACAGCAAAAGCTGCTCTGGTTTCCAGTTTTGATGGTCAGTCCTGCCAGGTTTTGAGGAGGGTAAAGCTTCCCTTCCTGCTGGAAACACTCAGACACCAGACTAAGGTTATTTCACTTCCCCAAGTGAAATCTGTCACTGATTATCACAGTGGATTCAACAAGGTGTCTGGGCACAGAAGAGTTATGAGAGCTTTTGAATGTCTCCAAATTTTGTTGTAATATTCAAACGTGATACCACCTTGCAGACTTCTCGCACTGAGGAATTGCATATAAATAGCTATAAACTCCCTGCCACAGGGACTGGCCAGCCTGTGACTCTTCAACAACTTTTGCATCACTCCCGAGTAGTTCAGACACAGCTCTCACAACAACATTACATCATGTAATTGGCGACGGGGCTGTCTAGCACCGGGACAGCTGGTTCATTCAAAGCCCCAGCCACGGGGGAAAGCCGAGAGCGACTTTGCTCAGCCACCCTGCACCGCAGCTGCATGCCCAGCCTCTTTTTTTTTTTAATTTATCTTCTATTTCAAGAAAAGTTTTAGATAAGCATGTTTCAACCTTAAGCAAATAAACTGCAGATTATCTCCTTAATCTTCTTAGAAGTCAGCCATACCGAAAGCGTGTATTTTTAAAAATCTATCACTTTCAGGAAATGCTTCCCCAAAAGGCCATATCTACCACCCTAGTGCTTTCACTTGACAGTTATATGAAGTTGATATCTACAGCATATGCTTTTGTTCATGCTACGTATTCAAATACAAAGGCGTGGTTAAATTCTGATGTCCTATTTCAGGGGAAGACTGAGGAAAACATCTGCCTCTTGATGGAAGCCATCTGGTATAACCAGACATGAAGTCAAGCATTTTAACACAGTGTGTTCCTTAGAATTCTACTTACTTAAGAGAATCACAGATTCCTCCTCTAATGTTCTCATCACACACATCTCAGGCATTTTCCCTTGCACCTACCTGGGACTGATCAGTCCAATTATTTTGTAAAGCTTTGTCTCAGTGCAATCAAAGTAAGTAGAAACAATAATAATAACTATGTAGATTTCTGTTGTTTTTCTCCCAGCTGAGCTTTTTATCTGCACAATTACAGGTGCAGAGAAGATCACGAAATAGTTGCTGTGGAAGGAGGGGCTGCAGAGGCTTTCTGAGATCAGCAGTACTGCAGAAGCTGCAGCACACCTTCATTTTCTTCCAGACATAAGAGTTAACATATCAGGGCTGGTAAGGTGAGGGAGGTGAGCTCTTCTTACTTCATCCCTTACCTGTAACATCGCAAATTCTAGCCCTTGTGTGACCATGCAGTGGCAGACTTCAGTCACTCAGTTCTTACATGCAACCTGCTGGTGAGGGATCACATATTGGCTATTCTTGTCCATTCAGGGACTTCTGGTAGGACAGATATGTTGTTGAAATATATAAAAGCTGCGTGGTAGGCCAGCTTTAAAGAAAATGGCAGGTGTTCAGAAAGCTGACCTTAAATGTACACCTTTGGGTGAGGGAGATTAGCAGGCAAAAGGAAAATAGAATCACCATCAGTTTGAGGTGTTTGTAGAGAAAACAAAGTCACATCATTTTTATGACACGGCTCTGCTCTGCCGCCAAGACTATCATCCCCGCATACAGTAAGGGGACATTCAGTACCAATAAATACAGTTTGTTTAACCGCGCTAATCTTCAAACACAGAGCAAGATTACACTCGGGAAATCTGGAGAAAATTTGCAGTCTTTTCTGATTTCCTTAAAGAGGTTTTTTCCTATGGCAGAAATGGAAAAACAAAAGATCTTGCATGAGTATAAAGGTGGTCCCTGGTGCTTCATGCTATGCTAAGAGGGTCCTGTCGCTAGTTACCCCTTCACTAGTGGTTTGCCTAGTGGGGCCAATACTGTTTAGCGTCCTCACTAATGACCTTGACAATGAGGCAGAGTGCATGTTCAGCAAGTTTGCAGGTGATACGAAGCTAGGAGGAGTGGCTGATGGGCCAAACGGTTGTGGTGCCATCCAGAGGGACTTTGACAGCCTGGGGAAATGGGCAGAGTGGAACCTCATGAAGATCAAGAAAAGGAAACACCAAATCCCATCCCTGGCGAGGAATGACCCTGGGAACCAGGACAGTCTGGGGGCCAGGTGTCCGGAAAACAGCTCTGCAGTAAAGGCCGTGGGGACCCTGGTGGACACCAAGCTCACCACAAACCAGAAACTGTAACCCTCGCGGCAAAGAAGAAAACAGCATCTCATGGGGCATTATGAAGAACACTGCCAATAGCTTTGAGGGAGGTGCTCCTTCCCCTGTACTCAGCACTGGTGACACTACATGGGGTGTGCTGGGCCCAGTACAAAAGAGGCATGGACATGCTGGAGCAAGCGCAGCAAGGGCCACAACCATTATCGAAGGCCTTGGAGCATCTGTCATACGAGAAGAGGGTGAGAAAGCTGGGACCTGGAGAAAAGCAGGCTCCAGAGGGATTTTACCAATGCGTACAAACATCTCGTGGGAGTGGGGAAGGGTTGATAAAAGACACATCCAGACTCTTGCCAGTGGTGCCCTGTGAAAGGACAAGAGGCAACGGGCACAAACTGAAATACAGGCAATTCCACTTAAACACAAGAAAAACCTTTTTTCACTGGAAGGTTGGTTGAACGCTGGCACCGGTTGCTCAGAGAGGCTGTAGAGTCGCCATCCTTGGAGATATTCAAAACCCAATTGGACACAGCCCTGAGCAACCTGCCAGTTGCCCTGCTCTGAGCTGGTGGACAGGGACTAGATGATCTCCAGAGGTCTCTTCCCATCTCAGCTATTGTTTCAGTCTTTCCTTGACCATCATGACTACTGCTCTTGATGGAACAGGGTTTCGCTACACTTGGAAGTCTACAGAAGCTTTAACAATAGGGAAGTTCCTGATGAATTCTCCTGTTCTTTGAGGATCTCTCTTTTCCTTTGCACTCTCGAGGCAGGCCTCAGCCTGCTGTCCCTGAGCAGAACATTATCAATCCACTCCCCAAAAGAAAGAAGCCTGGGTGTGAGCTAAAAACACTGGTCGGATGAGAGCTGAGAAGAAATGCTGCAAGTCAGCCCTTCCTGGTGGGGCTCCACAGTGGCCTCATCAGTGGTCACTGATGGTGTAAACTTCAGTTTTCATGGGCAAAAGGACGTGGACATGTTTCTTCAGTGCTGATTATTTTTATTTCAGATTAAGAAATGGCAAATAGAGCAACACATGCAGTAGAGAGATACTACCAGTCTCCCCAGTGAGAACTGTGCAGCCTTGTGAAAGAATGAATAGTATGTAGAAAGGAAACGACTCACCTTTTGTGACGGAGCTTTACTGCATGCACACGACAACATTAAAAGAATGTTATTAATAATAATACACATTAGAGAACGTAAGAATTAAAACTACTAGTCAAAATGCAAAGAACAGCTGGAGCTCACATAGCTAACATTCAGTATTCAGCTTTAAATCCAGTGTTCAGTGTGTGGCCTTATCCTCTGCTTATCTCCCACAGTTCAGACCCTGTTAATTACTATAATAACAAAATTTCTTATACGTAATCCCTCCAATAAGGGCCAGGCAGTATTACCCCCTCCTTGCACACCCCGGGACAGAGTAGGTACACATTTTCTCAACGCTGTGGCTGAAGACACTTGCCTTGGACAAGAACTCTGGAGCAGAAAGAGAATGAGCACAACACCTTTCTCCTAAGCAGTGTCGAGATGCCTTCATCGTAACACTGAACCATTCCTCTCGCAGTTCTTTAGCCTCATTCATAACATACCTCCCAACTTCTCTGGCAAACGAGTGGAGGACTATACAGTCAACGGCCTTCTTTACGATGTAACCTCGAGGCTTTCCAAAAAGCATGTCCCTTCAGCTCACCGCACGAGAAAGGGATCTAGAAAACCTACATGATCATGCACTGTGTCATTATGCCTGTACACAAGGAGCACGACAGATGCGCAGCGACTTTCATTTGAGAGCTTCCCTCTCTCCAGTTGGTGGTGGTGGTGGTGGTGGTGGTGGCTGCCTCACAACCCCACCTCGTCACGAAGCTCGCAGCAGCACCCCGCAGGCCAAATTCCCAACCATCCCACGCCCTCCTTGTTTTCAGGCACCTCCACCGACACCTCGGGAGGACAAACCTCAGGAGAACCTGCTGTTCCGAGACCGCCTGCGGGCCCTGCGCTGCCAGGCCGCTCCCCGCCAAAACCCGGGCTGCCGGCAAGCCAGCGAAACACCCTCTGGAAATGGCCTCTCGCGCAGCTCCCGGCTCCGGGAGAACCGAGGAGGAACGCGGCGCTCCCGAGGGGGCCGCTCGGCCCCAGGCCCGGCGGCCGCAGGGGGAG
>Ga0181612_170255_pt1 | contig 18904 bp, 13 predicted proteins | sample HoacroProtozoa21_FD_119630 | JGI IMG/M metagenome (GOLD analysis project Ga0181612, IMG submission 119630) | Hoatzin crop microbial communities from Cojedes, Venezuel. Combined Assembly of Gp0051906, Gp0051904, Gp0051908 | reverse complement strand
GGTCCTTCCGCGGTCTGTTTTTTTCGGGGCCGCAAAATGCCGAAAATACCGGGGTTCCGCAGCGCAGCGGGGAGATGGCGAAAAATATGCCGTCTCTTCGTTCTTTACCATTTGCCCCTGACCGTGCTATAATTTTGGGGCAGGACCAAAATATTACTGGAGGTGCAACATGCAGGAAAACGGCATGCTGGATAAACTGTTCAAGCTGAGGGAGAACGGCACGGACGCCAGGACCGAGATCATGGCCGGCGTCACGACCTTCATGACCATGGCCTACATCCTGGTGGTCAATCCATCCATTTTGAGCGCGACCGGGATGGACAAGGGCGCGGTGCTTACCGTGACCGCCCTGGCGTCGGCCGTAGCGACGCTTCTTATGGCCGCCTTCGCCAATTACCCCTTCGCCCTTTCCGCGGGCATGGGCCTTAATGCCTATTTCGCCTTCACGGTGGTCAAGGGCATGGGCTATACCTGGCAGATGGCGCTGGCCGCGGTCTTTTTCGAGGGCATCATCTTCATCGTCCTTTCCCTGACAAATGTGCGGCAGGCCATCTTCAACACCATACCCTACACCCTGAAGCAGGCGGTGTCTGTGGGCATAGGTCTTTTCATCGCCCTGATCGGACTTTTCAACGGCGGTGTCATCGTGGGCAGCCCCGCCACCAAGATAGCGCTTTTTTCCTTCAAGGGGGCTCTTGCGGCAGGGAACTTCCGCAGTGTGGCCGTGCCGGTGGTGCTGGCCATTTTGGGCATCATCATCACGGCGGTGCTGGTCACAAGGCGCGTCAAGGGCAACATCCTCTTCGGTATTTTGCTGACCTGGATCCTGGGGATCTTCTGCGAATTGACCGGCATCTATGTCCCGAACCCGGAAGTGGGCGCCTTCAGCGTGCTGCCAGATCTTTCCAAGGGCCTGGCATCCTTTTTGCCGGCCGATCCTTCGCCCATCTTTATGCAGCTCGATTTTTCCAGGGTGCTGAGCCTTGATTTTCTGGTGGTCATGATGGCCTTTTTGTTCGTGGACCTTTTCGACACCCTCGGCACTTTGATGGGCGTTGCCACCCAGGCCCACATGCTGGACAAGGACAAAAAGCTGCCCCATCTCAAGGGCGCTCTCATGGCCGATGCCGTGGGCACCGTCATCGGAGCGGTCATGGGCACATCCACCATCACGACCTTTGTCGAGAGCGCGGCCGGCGTGGGCGAAGGCGGCAGGACCGGACTTACCTCCGTGACCGTGGCGGTGCTGTTCTTGCTCTCTTTGATCCTTTCGCCCATCTTCATGGCCATCCCGGCCTTTGCCACGGCCCCGGCTCTCATCACCGTCGGCTTTTTGATGGTGTCCGGCATCGAGGGCATCGATTTCAGGAATCTGAGCGAAGCCATACCGGCCTACATCTGCATCATCATGATGCCTTTTGCCTATTCGATCTCCGAGGGCATTTCCTTTGGCATCATCTCCTACGTCGTCATCAACTTTTTCACGGGGCACGCCAGAAGGGTCAGCGGCCTCATGTACATACTTGCGATCCTGTTCGCCCTGAAATACGTGCTGCTCTGAAACGCACCTGCGGCTCTGCCGCGGAGGCGGAAAATATCATTAATTTCTGAATAAGAGGAGGAATTCAGCCATGGGCATGACAATGACGGAAAAGATACTGGCCCGCCATGTGGGTCGGCCCAGCGTGGAGGCGGGCGATCTGCTCGTTTCCAGCGTCGATCTGGTGCTAGCCAACGATATCACGGGGCCACCGGCCATCAACGTTTTCGAGGAGATCGGGTGTCCGGTCTTCGACAAGGACAAGATCGCCCTGGTGCCGGATCATTTCTCTCCCTGCAAGGACATAAAATCCGCCACGCTGTGCAAGCAGATGCGCGATTTTGCCAGAAAGCACCACATCACCAACTATTTTGAAGTTGGCCGTATGGGCATCGAACATGCCCTGCTGCCAGACAGCGGCCTTGTGGCTCCCGGCGAGATCGTCATCGGCGCAGATTCCCACACCTGCACCTACGGCGCTCTGAACGCGCTTTCCACCGGTATGGGCCAGACCGATATCGGCTGCGCCATGGCCAGCGGCACCACATGGTTCAAGGTCCCTCAGGCCATCAAGGTGGAGCTGACCGGATCTCTGCCCAAATATGTCCAGGGCAAGGACCTTATCCTGACCCTCATCGGCATGATCGGCGTGGACGGGGCCAGATACCAGAGCCTCGAATTTTGCGGGAAAGGCATCAAGAGCCTTTCCATGTCGGACCGCTTCACCATCTGCAACATGGCCATCGAGGCCGGCGGCAAGAACGGCATCTTCCCCGTGGACGAAAAGACGGAGGAATTCCTCAAGGGCAGGGTGACAAGGCCCTGGACCAAAGTCGATGCGGATCCGGACGCCAAATACGTGCGTACCATCAAGATAAGTCTTTCCAAGCTCGTTCCCGTGACCAGCTATCCGCATCTGCCGGAGAACGTGCATCCCACCACCGAATCGAAAAACATCAAGATCGACCAGTGCGTCATCGGCTCCTGCACCAACGGGCGTCTTGAAGATCTGGCCCAGGCGGCAGAGGTCCTCAAGGGGCACAAGGTCAACGACCATGTCAGGTGCATCATCATCCCCGCCACCCAGCAGATCTACAAGGAGGCCGTGAAACGCGGCTACATCGATATCTTCATCGATGCCGGCGCCGCTGTCTCCACTCCCACCTGCGGCCCGTGCCTGGGCGGCTACATGGGCATCCTGGCGGCGGGAGAGCGCTGCGTTTCGACAACCAACCGCAATTTCCGCGGCCGCATGGGCCACGTGGACAGCGAGGTCTATCTGGCCAGTCCCTACACGGCTGCAGCCAGCGCTGTCAAAGGTTATATCGCTTCGGCAAAGGAGGTGCTGGGATGAGCAGGATCTGGCGCTACAAGGACCATATCGACACGGATGTCATCATACCGGCCCGTTATCTCAACATCGCTGATTTCAACGAGCTGGCGGAGCATGCCATGGAGGACATCGACACCACTTTTGCCCCCAACGTGAAAAAGGGCGATATCATGGTGGCCGGCAAGAATTTCGGCTGCGGCTCCTCCAGAGAGCACGCGCCTGTCGTCATCAAGGTCAAGGGCATCAAATGCATCATCGCGGACAGCTTCGCCCGTATCTTCTACCGCAATGCCATCAATATCGGCCTTCCGGTCCTGGAGATCGGATCCGAGGTGGAAAAGATCGAGCCGGGTGACGACGTGGACGTGGATCTGGCCAAGGGCGTGGTGAAGATCCTGAACAAGGGCATCACCATCAAGACCAAGCCCCTGCCGGAATTCATCCAGAAGATCGCCGACTGCGGCGGTCTGGTCAACTATGTGAGAAAAGAAGGCGAAAAAAGCAAGGCAGGCAAAAAAGCGAGAAAGGCAGGCAAAAATGCATGAAGATAACTTTGCTCCCCGGAGACGGGATAGGTCCTGAGATCGTATCGGCCGCGGTGGCCGTCATGGATGCGGCCGCGGCAAAATTCAAGGTCGGCCTCGAATATGAGACCTGCAATCTGGGCGGCTGCGCCATCGACGCAGAGGGCGTGCCCTTCCCCGAGACCACGAAAAAATCCGCCGAGAATGCGGACGCGGTGCTTCTGGGCGCCGTGGGCGGCCCCAAGTGGGACAGCGTGGCCCCCGAGATCCGTCCTGAAAAGGGTCTGCTCCAGATCAGAAAGGCCCTTGGGCTCTACTGCAATCTGCGCCCCATGAAGGTGTCCCGTTTCACGGCCCATCTTTCCCCGCTCAAAAAGGTCGACGGCACGGATCTTCTCATCGTGCGCGAGCTGACCGGCGGCATCTATTTCGGGCAGCATAACGAGGCGGCCATGGTGGACGGGGTGGAGACCGCGTCCGACGTGGACCTTTACACCAGGCCCGAGGTGGAGCGCATCGCGAAAAAGGCCTTCGAGGCGGCCAAAGGCCGCAGAGGCAAGGTCACCAGCGTGGACAAGGCCAACGTGCTGGCCGAATCGCGCATGTGGCGCAGGATCGTGACGGATATGCAGAAAAAGGACTATCCCGACATCGAACTGGACCACATGTACGTGGACAACTGCGCCATGCAGCTGGTGCTCAATTCCGCGCGCTTTGACGTGATCCTGACCAATAACATCTTCGGCGATATCCTTTCTGACGAAGCTTCCGTCCTGGGCGGCTCCATCGGGCTTTTGCCCAGCGCCAGCCTTGGCGACGGGACCGGCCTTTATGAGCCGATCCACGGCAGCGCCCCCGATATCGCGGGACAGGGCATAGCCAACCCCACCGGCACCATCTTGTCCGCCGCCATGCTCTTCAGATACAGCCTCAATAGGGCCGACGTGGCAGATGCCATCGAAGAAGCCGTGGACAAGGTCTATGCCGAGGGCTACCGCACGCCGGATCTGGCAGGCGAGGGAATGAAGAAGGTCTCCACAGCCGAAATGGGCGAACTGGTGGCCAAAGCTCTGTAAGTTCCAAAACAGGATATGTGATGTGTCCGGCCGCGGATCTTTAGCGGCCGGATTTTTTTTCGGCGTTTTTCAGAGAACAGGATTTGGCCCGTTCCCTGATTTTTTTGTGGCGGCAACGAAAGAACCCTTGACAGGAGAGCGCAGAGATGTTATACCATACTAAAACAGTATGAATTAAGACCATGCGATCAAAAAAATACAAAAGAGGTGTTCTTCAATGCAGAAACTGATCTATATGGACAATGCGGCCACCACCAGGATGATCCCCGAGGCGGTGGATGCCATGCTGCCCTATCTGGCGCAGGACTATGGCAATCCGTCCGGCATCTACGGCCTGGCGCAAAAGGCAAAGGCCGCTCTGGAAGAGGCGAGGGAGAATGTGGCCCGCGTGATCGGGGCATCGCCAGACGAGATCTATTTCACCAGCTGCGGCAGCGAAGCGGACAACTGGGCCCTAAAGGGCGTCTTCGAAGGTCTCGCGGCCAGAGGGAAACACATCATCACGACAAAGATCGAGCATCACGCCATACTTGAGACCTGCGCCTATCTGGAGAAAAAAGGCGCCGAGATCACCTATCTGGACGTGGACGAAAACGGGCTGGTGGATCCTGAAGACGTCAAAAAGGAAATCAGGCCCGATACGATCCTCATCAGCGTCATGAGCGCCAACAACGAGATCGGCACCATCGAGCCGGTGCGTGAGATCGGAAAGATAGCAAGGGGGCACGGCGTTCTTTTCCATACGGACGCGGTCCAGGCCTACGGCCATATCCCCATCGATGTGAAAAAGGACAATATCGATCTTCTTTCCGTCAGCGCCCATAAGCTGGGCGGGCCCAAGGGCACGGGACTTTTGTACGTCAGGCGCGGCGTGCATCTTGGGTCCTTCATCCACGGCGGGGCCCAGGAGAAGAACCGCCGTGCCGGTACCGAGAACGTGGCCGGCATCGTGGCCTTTGGCACCGCGGCAAAGGTCGCGGCAGAAAAGATGCAGGAGCGTGCCGCCGGTGAAAAGGCCGTGCGCGACCACCTCATCGCAAGGATCCTGGACGAGATCCCCTTTTCCCGCCTCAACGGGGACAGGGAAAAAAGGCTCCCCAACAACGTCAATGTCTGCTTCAGGTTCATCGAGGGCGAGTCGCTTCTTTTGATGCTGGACGCCAAAGGCGTGGCCGCGTCTTCCGGCAGCGCCTGCACCTCGGGCAGTCTCGACCCCTCCCATGTGCTCCTTGCCATAGGGCTGCCCCACGAGATAGCCCACGGCTCGCTGCGCCTCACTCTTTCAGAGGAGAACACCATGGAGGAGGCGGACTATGTGGTGGACAAATTGAAGGAGATCGTGTCGAGGCTGCGCTCCATGTCGCCTCTTTACGAGGATTTCGTGAAAAAGCAGCAGGCCTGAAGTTTTGAAGCGTTATTTGCAGAAGGGAAAGATAATATGTATTCAGAAAAAGTAATGGACCATTTCACCAATCCCAGAAACGTGGGAGAGATCGAGAACGCCAGCGGCGTGGGCACGGTGGGCAACGCCAGATGCGGCGACATCATGCGCATGTATCTTGATATAGACGACAGGGGCATCATCAGGGACGTGAAGTTCAAGACCTTCGGCTGCGGCGCGGCGGTGGCCACCAGCAGCATGGCCACGGAGCTCGTGAAGGGAAAGACGGTGCAGGAGGCCCTCACGGTCACCAACAAGGCCGTAATGGAGGCCCTTGACGGGCTGCCTCCCGTCAAGGTGCACTGCTCCCTGCTGGCCGAAGAGGCGATACATGCCGCGCTCTGGGATTATGCCGAAAAGAACGGCATCAAGATCGAGGGCCTCAAAAAGCCGGTCAATGACATAGCCGAAAAAGAAGAAGCCTGAAGCAGATCTGACGGGCCGGAGAAAATCCTCCGGCCCGTATTGAATCTCAGGGCCGGACCGCGGCTTGGCCCTGTTTTTTTGCAATGCTTTATAGTAGCACTATTCGCAAAACGGGCCCTCCGGTGCAAAGGCGTTTCGGAGAGGGCCCTTTTGTGGTATAATGCTATGGAGAATGACTGTATGGAGAAAATGCCGATGGAGATACCTGATCATATCGTCAAGATAATGCAGACGCTGGGCGCGGCCGGCCATGAGGCTTTTGTGGCAGGCGGCGCGGTCAGGGATTCGCTTTTGGGCATAGACCCCCACGACTGGGACGTCACCACCTCCGCAAGGCCGGAGGAGGGAGCTGATATTCTCAAAAAGGCCGGATTTCATGTGGTGGAGGATCTGGGGAAGAATTTCGGCGTCATTACCTGCGTCGCGGACGGCATACCGGTCGAGATAGCGACCTTCAGAGGCGAAAGATACGGCGCGGACCCCCACAGGCCCGAAGAGGTCTGGTACTGCGACAATATAGAGGACGATCTTTCCCGCCGCGATTTTACCGTCAACGCCATGGCCATGGATCTTTCCGGCCGGATCATCGACCCCTACGGGGGACAAAAGGATCTGGAAAGAAAAGTGATCCGCACGGTGGGGGACCCCAAAAGGCGCTACGGGGAAGATGCCCTGAGGATGTACCGGGCCTGCCGTTTTGTGGCCCAGCTGGGCTTTTCCTATGAGGAGGACGGTACAGGAGACGGCCCCTTCGGAGAAGAGGGCACGCCCTATTATCTTCCGGTCAGGTACCGCTTTGACGTGTCGGGCTGCCGCGAGCTTTCCCTGGAAAGAGTCAGGGGCGAGCTGGAAAAGATCCTGACGGCAGATCATGCCGGCAAGGGCCTCATGATGCTCCTTGCCTCCGGCCTTGCCTCGAGCTCATGCCGCGTCAGGGAAAACGGGGAGGACACATATATAGATGTCCTGCCGGAACTGGAACATCTGCCGGGCCTGCCGCAGAACCCCAATTTCCACTGCTATGAGGTCTGGGAACATATCCTGGCCGCCGTGGACGGCGGCACGAAAGAACTCATCGTGCGCTGGGCGCTTCTTTTGCATGATGTGGCCAAGGGACTTCCGGGCATCAGGTGCATGAATGAAAGGACAGGCTATCCCAGCGATTTCGGCCATGAAAAGGAAAGCGCACGTATGGCGGAAAAGATCCTGACCCGCCTCAGATACCCTCAGGATTTTGTCAGAAGAGCGGTCTGGCTGGTGTCGCAGCACATGCATTTTGTGCCGATGCTGGTCACGGGCAGGACGGATATCAGAAAATGGGTCAGAAAGGAAGCCGTATCTGGGCTTTTTCGCACGGAAAAGGAGCTGGCGGATGCCTACAGGCAGCTGGCCGCTGTCTTTGCGGGCGACATGGGCGCCACCTGGTCGGGCCTTAAAAATGACGATGCGGCACAAAAGGGCAGGGCGCTGGCCCGGCGCGTGATCGATTTTGCCGCGCAAAAGATGCCGGTCCATACGTCGGATCTTGAGATCTCGGGCGGCGATATCGAAAAGATGCTGCCGGACGGGGACAAAAGCGCTACCGGATCATTGCTGAAATATCTTCTGGCGCGGGTCCAGACGGGAAATCTGCCCAACGAAAAAGAAAAGCTTTTATCTGCAGTGCAGAAGAAGATCAAAAAGGATATTGAAACAGAGGAGTGAAGTTTTTTTGAGAAAGATCAAGGTCATGCTGCTCATCATGCTGATATTCATGATCTCGGGCGGCATACTTTATTTGAAGAACAATGGCAGGATCAGTCTTGTCGAGGTGACGCGTCTTGCTTTGGCCGAGACCGCTGAGAACGGCGGCGCGGCGGCTGTCCAGGGCCAGGGGGACGTGAAGGATTCTCCTTATTTCAAAAAGCTGGACGTCTATAATCTCAAGAGCAGCAGGGGACTTGTGGTGCTGGAAAAATACCCGTCCTTCCAGCAGAAGACGGAATACACCTGCGGCCCTGCGGCCGCTCTATCGGTAGTGCGCTATTTTTCGCCCTCTGACACGGACAGCGAAAAAAAGATCGCCAGGATCATGGGCACCCAGCCTGCGGGGACCAAAGAGCCAGGCACCACCACCCGCGGCATGGCGGGCTATTTCAGGCAGAAGGGCTGGCAGGTAAGATCATCTGCCGACACGCCTTCGCCCAGAGATTATCCGTCTTTCAGGGAATTCGTCCTGAAGAACCTCAAGGAAGGCACTCCCATAATGGTGGAGAACGTCGACTGGGGCGGCCACTGGAGGGTCATCATCGGCATGGATATCATGGATGATACCAATGATGCCAATGACGTCCTCATCTTCATGGACCCCTATGACACCACCGACCATGCGCAGGACGGCTACAGTGTCGGCAGCGCCCAGAGATTTTACTACATGTGGTTCGACGCCCATCTCTTCAAGAAGGGCGAACAGAACAAGCAGTGGCTGACCGCAAGGCCCGCCGCTAAGTGATTTTTCAGGAAGGTAACAAAAGATCATGCTAAAAAGAGCTTTTTTGGGTTTTCTGGCTTCGGCAGCGCTTCTGGCACCGCTTTCGGCGGATGCGGCCCTTGCCAGCGTCAGTGCGGACCTTAAGGGAGACGGCACGAAGTATCTGGTGGAGCTCGACGGAGAGCGCCTTGGAGCAGAGAGCAGCTATTTCGGCAAGCTGATGGTCTTTGTCCGCGATCAGGAAGGAAAGCTGGTGGGAGCCTGGAAGCCGGATATCGAGGGCGGGTATAACTTCATCCTGGAAAAGATCCCCGCGCCCGAGGAAAAAAAGGAAGAGGCCAAAAAAGACCCCAGCCTCAAGGAGACCATCGAAGAAGCTTTTGAAAAATACGATGAAAAGGTCGAAGAAAAGGCTGCAGAGAAGGCTGCCGAGGAGGCCGCGGAAAAGGCCGCGGAGGAACCTTCAGCGCCTGATCTGACCGAGACCGGAGGGCAGATGCGCTACGATGCTTCTGGCGCGCCCGCGCAGGGGGCCATCTCGCCGACGCCTTTGCAAAAGGAAGAAAGATCCAGCACCTCTTTATTAAATGAAAGAAAGCACGAAGGCTCGGAAAAGATAACCGCGAAAAAGGCCGCGTCCAGAAAGAAAGCGGAAGCAGACGAAAAAAAGGGACGGGACGACATCCTGCTCATGGTCTCGGTGGGAGGCAGCGATGAAACGGCGGAATGCCGCGTCGTGGACTTTGCCGACCCCAAAAAGGCCAGAGAGATCTTTTCCGGGGCGGACAGCCTCGGGATCGCAGCCTCGGCCCGCTTCAAAGAGGGATTCTTCTATGAGGTCGAGTGCAGCTACGTGCCGGCCGCGGCAGATCTTACGGGCGAAGAGCCCGTGGAAAGGGTGGAGGATGTCTTAAGGGGCATCGCTCCCAACGATATGGCCATTTTCGATGAAAAAGGCGCGGTGAAAAAGCCGTATCTTCGCCCCACCGTGACGCCGGTCACGGCCATGACGGGCCAGTTCGGCTGCCTTTTCACGCGCCAGAACATCCTTGGCCCCGACATGAGAAGGCTTTTGGGCACCATACTGACCCGCTGGGTATATAAGGACGGGCGCTGGCGCCCGGCCGAAGTGCGGCTGGAAGACAAGGTGCTGGATATCGAGGGCATGGTCAGCCCGGCGGACAAGGCCGCCAGGGCCGGCAGATGGCAGCTTTATCCGCGCGTCGCCTGGATCGGCTCCAGGGTCATCTCCAGGCCTTCGGTGGCCATCAACGACAACCCCGAGGCCCAGGCCCGCATCAACGAGACGCTCGACAAGTGCTTTGCCGAAGGCGCCCCCGAAGAGGAGAGGGCCTTCCAGGTCAATTTCGCCGGGCCCAATCTTCTGAGCATAGAGTGCGGCAGACGGGACAAGCTGGACCGGGTTGTGCGCCACCAGTTCAATTTCGATATGCGTACCGGCGCGGATCTTTCCATCGCGGACGCCTTCAGAGCCAAGAATCCTGATTTCATCAAGGTCCTCAATATCGCTGGCGACGTGAAGGACGGCTTCACGAACGGCGTAAAGCCTCATTTCTGGTCCTACAACGGCAAGTTCTTCGTCTTCAAGGACCGTATCCTGACCGAGGATTTCCAGGACGAGAGCAAGATCGTCCGGGTCATGGTCGAGGCGGGAGATCTGAAAAAACGCCTCGTCAAAGATCCTGATCTCATAAGGACCGTGGCGGACGAGAAAAAGGAAAAGGCAGAAAAATCCGATACATCCAAAAAAGCGGATGAGAAAAAGGAAGAGTCCAGATAAGAACTTCCGGACAGGGAAACTGAAAAGTACACCGCCGCATGGCCACGACGGTGTACTTTCATTTTTGTTCACAAAAAACTGACTGGCAAGTCAGTTAAATAAGAAATATTGAGAAAAACGGCGAAAAATAAAGGAAGACAGTCATAATCTTGAAAAATCAGGATTTGACATTTTCGGCCGATTTCTATAAAATTCCACTGTGCATTTTCAAACAGGGGCTTTCCTTCTGCTTTTAATGAAGGGAATGCTCTCAAAGGGCCCGGCAGGGCCGTAAATCAGGGAGGATTTATAGTATGCTTAATTTCAGGAAAAGCCGCGGGGCCAAAGCTGTAGCTCTCGCCCTGGCTCTGGCAGGGGTGCTCTCCTTTGCGGGCTGCGGCAAAAAGGACACGGCCCAAAAGGGCAGTGCCGCGATCGGTGTCAGGACCATGCAGGTCATCAAGCGCGACACCCCCAACAGCTTTGAGTTCACTGGCTTCGTGGAGGCCCAGCAGGAGGCGTCCATCACGGCCAATGTCTCCGGCAAGATCACCAGCAAGAGCTTCAACGGCGGCGACACCGTCGAGGCCGGACAGGTGCTCTTCACCATCGACCAGCGCACCTACAGGGCCAACGTGCTGAATGCAGAGGCGGGCCTTGCATCTGCCAATACTGAATACACCCGTCTCGAGGCCGATGCGCAGCGCTATAAAAAGCTCTACGAGCAGGCCGCCATCTCCAAGCAGACATATGATCTGGCCATAGCCCAGAGGGATGCGGCCCTGGCCAATGTTCAGGCCCAGAAGGCCATTTTGGAGAACGCCCAGATCAACATGAACGACACCCAGGTGGTGGCTCCTTTTTCAGGCAAGATCTCCACCAGCGATCTGAGCGTGGGCAACTATGTCACCGCCGGCCAGACGGTCCTTGCCACCATCAGCAACACCAACCCCGTCAGGGTCAAGTTCAGCGTCTCTGAAAACGAATATCTGGAGCTTTCCAAGGCCCAGAGCGACTCTGGCGTCAAGGCCCTGGACGATCTGCAGCTCATCTTGTCCGACGGCTCCACCTATAACGGCCGCGGCATCGTGGACCAGGTCAACCGCGAGATGACCTCCGGCACCGGCGCCCTCACTTTGAAGGCCAAGTTCACCAATGACGACGGCAGGCTGATGCCCGGCATGTTCGCGCGCCTCGTGGCCAATGCCGGCACCACCAAGGATGCTCTTTTGATCCCCCAGCGCGCCGTCAAGGAAATGCTCTACAAGAAGTTCGTCTTCGTGGTCGGCAGCGACAACAAGGTCGACATGAAGGAAGTCAAGCTCGGCGCCAGGGTCGGCAGGCTCTGGAAGGTCGAGAGCGGGCTCAACGGCGACGAGACCCTTGTCGTCGAGGGCGTGCAGAAGGTGAGCAAGGGCGCTGAGGTCAAGCCCACCGCCATGACCGAAGCGGATCTTGATACTACGGAAAAGACCGAGAATACCGACACCTCCGCAGCGGCTGCGTCCAAGTAGGAGGTTGTAAAGTGGCTAAATTCTTTATAGACCGACCCATCTTCGCCATCGCGCTGTCTCTTATGATCGTGGTCGCGGGCATCATCGGCGGCTTTTCGCTCCCTATCGCCCAGTACCCCAACATAACCAAGCCTCAGATCGAGGTCGAGACGATGTATGTCGGCGCGGATTCCAGCACGCTGGAAGAATCGGTGGCCCAGGCCATCGAGCAGAAAGTCAACGGCGTCGAGAACATGCGCGATATGCGCTCCACCTCCACCAATACCGGCAGCTATAGGCTGGACGTCAATTTCAACCTGGAAAAAGACGGCGACATCGCGTCCGTCGAGGTCCAGAACCGTGTGGACCAGGCCAAGGCTTCTCTTCCTTCAGAAGTCACCAGCTACGGCGTCACCACCACCAAGATGTCCAGCCAGACCATCATGTACTTTGCTCTGACGAGCCCCAACGGTACATATGATGACATGTTCCTGAAGACCTACGGGTCCTCCAACGTCATCGACCCCATCAAGCGTGTCAAGGGCGTTTCCTCCGTCAGCGAGTACGGCCCTGAATACGCCATGAGGATAGAGCTCAGGCCTGACAAGATGGCCGAGCTCAACCTGACCACCACCGAGGTGGCCAGCGCCATTTCCGCCCAGAACATCCAGGCGGCTGTCGGTTCCATCGGCTCCAAGCCTACCACCGATGATCTTGAATTCACCTATTCAGCCAGTGCCCAGGGCCGTCTCAAGACCCCAGAGGAATTCGGCAATATCGTCATCAAGACCACGGACGGACAGATCCTCAAATTAAAGGAGATCGCCGAGATCAAGGAAGGCGCCCGTATGGACACGCCTACCGGCACTCTGCTGGTCGACGGCAAGCCCGGTCCTTCGGTCAACTACGCAGTCTCTCTGACGACCGATGCCAACGCCATCAGCACCGTCAATGAGATCAGGGAGGTTATGGCTGACGCGGAAAAGCGCTTTCCGCCCGACCTTAAACTGATTATCTCCAACGACCAGACCGAATTCGTCAAGGAGTCCCTGGAAAAGGTGGCCCATACCTTCTTTGAGGCCCTGATCCTCGTTATGATCGTGGTCTACATCTTCCTGGGCAACTTCAGGGCCACGCTGGTCCCCATGCTGGCCGTGCCTGTCTCCTTGATCGGCACCTTCGGCGCATTCGTTTTCCTGGGCTTTTCCATCAACACTCTTTCCATGTTCGCCATGATACTGGCCATCGGTCTTGTGGTCGATGATGCCATCGTCGTGGTCGAGGCGGTCGAGCATCATATCCAGGATACAGGTCTCTCCCCTAAAGAAGCGACCTACCGTGCCATGAAAGAGGTCTCGGGCCCTGTCGTCGCCATCGCCTGTGTGCTGGCGGCAGTCTTTGTCCCGATCTCCTTCATGTCGGGCAGTACCGGTCTGCTCTACAAGCAGTTCGCCCTGACCATCTCGGTCTCCATGATGCTGTCCGCGCTCGTGGCCCTGTCTTTGACCCCGGCTCTTTGCGCCATGCTCTTAAAACCCCAGCATGCAGCCACCAGCGAAGAGGCCAACAAGGGCATCATGGGCAAGATCATCTACCGTTTCAACGTCTGGTACGAAAAGACCCTGGCCAAGTACACCACCCAGGTGGAAAAGTGCATCCGCCGCTCCAAGCTTATGATGTGCGGACTTCTGGTCATCTGCATCCTGGCCGGGCTTTTCTTCAAGATCACTCCCACGGGCTATGTGCCTGATGAGGACCAGGGCGTGTTCCTGATCTCCTACAGCCTGCCCGAGGGCGCCTCCTCCAACCGTGCCATCAAGGAGATGAACGATTTCGCCGACAAGATGGCCAAGAGTGAGGGCGTGAAATACGTCATGGCGGTCAACGGCTTCGACATCCTTTCCAATGCCCCCAAGGCTAGTGCCGGTCTGATTCCGGTCATGCTCAAGGACTTTGACGAAAGAAACGGCGTTACCGTCTATGATCTGATCAACAAGGCCTATGCCCTGGGCGCCCAGACCCCCGGCATGAACGTCATGGCCTTCAACTCTCCGGCGCTTCCAGGTCTTTCCTCCACCGGTTCTTTGAGCATGTACATCATGAACCTGGGCGGCGATTCCATCTCCCAGATGAACGAATATGCCCAGCAGTTCGTGGCCAAGGCCAACCAGAGGCCTGAGATCGCCGTCGCGTATACCACCTTCAACACGGATACTCCCGGCTACACCTTCAATGTGAACCGTGAAAAGGCCGAATCCCTCAACGTGCCCGTATCCAGCGTCTTCACGGCGCTGCAGGCTTTCCTGGGCGGCTATGAGGTCAACGACTTCAACAACTTCGGACGCACCTGGAAGGTCGTCATCCAGGCCTCGGCGGAATTCAGGAACGATGTCGACAATCTGCGCTTCTTCTATGTGAAGAGCAACGACGGGAACATGGTCCCTCTGGATACTCTCGTGACCTATGAGACCAACATGACCGTGCCGTCCATCACCCGCTTCAACGGCGCCAGCGCCTTCAAGATCGCCGGCTCTCCTGCGGACGGGTATTCAACCGGCCAGGCCATGGAGGCCCTCAACGAGATCGCGGCCGAGGTGCTGCCCAGCACCTATACCTATGAATGGACCGACCAGAGCCGCGACGAGATCGAGGCCGGCAACCAGGCCCTGGGCCTTTACGCCATCTCTCTGATCTTCGTCTTTTTGGTCCTGTGCGCTCTGTATGAGAGCTGGACCATCCCTATCGCGGTCCTGCTTAGCGTGCCGCCTGCCGTCCTGGGCTGCCTTGCTTCCCAGTATTTCCGCGGGCAGCAGAACGACGTCTATATGCAGGTCGCCATGATCATGCTCATCGGCCTTGCCGCCAAGAACGCCATTTTGATCGTCGAATATGCCAAGATCAATCTGGAGAACGGCGAGCCGCTGATCAAGGCAGCCGTCGACGCGGCGCACCTAAGGCTGCGCCCCATACTGATGACGAGCTTTGCCTTCATTCTTGGCTGCGTGCCCCTGGCCATCGCCACCGGCGCCGGCGCCGGCAGCCGTGTCTCCATGGGCAACGCCGTCGTGGGCGGTATGACCTTCAATACCTTCGTCGGTATCTTCCTGATCCCCGTGCTCTTTGTCGTGGTGGAGCGCCTCTTCAACAGAAAGAGCCATTCGGATGATGATCCCGACAATGGGGAAGGAGCCGCTGAGGCGTAACGCCAAAGGCCCTTTGAAGGGCCGCTGAACCAAGTCTAGTGGTTTTCACGGTTCTGTCCTCCCTGATGGACTGTGAAAATTGCGAAAAACAAATCGTCTGGCAGGCCAAAACGCTTGCCAGACGATTTTGTTTTGGGATAAAATATAAGCTGTGAATTTTGGCCCCGCATTTTGGCGGGGCGCTCGGAGGCATTATATTGGACAGGGTCAATGAGGGCAGAAGGTTCCTTGGCAATGTGTGGGAACTGACCAAGAGCTACTGGCAGAGCGAGGAAAAGAAGAAGGCCTTTGGCCTTCTCATCTTGATCATCGCCCTGACGCTGGGCGTGGTCTTTATGCTGGTGCAGCTCAACCAGTGGTACAACATATTCTACAGTGCGCTGCAAAACTACGAGAAGGACAAGATCTTCCACGAGCTCTTCCATTTTTCCTGGCTGGCCTTCATCTACATCATCCTGGCGGTCTATGCCTTTTACCTGCAGCAGGTGCTCATCGTCAACTGGCGCAGATGGCTCACCAACCAGTATATAGACGAATGGCTGGTGAACAAGACCTACTACCGTCTGCAGATGTTCGGGACCTCGACGGACAACCCGGACCAGAGGATAAGCGAGGACGTCAGGCTCTTCGTGGAATATACCCTGAAATTTGCCATCGGCATTTTAAAGGCCTTCACCACCTTCGTTTCCTTCGTGGTGATCTTGTACAACCTTTCGGGGCCCCTTGATTTCACGGTCTCGGGCTTCAAGGTGCATATTCCGGGCTACCTGGTCTGGACGGCGCTCTTATATTCGATGCTCGGCACCTATCTGACCTACAAGGTGGGCAACCGCCTCGTGGGGCTCAATTTCGTGCAGCAGCGCTATGAGGCGGATTTCCGTTTTGCCATGATGAGGATGCGCGAGAACGCCGAGAGCGTCGCCTTCTACAGCGGCGAGACCCATGAGGGCGGCGTCTTCAAGCGCCGCTTCAAGCTCCTTCTGGATAATTTCTGGTCCATCATCCAAAAGCAGAAACAGCTGGTCTGGCTCAACAGCTGGTATTCCCAGATCGCCATCATCTTTCCTCTGGTGGTGGCCATGCCCCGCTTTCTGGCCAAAGAGATCACCCTGGGCGGGCTCATGCAGATCTCCAGCGCCTTCGGCCGCGTGCAGGATTCGCTCAGCTATTTCGTGGACATGTATTCCTCCATCGCCGAATGGCAGGCCGTGGTGGAAAGGCTCACTGGCTTTGGCCTCCATATGAAGCAGGTCCAGGCCGACAACGGCCAGAAGGATCTTCAGCGCGATCTGAGCCATGATGGAAGCGTCTCGGCAGAACACATGACCGTGCGGCTGCCGGATGGCTCGGCTCTTCTGGAAGATGTCAATTTCCGCCTTGAGGCAGGCACCAACATCCTGATCAAGGGAGTCTCTGGCAGCGGCAAGAGCACGCTTTTGCGCGCCATGGCGGGCATCTGGCCTTACGTGGATGGAAAGGTAGCGATGCCGGAAGAAAAAGACATCATGTTCATCCCGCAAAAGCCCTATCTGCCCCTTGGCACATTAAAGGAATCCGTCCTTTATCCAGGGACCGTGGAAAAGACGGACTCAGAGCTCAAGGATCTGATGGAGCTTTGCTGCATCGGTTATCTTTACGAAAAGCTCTACATCGAGGCCGACTGGAGCCATGTGCTCTCTGTGGGCGAGCAGCAGCGCCTTGCCTTTGTCAGGGCCCTCATCTACCGCCCCGCCTGGCTCTTTTTGGACGAGGCCTCCTCGGCTCTTGACGAGGAGACGGAAAAGAAGGTCTATACGCTTTTGGGCACCGATTCGCCCGGCACCACGCTGGTCAGCGTGGGGCACCGCAGCACTCTGGGCAGATACCACGACAAGGTGCTCTTTTTGGACAAGGCGACGCACCATCTGGAAGAACGGCCCATCGATACCGCCGCCGAGGCATGAGATAAAGGACTTGAATTTCAATTATCAATGAGCAAGACAAATATTAACTTGAGGTGATGACAATGGAACTGGAAGACATCAAGGCAAAGATGGACAAGGCCAAGAGCCCCCGCGTGAAATCCGACAGATTCGACGCATTCCTGGAAGAAAACAAGATCGAATATCTGGCCAGAGAGGAATACAACGACGAGATGCGCACCGTGGTCTACAGAGGTCATATGGAGGCGGCCGGCAGCGAGCAGCCCACCCAGATCCTTTTTGACGACGGCCCTTACATCATGATCCGTGTCCTTTTGGCCCACGAGGCCGTGAAGGAAGACAACATGGGCCCCGTGCTGATGCATATCAACCAGCTCAACGACCGCTACAAGGCCTTCAAGTTCCTGGTGGACAGCGCCGGGAACCTGTGCCTTTCCTGCACCGTCATCGCCGGCGACGACAATTTCGACCCGGACATGATCATGCAGATGCTGATGGTCATCCTGCGCAGCCTCGAGGAGGATGTGCCCACCTTCCGCGCCATATTGGCCGGAGCTTCCATCAATTGAAGAAGTTTTCAGCCTGGCCCGAGGGCCGGGCTTATTTATGCCCAACCAGGAGGATACCCACATGACCCGAAAAGGCCTGAGCAGCCAAGAAGCGGAAAAATCAAGAGAGCTTTATGGCAACAACTCTCTGCCCGCTCCCAGACGCCAGACTTTTTTATCCAAACTGCTGGATAATTTCAACGACCCCATCATCCGCATACTCATCGCGGCCCTTTGCATCAACCTCGTCTTCGTCTATATGGGCGAGGCGGACTATCTTGAGACCATCGGCATTTTTGTCGCCATTTTGCTGGCGACCTTTGTGTCCACCTGGTCGGAATACAGCAATGAGAACGCCTTCCAGAAGCTCCAGGAGGAGGCAGGGAAGATCCTGTGCAAGGTCTGGCGCGACAACGTGCCCACAGATATCCCCATCGACGAGATCGTGAAGGGGGACGCGGTGCAGCTCGAAGCGGGGGACAAGATCCCCGCGGACGGCTTTATGGCGGAAGGCTCCATCAAGGTGGACCAGTCCGCCTTGAACGGCGAGAGCGAAGAGGCCAAAAAGCTGCCTGCGCCGGAAGATGCCCTCTGGCCCGAGCGGCCTGATTTTCTCGCGACAGATGTTGTCTACCGCGGCAGCGTGGTGGTGGAAGGCACGGGCCTCATGCGGGTGGAGAAGGTCGGCGCCTCCTCCGTCTACGGACAGCTGACCAGCGAACTCAAAGACGACGACAGGGAAAGCCCGCTGAAATTGAAGCTCAGGCATCTGGCCGACCAGATCAGCCGCTTTGGGTATATCGGCAGCGTGCTTATCTTCATCGTGCTCATGGCGAGCCGCGTCTTTGCGGCCGGCGGCCTGGCGCCCTACATGGCGGACACGGCGAAGGTCATGAGCGATCTGGTGCAGGCCCTCATCCTGGCCGTCATCATCATCGTCATGGCCGTCCCCGAGGGGCTCCCCCTCATGATCGCCATCGTATCTTCCCTCAATATGAAGAAGATGCTCAGGGACAGCGTGCGGGTCAGAAAGCTGACCGGCATCGAGACCGCCGGCAGCCTCAATCTGCTTTTCACCGACAAGACCGGCACCATCACCAAGGGGCACCTCGAGGTGGTGGGCTTCATGGACGGGGAAGGCGCGCCGC
>Ga0181612_168760_pt1 | contig 18904 bp, 4 predicted proteins | sample HoacroProtozoa21_FD_119630 | JGI IMG/M metagenome (GOLD analysis project Ga0181612, IMG submission 119630) | Hoatzin crop microbial communities from Cojedes, Venezuel. Combined Assembly of Gp0051906, Gp0051904, Gp0051908 | reverse complement strand
TATACTTCCTTTTGTAATTTTTTATCTTCTACTTACCCAGAAATTGTGAACACCTCTACATTAGAAAATTCTCAAGTAGGTTATTTTTGTAGGAAATTTAAGTATTTTCCAAATGCCACAGCTAGCAGTGTCTCGAGCACTATTTATTTTCCATTACTATTTTAATTCTGAACAAATATGGTTTTACTGATGTACGAATTACAAGGTGTTACTTAACATGTTGATGTTATCTCTTCAGTATTAGTTCATATCACTGAACATGCTTGTTGTTTGAAACACCATACCACAGCTTTTTTATTAAAACTTCTGAAAAATGTGTGACAAAGGCAGGCCCTTCGGAGAGCAAGACAGAGAGACAAGACAGCAGCTGAGGATTACCTCCCAGCGAGATGGTCAATAAATTGATTATAGTCACTGCAAGGACATGTACGACTGAACTGTATTTACCCACCCATGTACTCACTGGAGGAAAAATATTTTTCTGAGAAAATGTGTGACAGCATTTGTTAATTATCGGTCACATCACTGCTTGATTAGACAATGACAGTACAATAAAGTTTTAAATATTTGGGGATATCTGAAAACTACGTTTTGTGTTAAGAGAGTCCCCGATACTGGCACCCTTTTCAGCTGAATTACTAATGTGAACTGCAGAATATCCACGCACAAGTCAGGGAGTACACAAAAGAGTTAAGAGCATGAAATATTCCAGTACAGTGGGGAGGAGTTTCATAGGGCTACCATCTCATTATGTACTCCTTGCCTGCAGCCAAACCACACGCAGCACTAGTATTTTACCCCTGTTAGTCCTAATTGTCCAACAATCACAAGTCAGACCTTAAAACATCATGATGTTGGCCTAGAACTCAAAACTATATATACTTATTTTTTTTCCTTTTGGTCTCTGCGGGATAAGTGTAAGCCTATGTTGCTTTCAATTTTTCTCTCATATGAGCTGTGATTCTCACTTAATTACTCAACTCCAGGACAAGGGACTACTGAAGACAGAATTCTAAAGGTTTATGATATACACACAAGTTATCTACACTTCCTGAGGTTACCGAGCTTCTGTTTTATTTGGGGATTCTTTACTTAATTATTTGTGATTCCGATAGACTTTTTTTAACACAGTGTAAACTCGTAAACTCAAGTGTGATGTCATACCTCTTCCCAGCATTCTCCTTTTTACTAAGCTTTCTATTGATATCAGCATTGACTAATCTTGCTGCTCTTCCAAACTTACCTTTTCATCAACTGAACTCTCCTGTTACTGAAGTTATCACATGCCAAATCAATGCCACACAGACTGACATCTTGAATTCCAGGTGGAATTCAGTCCAGCCACAATTTACTGATAAATCTATAGCTTTGAAGAGTCATAATCTAAACTCCTTACGGATCTACCCTAAAAAAAAAATCATCATTCAAATTCATGACCTTGCCACAAGATTTGCCAGTGAAAGAAAGGACGGATAGCTGCTTTTTCACTGTCATCGGTGGCATCAGCATCTTGAGAAGCTTTCCTCAGACAGCAGTCAAAATTCTGCATCTATCTACTGAGAAGTTTCTTATTTCTCCTCCAGAACAGCTGGTACTTTTCTCTACAAGTGGCAAGATACTGGACAAGACACATGATACATAAGGTGAGTCCATACAAGAAGAGGCACTGATACACTCCAGCGAAAGTTTCAGCTGGCTTGTTTTCAGTCAAGGTTCTGTAATGCAGAATTTGGTTAAATGGAAAAGGAAGGAAGGAAGGAAGCAGGGAAGGAAAGGGAAGAAGGTTTTTCTCTAGATCACAGGAAGATTTCAGACAGAGTGCTCTAGTTTGCCCAAGGACAGAACAAGAACATGCTAGGGCACATTTTGTGCAAGTATCATTTTAGTTCTGTGTAAGTGAAAATAAAAACTACCTTTTATATTCATAGTATAAGCCAAGAGTTTCAAGTTGCAATGCAAACTCAGGTGAGGAGCAGACAGTGAGACTTTCAGGCAAATAAGCAAACTACGACACAAAAACTACCTGCAGAGAATAGTTTCGCAGACATGTGACAAATTCCTGATGCAAACTCTAGAAGCAATTATTTGGTGTACATGCCATGCAGGATTTCTCTCCTTAGGGTTCTGTCTATTCGCAGGCCAGCACACACAGCGCATCTAACGCTAAGACAAACCGGGGAGCAGGAGGGCCGGTCTGAGGAGGGACAGGAGTTATAACTCCACCAAATACCCTCCGAAAGAGATCCCAGCAGTGCTTTCTGAACAAGCCGAAAGACAAATGCTGAAGTTTCATTTTCAAGGATGCCCAGCTCCGGGAGCAGTGCATGCATAAACTACCTCTGCTCCCAGAGCAGCGCAGGCAGTGGCAGAAGTCACACAGAGCTCCTAAGAGCTGGACTAAGGCAGGCTCTTTGTCTCCATGCACCGAGCTGGTCCCACCGTCCAGATCTGAGGGGATGAGGTTATCGCTGAACTGCACCCAGCGACTGAGTTAACAACAAAAACCGGAGTGAAGAAAGGGGTTTGGTAAAGCAGGAGAACACACAGTCGGTCGGCATTTGTACACAAAGGGCCTCTCTGCCAGACATTTCCTGACGCTGCTGCTCAAACAGAGGCAGTTTGCTTTGGGTGATGGTTACAGGTAGATCTACTCAGTGACTACGAACTACTCCTTTGCAGGAGCTAATACTTTCATATTCTTATCCTGCCAGTGGATTACTTTTTCCAGCTGAGCTTTAAATATCACATATGATTAGGCTTTCATCTCTGATCAAAAAGATAATTCTATGTGTTGGTACAACAAAGACACATACAAATGCTGCTTTAGGAAAAGACTAAAGGTGTAGAAACTTCTGCGTCTCTTGGACTTTTAAAATGGGATTGTGCTCACTCTCAGAACTGTGACCCCAGTACTTGTAACAACGCAGTCAAATCCAACCCTCAGATTCAAATTTATCTTGTCCATCGAAGTGTTACCAGAAATAAAGTTTATTTTGAGGTCTTGTACGTACTGTGCCACACACAGTATTTCTGAACCCTAAAGAGATCTGAACATACTGATAAGACAAAACTACGTATTCACAGCAGTGTGGTTTCTCAATCAAATATAGATAGGGAAATATTATGGCTTAAATCAGTGCTGTGAAGCATACAAAAGAATAGGCAAAGGGCAGCGAGGAGTAACTGACGTGGAGGTCCACCAGGACATAACAGTTATTTGCCCTTTACCAGAGTTTCATTTTTAATGTTGATGTTAATATCTGCCACTAGAATGGGATAAGCAAGTGTATCCGAACTATCTGAAGACCATATCTACAGGAAAAGCCACTGATTTGAAGTTAATTTGTTAATGCAGCAAAACACATTGTTTCTGAAAGGTCAGTAGGGGAAGCTGTGTTGGAATATCAACTTAATTACCTGCGCTGTAACGATGAATGGGTACAAAACAGCACAGGCTACACTGCTAAAAGCTGCTAAATTGCTATTCTAGGTACGTTCCTAAATATATATACTATAGTTTTTTCTATAAAGGGTAGAAATGTCTAAATTAGCACTTTCTCACCAATAGCTATTTACCACCATACCTTTTTACTCTAGGTATTTTCTTAATTGTCTTGTTCTAAATGCTTCTGAAGCAAGAAGACAGAAAATTTGCAGAAAGCCAACTTCCTGACTGGAGATCTGGCACTGTTTTAACTAATTATCAGACAAGTGATTTTAAGGTATGAGATGCTGGAGGGAAAAAAAAAATAAAAAAAAATCTTACATTCACTTTTACACTGTAAAAATACTATTTAAAAATTATAGATCCCACATCTCTTAAAGTAGCTATTATTTATCCAAGGAACTTTCACAATAGAGCTGTTTAGGTTTTTTATACTAGAGAAAACATTACAAAACGATCATTTTTGGTCTGTGAGGTAACAGCTCATGAGCAGAATATTATCTCAAACTAATTGTGGATGTCTGCTGAGATTTTTTTTAAGTGGTATCAAAACAGAGCCTTTATGAGTAAATTAGAGGTGCTATTTCACATACAGCAACAAGTGCAACTAGAAAAAATGCATCAAGGCAACACAACTAGATGAAAAGTGGTTTGTCAGTACATACAGAAAGAAATGTTTCTCCTTCTCAATTAGTAGTAAGTGGTGTTTCTAATAATTTCCAAAGCAAAGCTTTTCTACATGAATATCTTATTTCCTTCAGAAATTCAGGACTGGTTTAAAAACTGCTAATATGTTTTAAAGACAATCAGACATGGGAGAGAGATGGACTGTCCTGAATACACCCATGCTCAAACACACCATGCTGCGAAAGCTCTGAAGTGCTGACTTCGGAAGAATATGCTGGACCTCAACTGAACACTCAATAAAAAAAAAAAAGGGAGAAAATAACAACACTAAAAATGTATGGTACCTAAAAAGATTCAGTACAGAAAGCAGATGGAATCTATGAGGCAGCTGTTTTATTATCCATCCAGATCCCTGCACAGCGCGCACACTACTTTTTACATACTCCCATATGTACAGCTCACAAACTGGGATGACAAGAACAGTGTATGCTTTACAGCATATATTTTTAATTTACACTCTGAAATACTTCAACAGAAATCTGCTGGGTCCTGTGATAAAAATAATCTCCATGTTTTAAGGGATGCCTCATTCTTCAAGCCATATCTGTAGATTGGGAAGGTAGAATGAATCCGGCAAAAATGTAGCAATGCCTATAGCTGTGCCAAGAATTTATGTAAGGGGCAGAGACTGCCATGGTTAAACCCTCTGATTAATTTAATGAGAAAAACAAGGACCATCTCCTTACCTTTCTAGCCAGGAATCTTCCATTACTTAACAGAGAAGTAGACAGTAAGAGAAGGAAATTAAAGGTAGGTGCCTATAAGCTCCTGTTTTCTCTAATACTGAATAAGGATCTTTGTTTCAGATGTCCGAGTCATATCCCGTGTTGTGGGATAATGCCAAAGATGCATAGGTCCATCCCAAAGCCACCGAGAGGAAACTCACTCTTCACTAACAGGGAATAAAGGGGTTTTCTGAACGTCTACCTTCGCTTCCTCTCTCTCCTGCCTGAGACAAACTCTGTGCTTCCTAATCAAGGGCAAAAAATGTATTTTAGGGTGTATATAGACACAGAGCACTGATAACTCATCCTCATTTGGCAATGTTGATAATGTCTATCTATTAATCTCATACTGTGCAAACAACGCCAGAATAGCTAACTTTAAAAAATATTAAATATTATAATGTACAACATACCACAGTTTGCTTTAAGTCTAGGACTTACACTGTACTAACCAGATGTAAATCTCTCCTAAAACCAAGGACGAAAGCAGGAGCACGACACCAGGATCATGTATATCTTGTCAAGTTAAAAGGTTCCACCAGGGTGAAACAAATAGGCCTCTTAGCTACGTCTTCTAATCTGCTTGTTATGGAAGAGTGCCAGGGACAGAAAATCCTAAAAACGTAGGTTATACTACTGTGGATTATTAATGTTTATAACCGATGCTATTCTAAAAACACATGGCTTCATAATAAACCCCTTGGCTGTAGAACTGAATGGTATTTTATTTCTTTTGTCTGCAGTTAGAGGAAAAAAAGGATGAATTTTGAGAATTATATGTATTTTTGTATGTGTGCAGGAAGTGTTGAGCAGACAGACATATTCAAGCCATGCCCCAAGGTAGCATGTGTTCTTATATGATGTTGATGGGAGGAACATTATCTAGTAGTGGTTAACTTGTAATGGTATCTGTGGTTTAAAGACCTGTCAAGACTTCTGATTACTTCCTAGCTCCGGTGACAGGAAAGGCCATATACCACGGAAACAAGCAGTACAAAACCCACAAAAGATAGTATCAATACAATTTGAGATTGTGACCATTTAGTTCTTCTATTTTACTTTTCATCTGCTGTGCAGTTGAAAATAAACCCTGACCTCCTCCTGTCTACACCTGCATTCAGTTCTTCTAAAACACTGTAAAAAAACCCTAACTATTAAACTGGTATTATTCAACACTTTGCAGTTTGAAGGCTCCTGATATTCTCCAAAGCACATGACTGTCAACAGCCTCTTATTTACCTGGCACAGATCCCAGGTGCCTGCAGACCACAGTCTGAAAGCCACTGTAAGTTAAGCTGTACGTAGTAGGTATCTCTTCCCCCAGGAAAGAGATGTCTACAGAACACAAAATATTTAATTCCATCTAGAGTCGTTCTGGTTCAAAAGCCTCACACATTTGGTTTCCTAGTTTGTTTATATGTAGTGAGGCATTAGATGCCTCTGAGAACGAGCTGCTGACAGCTAAAACCACAAGCCAGGAGCAGGCCAGCATTCTCTGAATCCGGTTTCTAACGGCTCCGTTCTGTTTCTGCAGTACTTTGACATCAGTGTTCCTGGCTGAGCCTTCCTCTTGCAACTCGCTTCAGCAATTGGTGCCGTCTGGGTAAAGGGTAATTTGCAACGATTCACTAGCTTAAATGCAGACACCACTTTTTGTTCTGAGAACGTATCAGAGAAAAACCTAAGAAATTTCTACTTGCAGAATGGGCTTCTCAGTAAATTTCTTCAAGATACTCACTTTTACATAGACTAGTGCACCCATATTACCTGCTCTCCTTGCCCCTTAGGGCAACCACTGGTGACTTAGCACCATTTATTGTTATGTCTTTGGTATTTTGTCACCTCCTTTGCACCTAAACTTTTGCATCAGATTTTTTCTGGACCCTGCAATAACAGCAGAATCCTGCATTGACAATATCCATGCCTCCATCCTAGATGGATAACTCAGTGAACACACAGGTATGCTTATGGTACTAAGGCACATTTAACACCCAGAAAATAACATATCCCATGGACTCTGTATTGCATGATATGCCTCAGCCTGAAAGAAGCCTAACTTTCATTCGTACAGAAAGAGAGTAAAATCACGATCATCCATTACGTTACTGCATGATGAAAGGACCCTGAAAGAAAACTTCCTTAACTCATTGAACTATGTCCTTTCTGGATTACTAGCAAAACAGCAAGGAGGTTTTTCTTCATAACTATTCACAGAGCTAAAACAGGGAAGGGTTTGAGAGAGAATCTCATCGAGATGATGTTCAAATTTCCAAGGAGTTCTACCAAAATTAGGTATATTTTGCAGCGACTTGTTTTCATCCTATCTGTTTCTCAACGTACAAAATGGAGCGACACATTGCAAAAAATCCCAGACCCCAGGAATATATTTATCCCCATGTGTTAAAGTCTATCCATCTACTATCTCAGCAGAGTTTAAAATCACAGCTAATAGGTTAACAACTGTTTTTCTTCTGCTTCAAATGAAGAATATCAGAAAGCTGGGGGAATATTCAGCTTCCCAATTTGTACTGACTGCTCACTGCTACCTGCAATGTCTGTTTGACAGGACTGACATTTTGTACCGCTGTGAGATGGGAAAACGTGTGACATTTTTATTCATGGTGGCGTACGCCCTTGTAATGATCAGCCCTGGTCGATGTGCTTACTGCAGCAGCCCCGAGCCCTCGGAGAACAAACAAGAACCGAAGGTGCCAGCAGTTCGGCTGCCTTATTAAACACCACCAGGATTCTAACGAAGAGCAACTGCTGGAAAATCTCACTGTCAAATCCTCAAGGACATTGTCAACATGGAACTAACTACATATATTTTTCATTTAAAATACTGGAAAATCCAGCAATGCCATATTAAACATAAAGAAAAAAGCCAGGCTGTTTTCTGTGTGTTTTCTTTCTTAACTGGTCATTTTGTCAGCTTTACATTGGGCTTTCTGTGGGCCTGATACTGGAATTCAAATCAAGGAGATCATGCAACCCACGTGATTTAAAATGTTGGAAAATGGACATATCCCTTATTATCTTTTAACAGCTATTCCTCTCCAGCAAGCAGAATACTTGTACAGAAAAAAAAAAAAAAGAGATGGTCTCTCATTTAAGGAGTTGTACAAACAGCAATGGCTATCTGCTTCGCTCAGCTTCATCATTCACCGAGGAAGTCTGCATAATTAGGGGGATACTCCCCCACAAAACCACCCAAAAGTACACGGCTCCTGTATCTGTAGCATGGCACTCCACAACCGTTTTACTTGGTATTAATCAGTCCAGTTCTGAAGGGCAAATCCAAAAAACGCCTGGCCAAACAAGCAATCACAGTGGGGTTAGCGGTTAGAAGAATCATGTTTCACATACTCTCTTCCTTTTAATCTTCTAGTTTAGTAGAGAGGCCCAGAGGTCAATTCAGACAGTTCTGGCCTAACTGCATGCATCGACTTCGTAAGTAACACATAAGAAGCTTCTGGATGCTGATCTACATTGACAGACTAAGCAAGTCATCCATAAGACCCTCTGAGCTTTTCTCAGGTTGTCAATCTAGGTGATTTGGTTAGCCTTGCATGTACTGATGTATTTATTTTATATGTATGTATTATTTATAAAGCACAATTCTTCTTCCACATGCCAGCAGTGATGGACCATGATACTCTCTACGAGATATTTATGGGTTCCTCAACATAACAGGACTAACAAGGAAATTCTGCAGACATGTTACAGCTGCTGTTGCTTGTCACAGAGCCCTAGGAGGTCGGCTCACCCACAGTATTCTCTCCATACATCCAAGAGCTGTGGCATCTGACTTGCATGTACCCAGGGCAGTAAATTTATTCTGAACATCCCTGTTTAAGAAGCGCTTGAAATGCCAAGACAGTTGGAAAACACTAAAAACCATAGTCCGGAGTGTGCTTTTTCGTGGATGAACACATCTGCTGGATGCAGGACTGCAGCCACATAATCTTACTGCAAAGCATGAATTCCTACATAGCCTAAGCCACATACATACTACATTGCTGTAGCAGCTGAAGAAGACATAGCTGTCTGGTTGCTCATTAGAAAACACTGGCAAGTGAGTGCATGAGAGGCAGTAACCTTTGGGTATGCTCTGCAGGTGGTGTACATCTTCCTAAAGAGAGCGCCAGGTCTCACTTGTCAAATATTTACACGCATGACAAGAGTGCAAGCCTTTCAGTTAGATAACTCCTATCCCATGGATTGCCATTTCTGCAAATCTTGCACACCACAAAGCAGAATTTCAATCAAATGAATTATTTTCTTGTCCATTGACATTATTTTTACTCCCCTGACTACGAACACTGTCCTCCAAGAATGTGATGGGACATTTGAGTAGTCTCAAGCAGACATTAGACGGACAAGTGCTTCCAGGCAAACACATTTGCCTTTCTTGCAAGGTGACTTTTACTCAGCAACAGTGAATTGCTCTCTGAAAGGAACAGTCAAAGAAAAGAGTGAGAAGAAAAGAGGGTAGAAAATATGCTTCCTGAAGACAAAATATAATTTTAAAGAACTAGGCTTATACTTTTACTATATCCACAAAGAATCAAATGGAGAGAGGGAGGAAACCTCACGTAGCTCAGCAGAAAGGAACAGGGAGACCATATTGCTCATCAGTGGGGAAGAGTGGAATAGAAGCTCATTTTCTTAATGAAGGTATTTCTATTGTCAGAACAGTTCAGAGTGGCAAGAACAGGAGGCTGGCTTTGCAACCATAGCCCACAGTTGCATGAATATTAGAAACTGAACTTGTTTTCCCCTTTCCCCTTTGGTTTCTACCTCAGTGCCACACAATGCCTGCTGTGATCCAGGGGAATCTGCTATTGTTCCAATGCACCTGGGTGTGAAGGGAGTCACAGGGTCTGGCAAAGGAGCCTTCCTCCCTTCCCTACTTCATCTCCTTTACCCTGGAGATAATCCCTCCCTCTGCTGCCTCTGGCCTCAGTGATCCAGTTTTGCATTTCTGGAATGTAGCTGGCTGGTTTTCTCCCCATCTTCCCCCTGACCTCTTAATGCTGTTTAATCTTCCTGAAGAAGAAAACTGCCCTACAAAGCAGAGTTGTTTGTTCTGCATGATCATGAACGGGAAAAATGAACGTGTTCATTTACAGCAAATGATCAAAACTGCAAATAAGCTGGCAATTTCCGTTTTATGGCCCACAAAAGTTTAACAGCAGTAAGAATCAGCTGGGAAGAGAACTTGGACAAGTCTTTCCACAGTCAGATAAGCTGCTTTAATTTTCCATTTGTTTCAGAGTTATTTACATCAGCCCCCAGAATACTAATTCTCTCTAGTTTGCATCCAGAATGGAATATGATTGAATCTCTTAAGTAAAGACATACTTGGAAGAGTCTTTTGTATTTTATTAAGCTTTACCTTTTGGTACATAAATGGAATAAAATATTCTATTTGCTGGTAAAAAAAAAAATCAAGCCACTGAAACATAAATACACCTAAGCTGACAAAAGACATTCTAATTATAATAGAAACACTCAGAGAGCTGAACAGAACTGCCAGTGTAACTTGTTTTCCCAACAAATGATGCTTCTGGCAGCTTATCATCTGTTTTAATTGTACTAGATCAGTTGTGCTACTGACTGTGTAAAAGCTTCAGAGAAAAAACCTCCCTAAGTATAGATTTGTTTTTAAAGCATCTAGGCTCACCCCGTCTTGTGCGTACACCACTTCTCAACGGCTGATGGGAAGACTGGGCACAGGTGATGATCCTGTACGAACAGGCAGGCTCTTGCAGAAGCAGTCAGTGCAGTGTTCCAGAGGAAGAGCATGAAGGCTCGATTAGGGGCGGAGGCGTGGGAAGCAGCGTGGATAGAAGCAGAAGCTTCATTCGTGTTATACAAGTTAAAAATAGTATTTTTGGAAAATAAAGTGCTCTCTTTGTGCCCCAAGAAGAGGACTGCAACTCTGCCCAATGTAAGGTGCTCTGCCTGCTCACGTGATACTCACAGTCCCAGACTGCGCAACGGTACAGGTTCTGCTGGAGCTGTACAAGCACACCCCAGGACACCCAGCTGCAGTAGCTGAAGGGACCTGTCAATGTGTCTGCAACATCGCACAGCATTTCTTCCCCTGGCTGTGGTACACAGATACTGTAGGTGTTTATCCTAGCTACAGCTGGTGTATTAGTGGCCTAATAGTTGAGCATTGCCTTCCGGAGGGAAAAGCGTTCTAAAAGATCAGATTCAGATCTTAATCTACCTTTCTCCCTCAGCAAAATCATCAATTTATACATTATAAAGGGTTTTAATTTTGTTTCTTTTGTGTTAGATAGTGCAAAAATAAATATATGTAAGAGAACTGTGAAAATCTGCTGCTCATTAAAAACTCAGTGAGATATTTTTGAGAGCTCAGAGAGATATTTTGGGGGTTTTGTGGGTTTCTTTTTGTTTTTTGGGTTTTTTTTGTGTGTGTGTGGCATAAAGACAATTTATAAATTGTCATGTTTCTTTAGGTTATAGAGCTACTAAGAACTCCTCAATCAACATACTTCTGAAATCAGACAAAATGAACTGCAATACAGATCAGTTAACGAAAGCCACAAAGCAGAAGGGATCCAAGGCTGCTCAACGTTATGCTCTGCGCAGCATCCTTCTCACTGTACCTCACCACTGCCAACCATTCAGTGATGGAAGCCAAAATTTCTAGCAGAAACACACAACTCAAGCACCGCTAATGCAAACTCAGAATCTGAAAAATATTATCAAAAGGTCTGTATTCAGTCTTTCTTCCTTATTTTGAACACAAAATGATAAGACTTATGAACAATCAACAGAACTAATATTTCTGCAGCCATGAGATGAAAACGAACATTAATTACAAAAAAAACCCCACAACAAAAACAAAGCAACAACCAAACAACACCCTCCACACCACTGCCCGAACAAACAACCCAAACACCCCAACCCAAACACATCCAGCATCACAACAGGCCTCCATGCTTCAAGCTGGGGCTCCTGTCAAAGTCGCCCCTAATAGCTGCTCGCTTGGACGAAGAATGCGCTCGAAACAGTGACAGTGACACAGTGAGTGTTCATTGTCCAAATAGCTAACAGCCCACAAACAGGCACGTTCTACCTCAAAAGCGGGAGTGTACCGTGGAAGCTGGTAGTCGAATAGGCAGCATGTGCTCTGATGTTTTAAGTAAGTTTTGGTCAGGTTTTAAGAGAAAAAGCAGGAAGAAAGCAAGCAATAATAAGACATTCACAAAGGATGATCTCTGTAGCATTGTATCTTCTACTATAATTAGCCTTACTTTTCCCCCAGACAGAGAGTACTATTCAGTACTACGTACTATCCATCTGAATGTTTTTCTTGGCTTAAAAATCGTTCCCTCTTCTCCCCACTCATTAAACCTGAGTTGCCAGTATTGCTCTCGCTACTGGTTGAGTAGAGTTGTATTGCCTCAGAGTCCGTGACGATAGTTTCTTATACTTGGTTGATCTGAGGGTCAATATTAAATGTACACCCTGAGTAAATCAAAAAAAACACGCAAAGTCCAACTGGACAAAAAGCTGTGGTCACGCCCTTCCATGCTGGTCTCCTCCTACAGCCTGATTAAGAACACTTTGTTTAAATCTTTATTGCATTGCCCTGGGTTATCTGGCTAAAATCCTTCTTGTCACAATCAAGGAGAGCTTTCCCACAACGTCTTAGTATTACAGAAACCACTGTTAATCCCATAATAAACAACCCTCTCAAACAATGCCTGATAACCAGTCGCCAAGATGAGCTACACCATTACGGAATCTCAGAGAGTTAGATAATTGCTGCTAAATCTTTGAGAACAATCAGCCGAAGTGCTACACGCTCAAAGATGTTTCAAGACATTTTACTGATATTTTTTTGTAGCCTAACAACCACAGATACACAACTGCATTTGGAAAAGCCAGAAACTACCTCACTATAGGGTGAGAGATAATGAGTTAAAATTAAAGGTTGCTGCTGGCTTGCTAGCCCATCCCCCTTTAGCTAATCTGTCATGTAATGAAGAGAAGCACCTAGCATAGGACAGCTAGCTGCCGGCTCACTTACAGCGAGCTGATTAAGAATGTTCAACCAACAGCAGACTGCAGACCTTTCCAACGAAAATAAATAGACTGTATGCAAATGTGTTTGTCACTTTGACAGCATGTCTCAATTAAAGCATCTCGCTGCTGTTGGTAGGCTCTCTCACTGCAGTGGTATGGACGAGGCTTACTGCATTACTGATACACAGGGCTTGACCCCAATCCGCATGCATGCATTTTAAAAAAGTCTGCCTTTGCCATACACACTAGCATAATACTAGCAGACATAGAAAGCAAGTGACAATGAGAAAAAAGCCTCTTTCATCCTCTTCAGTTTATAAGAACTGTGAATGCACAAACAGCCCTTATTTCAGAGTTCTGGTGGCTTTTTAATTGTTCCCACCTACTGTATTCTAGACAGAGTTAAAAGTGACACTAAAATCTCTCCCTTTAATCACTAGTTAGAAGCCATCTCCCGTTTAAACAGTAAATGTTGCTGCTTTTTTCCTCCCCAAAGCCTTAATTTATATTTCAGAAATCTGAACATCTTTTCCTTTTGAATGAAAATATGATTTAATTTTCATTTTGGCATTGGGCTATCAGGAAAAAAGGACCCGTGAAAGGACAAAGGCTACAAGTGAGATAGCCCTACAACTGCTAAGTCAGATAATTTTTTGGAAACCGATATTTGTATTGTAATGACAGGAATAAGCATTTAGCAAGCGAGCCTTTCACCACAGCTAGTCTTTCAGTAAAGCTGATGTGTGTTTCTTCTGACACAGAGAAAGTAATCATTAAAAAATTTGAAAGTGGCCATTAAAAAACCTCATGAATTTAAATTTGCATTTTCCACTTGATTATATATTTCATTAATCTACCACAATGTTTGAACAATCCATCCTTCATAAAAATCTAATGGAAAAAAGTGGAAGTAGATTATAATATTCTCTGGATTTCCGACTGCATTAAAGGAAATGTAACATTTCCTGCTAGAGCTAGATGGCTGCGTTTCTCCAGTAGTCCCAGTTCCTCTCAACTGTACTGGCACAGAAAGTAAGTGAAAAACAAATCACTACTGCAAATATTTAATTGGAAGAGAATATGTTTTAAAAAAGTCTCCAAGAACTTATGTTTAGCACAGTGGTGAAAGTTCTGAAAGAACAAATCTAAAATGATACAGACAACATTGCTCTGAGCAATGATTAGATCTGGTGTAGCCCTGCCTGATACCTAAACAGTCAATGCAGCTACACTGACTAGTTTCTATTAATAGATGCTCATTTCAAAATCTGTTTTGCTTCACATTTTATAATTCACATTTATTTCACATTTGTTTTAAAATTACACTATGTTTTCTTAAAAGAAATCAGATACTCACTCTTGTTTTATGATCATAATAGTGTAAAAAATAGATACAGAGAAATAAAAGAGAATTGTGAACACAAATAATGTTATTTTTTGAGTCAGGCTACACTTAATGGGGGAACACTGGCAAACTGATAGTAAATACTATAAGTTTCTCCATGAAAAAATCACAGCAACTACAACATTTTCTAAATAATTAGCTCTTAAAAACCCCACACAACGAAACTCACTCTTTTGCAGATGTATCAAAAGAAACGCTGTAAGAGCAACTAATGTGTATAGCTCAGTTGTCAATACTGAAATACAGAGTACACTAATAAGCTATTAATTGATTTTTCCATCTTAGTTCATCACATTTAATTTTCAGAGAATGTTAAAATGCTTTAATAGTTGGATGTTCCATATTGACACTAATGATCTGGCTAGATAACGGAGGACATTTTAAATCCTCAGTCCTGAGGGCTATAGCTCTTTGCATGCTAAAAGTTTATAAAATTGCTATAATAATTATGCTTCTCCCCCATTCAATTACAATTTTTTTCCTCAAAATCATCATATGAACAAAAGGGATAAGTAAACCCCAGAAAAAAACAGGTCTTTAGAATCCCATTTAAACAGATACAACAGAAATAAATCTATAATAACATCATTCATCTACAAAAAATAATGAAACCACTGGCACATTTGTTATTGTGACTTTTGTCTGAGCTACTTTTGCCGAGTCACACAATTTAAAGAAACCTAACACTAAGACATACCTGACCAAAATGTACTGTGATTGGTCTTCTGTCTTCTCTTACTTTGGGGTCCTTCTTCTCAGCCAATGGAGAAGGCGCTGCCCGTGGCAGAGGTTCCTCCGGTGTTGCAGAACACCCGTTCTCAGCAATGTCCTGTATGGTAGGAAAAGGTGAATAGCATGGCCAGGAGCATTCTTGATTAAGGGTAAGGGGCACAAAGGAGACACTGGAGGATAATGCTGACTAGCAATTTTGATGTCAGGGAAAAAAACAAAATCAAAGTACAGAAAAGAAAACACGATTAGATCAAAATATTTCATTGTGCTTTGTCAATCAGAGCTTGTACACAATCACTCTCTCCTGCTAATACCCATGTTGCACGCAAACAGACACATTCAATAAAATGTCTGACTTAAACATGCAAAAGCCAGGAAATATATGCGGAGAAAAAACCCCACAGCTCAAAACTTCTATTCTAGGAACAAATTCAACAGAAACTTAGGAACAAGGCTATTCTGCTTTTTGCAAACCTAAATGAAAATGGTAATTCTATTTACATACTTCACAGAATTATCTGTAGCAGAACAATTACTTGTAGAAGTGGCAAGGCGAGATGAAACTCACGGCTTGCTTAGCTTTGCATTTTATCTTTGAGTCTGTGTATACTTAATATGCCTTCAGGAGATTGTATAAAACAAACTGCTGCCTAGCAGGACGCTTTTTTGTTTTGCTTTGCTTTTGCTTTTGACATTAGTCCTCATCTGCAGAAGGGAAGTGACCCACCAGCCTAGGTTAGCAGACTTGGCAAGCGTTGTATGGTATATGTAACATAGGTTTTGAAAAAGACAAAGGCATGCAGACATCAGGAGTCAGACAAGGAGAAAAGAGTTTGAAAGTCAGTTGAGAAACAGTCTGTAACGCAGTGGGCCTCAAACCTTACATCTCTTTGCAACAATGTCAAGGAAATAATGCTTGGTAAATATAGAGAGAAACCTGCACACACTGTAGCTCTGCAAGACTGACCTAAGGGTGGCTGCTGACACAGACATTGCTTTGATTCCCTGACCTTTGACATGCCCCCTCGAGCTTCCGTCTTGCTAAGGTACAATAATGAGACATGTAAGCTGATGGCCAATTAGAAATGGTTCTTTTGGACACAGACTGACCTAATGTGTTTAGGTCAAATGAAACAAAAAGCTGGATGGACTTTCTAAGGGGCTTTGTCTGCTCCACAGAGAAGCGGAGAGACCTTTTTAGATCCAGCTGGTAGAGCAGTGGTTCACCAATATGGGCATAAGGATCGTGGGGAAATGAACAACTTGTTAAGGCCAAACTAAAGAGAAAAACTTTTTCCTCGCCCCGCTCTCCAGCTGCACAACGCTACCTCGCCTTTAAAGAAAATCAACAAAGTACACTGGATTAGCAACAAAGAGCCCCAAAACAACTCCATGGCAAGAAATGTAAGCTTCTGCCCCGCTCAAACTTCAGCTCCAAAACAGCAACAAGGTACCAAGGGATCTGGTCAGTTTGGGGATCACATAACATATGGCAGCAATGTACACTGTTTTGAAATGTAATGACATCAAATACAAACTCTATTTACATGTTTCTATACAAGTGTAGCCATATTAAATGTTCTGTGAGCTTCAGACCTGTTCTGGATACGCCCTAAAGGTACCCAGCACAGTCAAAGCCACCCGACCTGGGCTGAACCGTGGACATTGCCAGCACTTCAGAGCTTCCAGGGTTCCACCTGGAGCTGGGGCTCCAACCAAGACAACCAGCCACGCTGGGAATCAATGCAAAGCAAAGCATCTTTCAGCCCAGGCAAAATTTCCAGAAAAATGTGAAACAGACACAAAAGTTTGGACATCAGGGGAATGGGAGGAGATAAAAGATACAGATAGATCAAGCCATTAAGCAAACCCCCCAAGATGTATAACGATCACTGAAAATCCTTGCAGCTTTTATTGTTATAGATTCGCTTTACTTCTCTGATGATGTAATTGCATACAAAAGGTAACATGTTCCTAAAGCACATTTCCACTCTGTTAGGTGTACAGACTTCTAAGGAAACTGCAGCAGATTTAAGTAAAAAAAAAATATATATTTTTAAATATGCTTAATAAAATATGAGAAGTAAATAATATGATACCTCTCTATTTATTAACAGTTCCCAAAAGGCAGACAAATCAACCACACAGCTTCAGTCATCAAAGCAAAATGTGCTTCACCAAAGTTCGTTTTCTACCTCCAATGAAAACACATTTGTACTAAATAAACAGAGAAACCTGATTTTAATCGCCCCAAATAAGGGCTCCAAGTGGCTTTAAAATGATTAAATGTCAAAGTGTTTGGCAGTTCTATAACTGGAAACTAGACAACAGTCCTTCAAAGCAGCCTGTGACACACCTTCCATCCACCAGCAGACTTTGAATAGTTATTCAGAGTCAATGGGGAGTACAAGACAGAGAGAGACATAAAACTACAAACAAGAAAACAGGACTCTCTGATTCTGAACTTCAGCTTCAGAAAGGTACCAGGGCTCACGAAATGTCTACTGATAAAAGCAGTTCTTCAGGTTGAGAACTACAAATGACCAAAGAACTGCAGCGGATCAGAGTCCAGGTAAGCCTTAAAAAACCAGTGCCCATTCCTGGTACTGAAAGAAAAGGCAGGCAGACCTATGCATCCCACCGGAGCGAGAGGGTTTACCAGCCAGAACGCTGTCTGGCATTTCCACGCTGCTGGTGAGACCAGGGCCAGCACTCCCACCCGAAGCAGCGCTGTGTAAGTGTTCCAGCTGGGTTGGTGCTCACGAGCTGCTCCTCATGCTGCAGTCCATCATACCATGCAGATATGTCCCAAGCCTGACTTTTCAGTTCTGACATGTCCCCAAAAAAGGGATTTCATATAATCCAGCAAGACATTCCTGAAATACCTTAAGCCATATATATTATTCAGGATAACAACAAAATACATGAGACCTATTCCTCCCAAAATATGGAAAAAAATGGAAGGTAGTAAGTTACTCATTACTGGAAAAAGTTCTCCAGAAATGCAAAACCCTAGCAATGTCTCAGTGACTTATTAATGAAAATACAGTGTAATTTAAGAATATTATTAAAAACAAAAACACCTTTTGCCTGAGGAAAAAAGATATTTTATAGATTACTGGAAAAAGACAATGACAATGATCTATCACACTCCATAATTATCTCCATATACAAACAGTGCTCCCCTAATAACTGTCTGTTCAGGTGAAATCTTTACTACCTATTTATTTCAAAGGAGGAACTTCAGAGAATGGGTAGGATACGTATTTACAGATATGTCAAGTTTTCCCTGTAAACTGAGAAAGGTTTCCTTCTGTTTAAATATGCATTAGTAATTTTTCTAGGGACCTTTTGTAATGGACTACAAATACTGTCTATTAGAAGAGCAAAAAACACATTCCAGAATATCTAGAAGGATTCTTTAGGTTATTTTATAAACCTCTAAATGAGTGGTTTCTAGCTGCACTGATAATAAAGCACTGACAACAGCCCATTGACAGAACATTAACTAGAGCCACACAGGGCTCTAGTACGTAAAATAATGTTAAATACATTAACGCCAAGTGCCCAACCATTTATACAAATTGTCTTATGCAGAAGCTTTCAGTAAGTTACATTCCCCTTACTGAAAGTTGAGGACGGTACCATCCATATTCCTCCTTCTTCCTAATTCTATGTAGTTAAGCTTCAAACGAGCCAATAACGAAGTGACTTGACCACCACGGTCCATTTGTGAAATGGAAAAAGCAGCCGGGGGGGGAAGGGAAGGGGGCGAAAAAGAAAAAAGAAAGAAAAGAAAAAGAAAAAAGTACTGTATCAGCTATAAAATAAAGCTACCATGCT
>Ga0181612_129606_pt1 | contig 18904 bp, 9 predicted proteins | sample HoacroProtozoa21_FD_119630 | JGI IMG/M metagenome (GOLD analysis project Ga0181612, IMG submission 119630) | Hoatzin crop microbial communities from Cojedes, Venezuel. Combined Assembly of Gp0051906, Gp0051904, Gp0051908 | reverse complement strand
TTGTCATCTAAATGTTTATGTTTTGGTACTCATTATGTGTCTTCTCTGCCAGCTGTGACCAAAGAACAATAAAAATTCTGCTTTTTGAATGGAGTTCTCTTAAAAAAAGAAAATAATCTGCAAAGCAGCATTTTGAGGTTATAAGGTGAGGAACATAAGAAGCAGAGTCAAGACCTAGTAGACTTCTGCTCCTAATCTGTGTCTGAAGCAGCCTATTTTTTCCTTATAGAGAGCTTTCTGAGCTTTAATTTTTACACCTGAAGTTAAGTAGTGTGAATAGCCCCTAGATAAAACCCTAGTTGCTTTACTCACTCTGCGTAGGTGTTTTCAAAATTCATGTGAGATGTCAGTTTTTCTGAGGCCATGTTCTAAACCTGTTCCAGTTATGATCTGAGCACAGAAATAATGCTAAAGGGGTGTTAAACTATTTTGATATGCAGTGTGAATTAGATTTGTTATATTTTTCATTATCTCTTTTAGATGCAGTAAGGTCTAACTAAAATCTTTCTCTTGCAGGTCTGAGTACAGCCGTATGTCCTCTACCAGCAGTAAGTATAACTTTGAGAATTTTTTAAAATGGATTCTCATATTTTCTTTTTTCTGGTTGCTAATATTTATTAACATCAACCTAGTGTTATGATGGGCTTCACTTTGACACAGTAAAGCCGACGTTCCTTCTCTTCTTGGATCTATATCTAGAAAAAGTATAGAAAATTAAACTGATAGGATGTTTACAACCAAAATATGAGCCATGTGTAAGGTCATAAATATTGGAACTCACAAGGATGCAAGGCAAAATGAGAACAAAATCTGTAGACACGGTGTGGTGAGTGTCAGTGGGTCCTCCAGCCAAATAAATGAGTTTGCAGTGGTGAACGTTATTAGAGCTGGAGTATGCAGGAATAACTGAATGTTTATTGTAAGCTGATGCCAAGGAAGCACTTGAAAGCAAATTCTGTGAAGCACTTCTTTGATTTCAAAGATGTAGGTGCTATAGTGAGTGTCACAGTCTTTCTAGATGTTGACAATAGCCAGTTGAATTTCAGGTTATCCAACTGATAGAAGATGAATCCTGGTGTCCAGATTATTTTTTCTTTCTTTTTCACCAATGCAAAATGAAAATGTTTCAAGTAACAAGGAGCACTTTTCCAGTCCTCTATCTACCCACTCCAACCATTTACTTAGCTGTAGAACATACTGTACCCACAGCACTTTGGGAGGCAATAATGCTTATTCATGCACAGCTACTAGTATCTCTCTCTTGTCAAAGTGCAAGGTGATGCCTGTCTCCCCGATTCACATGTAGACGTGAGCTTTATTTATGCCAAGCAAGCAGACCAAAATTCACAGATGACAAATTATGTTTTATGATCTGGATCTTTAAGCACCATGAAAATCGGCGGGGAGGAAAGCTGTCAGTTTTTTCTCATTCACACATTCTGGCTGAAGCGTGGAGAGGGTTATTTTCCATCTCCCATGGTCTTCAGTAGAGGGCTTTCATTGATTTCAACAAGAGCTAGATCAGACAGTGTTCGTAATGTCTGGCTCCTGAGCTGATGTGACTAGCAGGGAGCTTGCTGTCTTTCCTCCATCTGCTCAGTTTGTGTGTTTGTATCTGAGAAAGACAGAATTCAGTGCAGCTAAATTCTGTTGTTTAAATAGATTTTTGGTTTCCCGCTGTTGGACGTGATTCTTGAAATGGCTGGGAGGCAAAATCCAGGCAATCAACCTTTCTGTGATAGTGAAATCATATTGGATTTCACTGGTTACACCAGATGTGTGCCCTACCACCCCCTCAGCTCACAATTTTGGGTGATGGCTTGGGGAACATGCTGCCAGCTTCCTCCGCTTTTAGGGTGGTGACTCATAATTATTTGCCTAGCAGAAGTGCTGATTTGGCAGATAAGTTCAGAAGACAACGTGTAAGTAAAGTATTTCTCATCTAAAAATATGGGGTTGATCCCTTACCAACTTTGCATGACAGCTGCACGTTTTACAAATAAAAGTAACGATTTACATTTGTAAGTCTTTGTTTTTATTAAAGGAGCTGTTTGCAAGGGTAATTTTTGGTTGTGTGGCAGCCACAGTGTGTCATGTTAACTGTGGTCACCTCAGTGTCTTGCTGGCCACGGCTGTCCAGAATATGTGGGGTTTACAGTTGTATTTCAGCACCAGTAATTTGTTGGTACAAGAAGGTATTACCATTCCAGCAAAGACACAAAAGTTCAGGAGACAGAACAGTCTCCAGCTTTCTCTTTTCTGCTTCCAGGGGAAATTATATTGATACGGCTTCACGAGTAGCAGTATTTAACTTTGCATTCTGTGGGGTTTGTGTGGTTGGTTTGGTCAGACACTGCGAGAGTAACAGGAACAGCTACACAAAAGAATTTCAGTAAAACATAAATGCTTTCATGTCGGAGGCTGGCAATCAAGGGGTGCATAATGCATCTGAAGAAAAGATTATTGGGGAACAGATATTAGGAAAAAAAGGTGATTTGGCCATTTTAATTTCTTTGGGGAAAAGATTCAGCAAGTGGTATCATTCATAGTACAGAAAGCAGTCTGATCAATGATGCTGTTGGGCTCTAAGATAATAAAAAGTAAGCTGTTGTAAATTAAAAAGCAAAGGATCTCCATTATCTAAAGCTGCTTCATCTGGAGCTCCTGTTCTAATGAAGTAGAGTTTATCTAAACCAGAATGATTACAGGCTAATTTGGGTTTACAGGGGTGTTATTCGGTGGTACCCATGAGGCTCCAATTTCAGTGTTTCATAAATGAATAATCTTCTAAATTTCTGGATGAACTCTACCGGACAGCAGTTTTCCACAGACATGCCAAGAAAAGGGTAAGAAAGATTTAGCAGGTGAATTAACTGCAGCTGGCTGTATCTACTCGCTGTGATGACGGCAGCTGAACAAACTGCAGGGCTTTGCACCAGTGCGAAAGTATACAGGAACCCTAGGCCTCCCGTGTCAGAAATAAAATCTCATCAGCTGCTCTACAGCAATGGAAGGATTGTTGTGTACATGCGTTATTTCTAGCACTTTTTTTCCCTGGGCATATGGCAGCAGTTATCGTGGGCGATGTACTGCTTCAGCAGTTCAAAGCCCTGCCTGGTGGATTGGTTGGACCTTGGGTCTTCTGCGGCATCTCAATTGTTTTCTTCTTCTTTGCCCTTGTCTCCTGGCTTCGGGTAACCCAAAAATGCTTTTTACTGGCAGCGTTTGTCTAACATTAGTGGTTTTGCACAGCAAGTACTTTGGGAAAGAGTACCCAAGTTTGCAGAGTGTGTTTATTTCTGCAAGAAAATGCAGCAGTTATCAGCTGCGCGGGCTCTGGCTGTTGTCAGGGTGACTGTGTGCCACTTTGCCTTTTCTTACAGAGCAGAATGAACAGGCCACGCAAACCTGTCTGCTGGATGCTGGGTTTTGAGGTATTACAGCTTTGAAAGGTCCAGCAGTGGGATTTCAAGGATGAGAAATGCTAAATTAATGTTGACTTTTTTTTTTTTCCTGAATTCCAGTGTGTATAGCCACTTTCTCCTTTGTTCTTCAGCAAGCAGTGTGCTTTGTCTTATTAGGGTGTTTTGCCCACTGATGTTTCTTCATTAATCTAGAGAATGTATGAAGCTTCCTTTTGCTCATATTTTCAATTACCTTGTCAATTACAGTTTTCAATTACCATTAGGAGTCCCTAATCATAAATGAGAGGGAATTGTGCTAGGCACTTTACATACACAGAGGACACCTTTACCCAAAGTACATACTACCAAAATATGAAGACCATAGGTGGCATACGGATACAGACAGTTGGAATCACAAAGAAATAATTAATAAACATTGGTCAGCACAATAAGCAACAGTCTCTGCACATCGACATTTTAATTATCTTCAAATTGCTTTGAGCTATGTGTTTCAGGGATGATTTTCGATCAGGGAGGAGGAGTTTTGGTGGGGGCTGCTCATTTCCTGCTCTGCATAATCTTTGCGTTTATCATAATGGCCCTTCAGAAAGGCTCAAACCAGAAGCGGGCGTTTCGAAGCAAGACTTTTGTAATTTGTAACATTTGAAATATTCTATACCTAGTCAGCTCTGGCGCCAATTTAACTAGGTTGGCTTAGAAATAATTGTGGAAGTGAGGGAATTTTTTTTCTGTGACATTTTTCAGCTAGTTAATCAGTAGGGAGCTGCCTGGATACATGTTTGTACCCTTCCAGCTAAGTCAGTAAATGAAACGTAAAACTGGCCCTATGGGAGAACATGCAAGTTAGCGGAAGATTTTAGAGCATTTGAGATAGTAAAACCCTGCAGCACGCGGTGGTTCATGTTGTGCTTCTCAATGAGGTAAAGGGCTTGTCACTCATCTGCTTTGCAGTTGGAAAGCTGGTAATTCACCTTCCCCTGCTCCCCTGGCTTTCATTTAGCAGTTGGGAAATGACTGAGTCCTTCTGGGGTGTTTTTAGCTTGTATTCTTCCAGGGTAAACCTGAGAGCTGGGTTATTAAAATTTTATTTCCGTGTTGTGCGTACTTCCCAACCACTTTCTGGTTCTAAAAATTAAGCACAGGACAGTTTCTTTTGGCAGATTTACAGATATGTGGGTTACAAACCGTGTTTCTTTTTTAATAAAACTTACCTTTAAGTTATTTTCTGTTTGGTATTCTGTCCTTATGCTAGTATAAATTCAGATCTTTGTTTTGGGATTTGGTCAATGTTTAGTCAGTGTCATCTGCATCGGCTCCCTTGGGCTGATTTTGGACTCTATTTTCTCTATAAGTGGCAAGAGTCCTCTCTTTATGGAGGGCTAGTAAGGGCAAGGCTCCTCTGATTCTTAATTCCGGAGGCAGGGTGAGGTGCTAAGGCTGTACCTTACCTCCATGCACCAGCTGTATGTTGAAATAAGCTGCCCTAATGGCACTTTGGATGGTAGATTTTATTTCCTGAGTGATGTTTGCTTTTTGTGCTGGAGCTGGCCATGGGGAACGGGAAATCACCAGCACTGGCGTACTCGCTGTTTATGAAAAGCCCCTTGACACCTCGTGTTTGTGTATGCACTCTGAACTAGTCCAAGGTGACATACCCTAATCGACGTCCTTTTTCTTTCAGACTTATTCCTAGTCTTTTTAGACACCTAGCAATTCTCATTAAAGACAGTTAGGGTAAGTTAATGGCATGTAGTCCAGTCACAATATTCAAATAAGAAACAAAATGGTTGCCCAAAAGACAATGCTCTCCTGAATTTGGGGTAAACCTTTGTTTTCCTGAAGCTGCGTTATCTTTCTTTGCTATTCAGTGCTGTATTTATCTGCTCTCATTTTGAGTGACTGTGTTTACTTTGAAGCCAGCTGTGAGGTGAGGGCCTCATTAGAAGTAGAAATTATGTATTTGTATGCAATGTCATTGTGAGGACCCATCAAAAGCTACTCAGGTGCTGACGTAGTCCATCAGGTAGGTTGTAGGTTGTGAGGGGTCAGTGTTAGGCCACCTGTGCCACCCCTGCCAAGGCACACGTACATAACAGTTTACACACCACTTTGATACCTTGTGTGTGTAACAATATTCTGCCTCTCTTTTGCTCTCTGGTTTGTCTCTTTTTCTCTTCTTCCCCACCTCCCTGCCCCACCATGACATCGCTTCTTGATGTTACCTGGCAAGAATCTTGCTCATCCCTTTCTGTTTGAGTTATTAGATTATAAGCATTGTTGGAAGGAAATGAGAAGAGAAAAATGTATCCCTGAATAAAAGAGAGAGATCTGGCCTGAGCACTAGGTCCTTTATAGAGGAGAGTGAAGTCAGTGTCTCCTGAAGTGCTCCCCTTTCTAATTCTTAAGAATTTTTGTTACCAAACATTCCAGAAAACAAGGGATGGGCAAAATGGGCACTAATGGAGCTTTTGACAACAAACAGAAGATGTAACCTTCCTGGTTGAAGAGATAACAGGAGCTGTAGGAACATAAGGATCTATAGTATTATGCAGATGCATAGGTGCCTTGTAACAATAGCATAAGGAGAAATGTCTGCTCATTACTTCTGTATCATTTCAAAACCTGGCTGCCTTCACTTTAACTGTTAAAGGTGATGAAAACCAGTCAGGAGCAGGAGGGGGTCTGGTTTTGATTTGGCATTTTAAAAATCTGTCACAAAGCTAAAATTTCATAATATGGTTGCCTACTTTAAGTTAGGTTAGTTCAGACTAGTTCTGACCCGGGCACTGCTGGGCTGGGTATCTTCTAAGTATATTGCTCCAAGCAATGTGATTTAATAGGTGTAAGGATCTAATTATATTCTTTTACTGCAATACGAAGACATACTGTAGTATATTGTTTATTACTTCCATAGAGAATTGAGATGCTTTTACAATGGCTGGCAATGAGCTGTATTAAACACAATTGTAAAAACGATTTATAGTGGGCTTGCCAGCATTATGCTGCATCTCCAGAAGGTGTTATTATAAAAGAAAAGCTAATTAAAGTATGAGGAAAAATGGAAGAGGAAATTGGACCCATATCATGTAGAGCTCTTAGCCTGCAGCATCTGTCAATGTTGCAAATTCAGGTGTTTGATATAGCAGTCAAATCTGAAGTGTCAGCTCCTGTGGAAAATGCAGCGAGCATCTTCTGCATATCTTCCCTGGCCTGTGTTATGCTGCTAAAGAGAAAGCAATGCTGTTTCCCACTGTGGATGTGTGAAGAAGGAAAATGCCATTGCTACATGCCACCTAGCAGTCTGTGGCTGTGCAAAACACGTTTATGTAGCTGCTTGTCATCAGATTCCACCACGACGAAGGAGCAAAAGCTTGCATACAGGATATAAATGTATAGTACTGAGCAACAGAAAGCTGAGGTTGGAAAACACCTCTGGAGATCGTCTAGTCCAAGCCCTCTGCTGAAAGCAGGGGCAATGAGAGCAGGTTGCTCAGGGCAATGTCCCATCATGTTTTAAATATCCCCACAGCCTCTCTGGGCAACCTCTTCCAGTGAGTGACCACCCTCACTGTAAAAAAGTATTTTCTTATGTTTAAACAGAATTTCCTGTATTTCAGTTTGAATCATCAGCCCAGAGCAACATCAGCAGTCCCTGCTGCTCTCCAGTCCCTAATCTGCCCTCTCAGTTGCATAATTTTTAACCACCTTCTTCCTGGTTTGCTATAGTATTTGATCACACAGCACCATCGCCCCTCCCAGCCCCAGCAGCATCCAAGTCTCATCCACAAGCATCCACAGATGATACCTCCTGGTTTTCAGGAGCTGCAAATGGACACTTGCCGATGTCAGGAACGGCATGGAGTTATCACTGCTGCTGAGCACCATCGCCTGGAAACCATGCTGGAGATGTCGATATTGAGTTAATGTTATTATTTGCACTTTCACCTGTCGAGAAGCTGAGGTTAGGATGCTATTCTAGTAGGGAGATAGCATGTGGAGGTTGGTCTTACTGCACATGGTTATTTAGAAGCATAATGAGTAGAGAGGAAAAATACCCTTTAAGACATGACAAAAGATGCCCAGTGGCTGGAAAGAGAAGGTAAAAAAGAACTGAGGCAGTCACGTGTAAGGACACGCACAAACAAATGTGTAACTGTGCTTGAAATAAAATCTCGGTTTGATTTTTGCAGGTCAAGCATGTGGTGTTAACCACAAGCATGCCCTTCCCCTTCTGAAGACTGAAGTTCCTGTTTAAACGTATTTAGCTTAGAGTAACCCATGTATTTCTGTTGTTTGTTAAAATCAGAGTTGCATTCTGTGGGATCATTTAGCATGAACCAAACTGTGTGTCTCGTGGTTAAATTACTTACTGCTGTGTTAGCGCTAGCTTGGGATTTCTGTACCAAAAGTATTGGACCAAAGCTAACAAAATTCTATTTTTGTTGGTTTTGTTGTTCGTATGATCGTTGTATATTGTTTTCTGACCACATCCAGTCAGGTTTTTTTCCTATCATATAGATACAGCAGATAAAAAAAATCAGACAAGAATGACAATCTGAAGGTTTTTCTAGCTCCTGTTTTAAGCACATATAGTCATAATCAAAACCACATAAGCGAATATTTCCTCTTTCTTATTACCAAGCATGATTCAGAAGTGTAGGAAACCTTTGATAATCCCTGAGCTATCGAGTGCTACACAATTCTTGTAAAAATTTACAGGTAAGATCTCAGAGAAAGTTGAATTGGATTATTAGGTGATGTAGATTGAATTTCTCTCTGTGGAAGTGTTACTGCTGCTGTCCCAGAAAACCACGAGGAGCTAGGCAGCCCTTTAGGGGGTCTTTTACCCTGAGCAGTGGGTTTCAGGAAAGAGCTGGACATTCCAAGTTCAGCTGGTACAGTGATGAGAAAGATCTGGAAATTGTTGAGACGTCTGTCTGAATTGTTAAAGCCCAGAGAGGGAAGCTGAAAAATTAAATCTGTTCCATGGCAACTCCTGACTCATAGGCAACTCCTGACTCCAAGTTATGGTAGAACGGGAAAAGCCATCTGACTCCCCGAGTCAAATGAGAAAACACTTGTGCAGGCTGAAGCTATTAAGGCAGTTTCTACTAAATACATGCTGTTTTGACAATGCCAGCAATTACTTTCCTCATTTAATGGCTGCAGTACATTATCGTGGTGTATTTTCTTTAATTTGAACTTTTAAAAATAAATACGTAATGTTGATTCATGCAAGCTTGGTGGGGAGCTGGGACATTCGGTAATCTGTGCGTGCCACATTCTAGAGTAGTAGATGACCACTGCCTGCCTCATTTTTGTTGGTACTACATATTTGTTCATTAATAGTTTCAGAAAGAAATGTTGTATCTGTAATTTCTAAAAGGTTTGTGAAATGTTTGCCAGGTGACTCCTGGCTGCCACCATATGGGATCAGGATGAAGCCGTGACAACACAGCATGCTTGCTATTACTGCGTCCCTTTTCCATCAGCTGCTATGGGGGAGTTCTTTTGAACTGCACACTGCTATCGGCTGAAAGGATTATGAGGTTCAAAATAGTTTTCCGCTACTGTCAGGTCCAGCTGGCTGGTTTGCTGTGATGCTAATATTGTTGACTGTCTGCAGAGACACAAACATAGCAATGCTTGACCATGCCTCAGGGGTTCATCCCATCTTTTCTTTAGACGTGTCTTGAGTGTAGATGCTTTGCTGTGGCTTCTGGGTTCCCCTCCCACCTCTTTGTGATACCAGGAAGGTTTGTGCAAAAGCACGAACTGATTAAAAGAAGAGGTCTGCCATAAAATCAACATTTTTAGCCAGATCGGTTCTCTGACTGCCACCAGAAGGCACAATCCTGATCACTCCTTGTCTGAGGGCTTTTTTTCAGTCTCCTCAGCAAGCTGTTTCAACTTGCACCTAGAACTGACACATGGGAAGCACTGGAAACGCTTAGCTGGGAATAGCAGGGGGAAGAGTGCCAGCAGTGAAGTCTTAAATTGTCTTAAGCCCACCATAAAATCACACTCTCAGTTAACTAGAGTACATTGTGTGAGGTATGGAGCTCATTGTTGGACCAAATTTGTCAGCTGCTCAAGTGTACTGTGTTTCTTTGTTTTTTTAAAGGCAATGTTCTTTCTGCCCTTTTATAAAAGACATATTTTTGAGAATCTAAGCTTTACATAGGAGTCAGACTTTAAGAAAATACAATGCCTGCAATCAAAAGACTTTGAACAGTATGGTGTTGGACACCGTTTGAATGCTGACATACATTGTACAGCTTTTGATTTACTGGTGATTGCTGATGGGAGTTTTACTGAATTACTACATATTGCAGCTCTGTACAGCATCTGATATTAATGCCAAAGATCGGTGTCTGGGTTCTTGCCAAGTGTAATGATCCATATCTTTCTTTAGGAACATTTTATGATTGGGTAGGACATGCGTCTTTGCAAAGCTTAACTCTTCGGAAGTGGAAATCTGCAGCCATTTGGAATACTGCTCTCTCCGTGTTCCAGTTTCAGGCCTGCTTCCTTACCCCCCCTAAAAAATGAGGTGACATTTTTTTAAATTCTACATACAATATAAAATAACAATAAACCAAATTAATGTAATAGCTGAGCATTAATAATTAATGCACCTTCCCTGTGTTTCTCCATTGGACTGAACTTAGCAGCAATATAGGCTGTGACGTAAAGTCCCGCGTCTTACCCTGGTGGCCCAGGCTCATTTGTGCCAGTAGCGTCACCAAACTCACGGGCCAAATCCTCCCCATTGTGCTGCAGTTCCCGCTTAGGGGTTTCTGATTACTGTTTCTTCTTCTGCTTTTCTGAAAGACACAGAATGATAACTGCCAGCTGTTTTCCACCGATCAGGAAGACTTTCCAGTGTATCAAGAAATTTTTCCATACTGTTTTTCTTATGGGTGTTGGGTCTCCTGTGAGAATTAATCTCTGTGTGATGACACCATTTGAGCCCCTAGATGGGCAAATAGAGGTAGATTGTGGCTTTTGAGTGGAGACAGCTAAGACAGTGAAGACAGTTGTGAAGGTGCCAGATCATGTGAATCTATTTTGTGGCATGGACACGTGTGCAGACTGAGACACCATGACAGCTCTCGAATTGTGGTGAACACTGTAGGAGGGAAGAGGGGAAATGACAGCCATTGACATCCAGCAGAATATGCCTGAAGGTGTGCGAGTACACCAGCATTTTGGGGTTCTTGCTTTTCAGCAAGTCAGTAGCTAAATCTGTGGTTGAGGAGAGTGTTGAAGTAAGACTCCAGTGCTCTCCACAGGATAAGCGGATGATAAGGATGTGTTTTTTTTTTAAATTGAAGTTCTGATTATTTCTAACACTACTGTTGCCAATGTAACATATGGTATCAGCAGCAGATTTTGAGAGAGGAGAACACCAGGTTGGAAGAGCACGATGGAGCAAGAGTAAAGAGCTGCTGGAGAAGACCACAGCATTACCGGAAGAGTCGTTATCTTGGGGGCTGTTTGTGAGGAATTGCCAAGCAGTCTGGTTGCTTTTAATCAAGGTGTGAAAGCACGCACTGTGGGTTCCTACAATTTGTCTGCATGATAAAGCCATGCACCTTTTTCTCAGAGTCAGGAGTCTTTTTTTGCTGGATGCTTAATATATAGTAAAGCACAGTCTCTGCTTTGACATGCCTACAGGCTCCATAAAGCCGAGGTAGAACACACAGCAAGGAGAAGGCTTCAGTGTCAGGGACATGGGATTACACAGCCAGAAGCACAATGTGGCACTCCCCTCCCTTTATTTTTAGGCTATTTTTGAAGGGAAACATGATGTGAGCATGTGCCATCTTTCCTCACGGAGACACTAACTTCCCACAGGTTTCATCAGAACTGAATGAAAGGCAGTGGGACAAACTTTTGTCCCCAAGGAGAAAAAAAGCTCTACTGTCAGTTCAAGTTACCTCTTCTCCTAACCTGCAGCTGGACAGTCAGCCCACAGGCAACACACACGTACCTTTATAGCAAGTGTGAACTGCTTCTTGTCTGCCAGATAGTCAGGGGATAAGTGAGAAAGCTGCGAAAGCTGTGAATGGGGAGATGAGAGAAATAGGGACTGAGAGTTCTGTGACCTAAGTAGTCGCTGACTCTTTGCCTTGCTATGAGTAGTCAGCAGCCTGACTAACGGAGTCAGAGAGGTTGATTTGGGGTGATGTAATGGAAGACGTGACAATCACATAGCTCAAGAGCATTTGTTCCTTAACACTCATCACAAAAACAGGTTATTTGTTGACAATGTGATACAGAAAGATAAGATACTAGATCAAGAATGAACTGCAAGATAAGCATGTAGGCCCACAAATTTTCCCTCCAATTTTAGTTGCATGGTTGAGACGCCCAAGACAGAAGCAGAGTTACCTGGCTTCCACTACACTTGTGGACAGTGGAAAGTGATGGGCCTTATCTGAGGTTTGATTCTGTCTCTCACCATGGACTACAAAGGGAGCCCTGGACAGCCAGCCTCCTGCTGGAGGGACATCTGTCAGGTACCTAACCTTCCATGGGATGACTCTGGGCCACAATGGTTGTGTTTCCTACAAAGAAGATGAGGGTCATAGCATTCTGAAGGCAAGCTGAGATGGTGATCTTAGTGCCATAGACCATAACACTGCGAACAGGAGAGTGAGTGTCAGCGTGCAGTTGCATGATCAGCTGAAGATGTGTAGCTACACAAGTACCCGGGCCAACATGAGGGAGTGGGCAGGAGTGCACAGAGAGGTGAAGGATGGGAGATGGAGTGAGATGGCCCCTTCAACAGCAGCTTAAGGTGATCATGAAAGGTTGCCCTTAGGCAGTTCAGGGGAATGTAGCTGGTGGGAGAAGGATGAGAATTCAACGCTGGCTGCAGCGCAGTGGGGAGTTTCAGCAACTGCCGCACCATCTAACAGCAAAGGTACCACATGATGGGATCTGCCATTGCCTTTGCTTGATCATGCAGGGCCTCTATGGGCATTAAGTATAATTTTATATAAGATTCATTCCTGCAGGATTGGCTGCATGCTGTACACTAAGGACAATGACACCCCAGAAGACTGTTCGTATTAATTTACCAGAGAAAACATTTTATCTCCATCAGGCAGATAATGAGCTTAATTTGCCATCTTTATTTTTGCTCAATACTTTCTTTTTTTTTTGGTTCTACAGCAACTGGGTAACAGCACAGAGAGTCTATATCATGTGCTCATCTGGAGGAGCAGATTGACCATTTTGCCATGCTTGTCAGTGTGCTGGCCTGCAGTGCCTTGCCTATACTAGCTTAGTACGGGTGGAGGAGTGAGCATCCTGGCACCGTTGTCTCCATCAGAGAACATTCAGCTGCAGCTCCGCAGGAAAATGCTGCTCTGAAGGGAGCGTGAAAGAGGTTTCTCCTCTTGTCGCTGTGCTGTGCAGAATATCCCCTTTTCTTATTGCTTCTGAACATGCTTCACGAGTTTGAGGTGGTGTGCAAAGCAGGGCATGCTGAGAAGCACATTATCCTGCAGCCCTGCATTTGTCAGATGCTGTTAAACAGCGGGGAAAGAGAATGGAGGAGCCGGTGAATCTGTCACATCCTGCTTGTTCAAAAGATTATTGATGGTGCACAATGTGTCAAAGCATGACCTAGTAGTGGGTTCTGCTGCCAGAGATGTCCAGTAGCCACTTCTTTTGCAGCTGCCTATAAAGTGATGCTACCTGTTTATGAAAATAGTCTCTGTCTTTGTATCTGCCCGTGAGCCTTTCAGTTAATACGCCTGAAACGGTCAGTCTTGCCTTGGACTCAGACAAAATGTGAAGGTCCTGTTCAGTGAGAAATGCTACCATTTTGACATTTCTTTGTGTTTTGGAATGGGATTGAAATAGGGAAATATTGACATTTACAACAGAAATCCCAGGAAGTTTCAATTAGGAAATATTATAGTGCACTTTTTTCCTGACTTTATCTATGCAGTGATTTTTTTTTTTTTTTACATTCTCACAGTTGAAATATTTTTATTTGTTCACAATGAACAAGACGTGCTGATCTGTAGTGTTCAGTTTTAAATTTTTTCATTACTTTCTGTTAGCAATTATTTCCTGATAATGAAGTACTGCTTGACGAGAACTGCAGTTCAGAAGCTTGGTGAATTCACTCTGACCCTCTCCCGTTGCCTGATTTACGTCTCCTGTAGTGTATCATGCAGTTTGGTCAGAATGAAATGTGGAATCTTACTGCCTGATGTCGTGATAAAGGAATCTGGTCTGTATGGTGTAAGAGAGGTTCAGGCGTTGGTTCCCATGAAGCAGCGTGCTGCAGCAGGAAAATGGAAGTTTGTGTTCCAGTGTTCAGATTCTCAATGCAATATTGCGGACCAGCTAAAAAAATATTTATGTCAAGTATGTATAGGTTAAATACTTCCTCTGAATTTCCTGGACAGAAGATTGAAAATGTGGGTGGCTAGAAAATTGAAAATATCTGCCACAGTTTGGAAATTCACTCTCCCATGCACAAACTGGGGCCAGGATCCAGTCCGCCTGAAAACTCTCTTTTCTGTAGACTCCATCCACTGCATACTTACCAGGTTTGCCTAACCCTGTAGGTAACTCTTCATTAAATATCTCCTGGTGAGTCTGAGAGGTCTTTAGGTCCATGCCTTGATTCACCAACACAGAGCTAGGAGAGACATTTCGGGGAGACAGGTACTTATCTCCTTCCGAAGCTCTGCTGTGGGCTGGTTTTAGGCACTCAGTGAATTTCCACCCAAGTCCGCTGGAGAAGTCTGGAAACTCAGATGCCATGAAGACTGCTGAAGGTGGTCACTTCTCCCGAAATCAAAAAGTGATTGGAGCACTGCCCTGAGAAAGAACAGGTCTTCGTGCAGGGCACCTCTGGGAGGATGCAATCTGGGTCTCTCGCAGTATAAAAGAGGGACTGGACTGCCAGATCGTGGCCAGATAACCCAGTAACCATTCTGCTGGAGCCAGGTGTGCAAGAGTCCTGGGGCCAAAAAGTAGACGCAAGAGGGAGACTTCTCTAACCTAGGGTTCTTGGGGCAGCATGGAAGAAAACTCTGCTCATTTCTTCTAGGGACATTTTGCCTCTTGTGTGGTTCAATGTAAAATGCATACATACTCCAGGGAGAAGGAGTTGTAGCTGCATTTCTCCCTATCTCCACATGAACCTACCTGCCTCTCAGCTGCTGGAATCCCTGGCCTGAAGTTGCACCAGTTTGTGCCTGCTTTGGGCCAGGAGCTCTGCCTTCCTGGCCAGCTGCAACAAGGACAGCGTTACCAGGTACCCGAGTCTTTACATCACCTCGAAGGGGTGCTGGCTGCTGCCTCCCCTGCCCTCCATCGCAAGGGAGCAGAGCACTTAGACATGGCTTCCTGCTTCACCCACAGGTGTTTGTGCCACTAGATCGTCACTGTTGTCATAGCCATCCCACTAGGCACCTCTGGACAGGGGAGAGCTGGGCAGCTCTGGGTGCCAAGAGTGTTGTCCTCTGCAGGCATTGCAGTTCCCTGCAGCGTGGAATTAGGAGGAGAGGAATTAGGAAGGCAAGATTATCCTCCGCAGGTTTTTCAGAGGTGGCAGCCTCTCTCCATGCACTCAGCAGGGGACGTAAGCAACTGGGCTAGGCAGGCAGGTACCTGTCCTGTCTGTCCCCAAGACAAGGCAGCTTGAATTTCAGTGAAGACATAGCGAAATGAGGTAGCTGGCACAGACAGATGTGACAGCACCCGCTGCTTTCTGTCAGATTGTCTTTCTGATGAAAAGATGCTGGTTTCTGGGCAGGGAAAGGAAGGGAGGACCACGGGGCAAGACTGCTGTTCTGCTTTGCAGCACTTTTTTCTCCGCTCAGCAGTATCGCATCAGCGACAAAATAAAAATAATACGTAGAGAAGGATCCATCGAAAGCTCACTCATAAAACATCAGGCCACCTTTAGCTCTCAGCTTTAGGACATCGAATGTGACAGCCCCTCTGCATTTGGGCTGACTGCTTTAACCTCTCTTGGGTGGTTAATACTACCTAACAGAGGAGTAAAGGTTTAGAATTGTAAAATACTCTTTCAATCCTGGTAGTAATTACCTCTTAGCAATGTTAGTGCTTTGCCGACTCAAAGAGAACTAATCCCGTTCTGTCATCGGCAAGAAAAAAATGTAATAGCTGTGAGAACTGTGGAGCTTATTTTCAAATAGATGCCTCAGCATTTTGGTATTTTCTGTGGGATTAACTAGTAACACAGGAAGGCTCATACTTATGCAGAGCTTTCATTTGCTTCTGTGACAATTTGCCATGGGGAAAATGAATGGTGTCAGGAGAAGTGGTGCCGTTTCCCACTCTTCCTTGTCAGCTGAAGAAAAAAGACTTATTAGTAACATAGAAACAATTGGCAACTTATCACCAGTTCAGGGGAAGTTTCTCTGAGCTCCTTGCCTCATATTTCTGGTTTTCTTATGTTTCTCTGTTTCTTGCAAAAACAGAAGGGGCTGCCATTTTACAAGCACAGAAGCCACATAATGAAAGCTGTAGAACTTTTGCAGTAAAAGCATCTTTGCTACCATAGAATAGATACTGAAGCTCTTTTTGTACTGATTTGTTACACTTTTCCGCCCTTCCACATAGTTAGCTGCTTCTAGCTCAAAAAAAGATGATTTGCTCTGCTGTACGTATAACCCCAGCTCCTAACGATGGCTTTGTGCCGTGCTTTGGTGGTCTTCTGAGGCTGGCTCTGCGAGCAGCTGGTGCTGATGGGCACAGGCAGCGATGGCTGCAGAATACTAATGTTGGGGCTGGCTCCCACAAGGCTCCGCTTTTGAAAAATGCTTTAGCCATTCAGAGTCCGTGCACCATGCTGAGCAACAGGAGGGCAGAAAAGCTGTGCTCGCGGAATTTTTTTTTTCAATGCAGAGCAAAAAGCCGACAGGAACGATGGCTCTTTGCTTCACATTGTTGTGCCCAGGCTTCTTTCAGAGCTGCAGTCATTTATATGCATAAATATCAAGCCTGTCACTTGTTGCAGGCTTTGATAACATTTGTGTAACAAAGGAAACAGAAGGAGAAAAGAGCTGAACATCTTCTATTCCAGTCTTATAAAATGAATGACTCTGTAGTTATGGTGATTACTTTCTTTCTGGTTTTATTAGATCACTGTCCTCTGCAATTTGTTTTCCTTCCTGCCCTGCTGTCCCATGTAAAAGACCATGAGAGGACCTCCCCCCACACCTCCTTTGTCTTTCTCCCACACTGTGACTATCCACAGGGGATAGCTCGAAGAATTACCTACCAGTAGCAATTGCCACAGCAAAGCCTCTTGCCATATACTGACACAAACTTTTTTTTTGCTTCAGTTTTTGTCTTCCATTAACCGTCTGACAAAGTCACTCCACATCACCCATTTCATGCAGAGATACAAGAACTCTGCTGTAATTATATTGCATTTTTGATTATTTACTTGGTTTCTCTGTATCTCCCCTAGGCAAAATGCGTGCTTGCTATTTGCTCTACATATCATATCTTTCCACAGCTTCTAAACTGAGGCTGACGGTAGGTTGACTGCTCATCTCTGGAAAGGTGTGCAGTTGCATCTAGCTTTTCTCTGGGTTTTGCAGCTATTCTGTATTGAAAGACAACTAAAATACACTACTTCTATAATCCTTGTTTGCCATTAAAGCAATTGCTGAAGTATCACAGGAATGTTATTCTGATGCCAGGAAGGAGGAGGGAGAGGTTTGTACTGATTGCCAATAGGAGGGGAAACGGCCTGCAAGACAGTCCCCCTATTAAATGTGGTCTGCACAATGAAAAACTTGGGAAGCCTTTCTAAGGCTTCACACGTTTAGGCTTTGTGCCCAGGCTCGGGGTCTCAGACATGGAGGTGGTTTCAGAACACCACAGAGGGGGAACCATTTCAGCAAAAATATCCAGATTACCTGGATAATTTATTAAACTGTCTTGGATCTCCATTCACATGCATTTTTACTGGCGTGCAACTCCAGCAATTTCTCTCCTGCCCTCCAACCAGTCATTGCTCTGCTTCTGAGCTATCAAAGAGGTTTCAGGGACAAGAACAGATAGAGCTCCTGTGAACATTCCCAAGGCAAACTAGAGGGTTGGGTGTTTTTTTTCCCTAAGTAAATGCAATTTTTTGTGCTTCCTGCTTTTACCAGTCTTCCCTAATCTTATAAAAACCTTGAAGCAGTAGTATTATAGTCTTGATGGTCTGAACATATAAACAGGGCAGGATTTGTAGGGACAAGTAATATCTTTTCCTGAAGAAGTACTTGTGTGCCTGAAGGCTTGTCTGGTTTTTTCCCCAGCTGTATCAGTTGGTCTAATAAAAGATATTACCTCTCCCTACAAACTTTGCCTTACTTATTAAAACAGTTGCCTCCAGGACACAGAACACACTTAACTGTGTGGAAAACTCCAATGTCAAGGTGATAAAGTGGAGTTCAGTGGTGTGATTTCCATGCCCCAAGCCAACTGGCACAAACTAAAACAAGGTGGGATGAACACTGTCCACCCTGATCATTCTGCACATCGTTAGTGACCCTTTCACCCCAACACTGTCAGTATTTTTGTCTTTCCTAGCTCTCAGCTGTATGGGGCAGCTCTTTTCTAACAGAGGGACACACGTTGGGTAATGTCTTTTGGATGCTGCCTCAGTAGAAACAGCAACTCTTACAGTATGCTTGATGAAACTTCTCTGTCTTCTGATTATATTCTCGGTTACTATATCTCTGTACATTATTTTTAGTTTGCTGCAGGTGAACTTGACAGAGATGGGGAAAAAAGCCCAGGGTGACTGAGTAGACCATTTATCCTTTAAGCATCACCTAAATGTTGACAACTTGGTTACAAATATTAACGGATATTTTTTCTTTTTGTACTCTCAGGTGAACTTTCTGTGGAAGGCATACAAGACCCATTCCTCGTTAGTGTACATATTATCACAGACCCAGGTGAATCCAAGACTCTTCAGCAGGCCATCGATAAGCTTCTAGCTTGGATCCATCCAGACCTCCAGCTGTTCCGAGTCTCAGAAAGACGAGTGCCCAAGAAGCGCAGGAAGCCAGGTAAGGCTGGTGCTTCTCAGCCAGCCCTTGCCATCATTCTGTTTCTGCAGGAGGAATATGGAGAAGAACCAATCCTGCAGCTCCACGAAACCTTTCAGCGGCCGCCTTGGCATTACCACCACACAGAGCGAGTGCATGGGAAGTTCCTCCCCTACATGCCATGCAGCCAGGACTTCTACACTTTGGCTCCAGAGACTCCTCTATGGGCCATTCGCCCCGTGCACTACGGGAGAGAAATTATCCGCTTCACTATATACTGCAGGAGTGAAAACTTTGTTGACATTTTGAAATTGTACGAGTTAATACTGAAAAGACCAGTATGTCAGAAAAAACCAGACTTTTGTGTTTTTCCCATCTATTCTAACATGGAAATAGACATTCAGTTTTCTTTAAAAAAACTTC
>Ga0181612_170414_pt1 | contig 18905 bp, 12 predicted proteins | sample HoacroProtozoa21_FD_119630 | JGI IMG/M metagenome (GOLD analysis project Ga0181612, IMG submission 119630) | Hoatzin crop microbial communities from Cojedes, Venezuel. Combined Assembly of Gp0051906, Gp0051904, Gp0051908 | reverse complement strand
ACAAACTGAAGCATAGGAAGTTCCAACTGAACATGAGAAAGAACTTATTTGCTTTGAGGGTGACAGAGCACTGGAACAGGCTGCCCAGGGAGGTTGTGCATTCTCCTTCTATGGATATATTCAAGACCCGCCTGGACAAGGTCCTGTGCAGCCTGATGTCGGTGTCCCTGCTTTGGCAGGGGGGTTGGACTAGATGATCCACAGAGGTCCCTTCCAACCCCTAAGATTCTGTGAAGACATCACTTTCCTACGAAATGTACAATATTAAGGTAAGACACAGCAAGACTGGAATCAGCTACAGATTGAAATGCATTCCTACTAGATTGTCTGTGGGGAATGAACAAAAGACATGAGAATCATCTGTATTATTGTATTTTTTTAAAAAAGCAAAGCATCTCTTTGATCAGTTCAGCTCCATGATAACTACATTCCTTAAGTGTGTTATTTTGTACTTGAGTGTAAATGCTTGAGTTCGAGTCATAAGGTACAGGGAAAACCTGAAGCATTTAGGGGAACAAAACCAATATATTATAGTATGCTATTTGGTGGTTTATCCTGAAAAAGGAGTAAGCTGCTGTATGTTGGACAATTTTTTCCTTCTTAACTTCTTGGTAGGTAATGCCTTGGAAAATTGTGGTTGCTTCCATGATATGAAGGATCAGCAAGGCTGTGATACTTCTAATGCACTACTGCTTTAGTACCTTTCCTGTATAGATCTTAATACGTTTTTACATTTAAAGCTTCATGTAACTTTTGTGAATTAGTAAATGGAATTTAGTAGGATAGCTTAAATTCTGTTTTCCCCCTGCCCTTGAAAAGCAATAACATCTATTTAACTGTGCATACCAATGCTGCAGAATAGCCTATAAAGGCAATGTAAGAAAAACTGTCTGTGCAGAGCTGCCCGAGTTTAGTGCTGAACAGGACAGTAAAAGTCTCACACAGAAAGAATTAAAGATGGTCAAGTGTTTTTGTTTTTTTTTTCTTCTCATACAAAAGCAGCTCAGACTCAGGAGATGCTGTAATGCTTGGACGGGGTTAGGTTTTGTTTAGCATTAACTAAGGCATTGGTCTTTCTCTGAGGTTTAACGTAGATAACATGATTTGTCTGCCTAAAGCTCTTTGTAGGACCAGAGTCTTGGAGAGGAAGTATCATTTAATGAATCGTCAGCACAGCTTCCAGTAGCATGTGATGGCTCTTGTCTTCCCTGAAGAGCGCACCCGAGGACTTGGGAAGCAGGATAAAACATGACTAGTTACAGTGCCTTGTAGCCGTTATCCAAAATACTTGCTACAGCATTCCAGCAATCTTGTGGTGTTAAGCTGTAGGGTGTTTGGGTTTAGCTTTGCGCATGCAAGTTACTGCATTCCCTGTTTAAACTTCTACAAAGAAAATAACAATTTTATGTCTTTTCATGCTATTAATGACTTATTGCCCATAGAGGGGAAAACCAATAATACATAATTTAAGCAAAAATGTGCTACAAATTACAGATATACATAACTGGTAATTACTTGTGTCAGCCAATATATATTTCCCTTATTTGTGTCAGAAAAGGGTTGGGTTTTTTTAAAGTGCAAAAGCAAAGTTTAGCTATAGCAAATTTGGAGAGAAGTGGTTATCTGCTGTCATATCCTTCAGTAGTGTATTTGCATTTTTTTAACATCTAGTATACTTAGTGCAACCAAATAGACATTGTTTAAGAGTGAATTGCTATGAAGTAAATAGCTCTTTAAATTGACACAATTTGCTTCAAACACCATTTACTTGACACAATTTACTTCAAGACTGGCTTGCCACATAGTGCTGCTGCTCTGCTACTGTGTGATGGCTTGTTAGGCTGTGGAAACTTGATTACTCAGAGGTCATGATCAGACGTTTCAGTGCTGAACCCATCTTCAGCAGGAAGTTGGACGATGTGACTTTTTGAGTCCCTCCTACCCTAAGTCACTGTGATTTCTATCAAGTCTTTTTATTGTTGTAGACAAAGAAGTAGACACAGGCACAACTTTAGACATTACTAATGTGTTCTGCTAATGATATTTTTCATAATACCCTATAAATGTGGAAAAATAACGGTTCTCTTTGTTCTTTCATCTCGGACCATTTGGAAAAAAAATTGTGAGATAAAATATGCTTTATCAGAAACTTGGCTGCAAAGTTATCCAGTTTAAATGACTGAAGGTTGCTTTTTCATGCAGGAGTTTGTGATTGTAGTAATTAAGAAAGCAATTTCTTTTCAGTGTATTTTGAAACTGCCTCATTTGAAAATCATGCACTTTACCAGCACAGTACTAGTCTCTAGTTAAAGGTTACTCCAAACAAATGCTGTGAAATATGACAAAAGTAATGAACTGTGCATTTTTAAAATCTCTTCTAGCTAAAAAGAAGAAGAAGCCAAAGCTTCTAAACAAGTTTGATAAGACCATTAAAGCTGAACTAGATGCTGCAGAAAAGCTACGTAAAAAAGTAAGGTTTCAATGTTTCACTCTGGACTGTAGACATTGGACAATACTGAATAAAATAAAAATTAACTTTGAAAAAGGGAGAATTACTTTTAGATTTTCTGTGAAATTAACTTTTTAAAATATTCCATGCATGTTTGTCCTTCAAGTTTCATTTCTGCTGGATTGTTTATCTTAAATTTTTTAAAGTCATAAGTGCATGTCTGCTCATGTGTGTTTGCTCACCTTTAACCTTGAAAATATTTAGCTTGACTGTTGAATTCCTATAATCAAAAAATTGCTCAAATTAATCATATGGAACAGCGTTAGTTCTGTCCTATCACTGTTGTCCATTTGAGTACTGAAGTCAGCTATTACCAGAGAACTTAAATAATATAAGCATGTTAACACTTGCTGAGAGCTCCAGATTCATATGCTTCAGGCGCGTTAGGTGGAAATCTTTGCAGTAGGCGTTGTTTCTGTTGGGAGTCTCTGTGCGTCCCATGAGCGTCTCTGCTCCTGTGCAGCTGCTTAGAGCATGAAGCAGATGTTCCTGCTTCTCACCTGTGGCAGCAAGACCTTAACATCAATTAACCAATCATTCAGTTTTGGTAGTTTTGAATTTAATAACTAGACTGTGCAAAACAAGCAGTCAAACCCAAGAATAAACAAAAACTCTTCAGTCATCTTCTGTGATAACTTCCCATTTTATTCTTTTATTTGAGTGTTTCAGAAAACATGACTTTGCAGAGATGTCCCTTTTCTAAATGTGAGATTCACATAGTCTAGCTTCACTATTTATTGTTAGAAATGAGAGACCTTAAGACTTTTGGATGTAGATCTTGTAAAAACTCTGAGATGCCTCACAGACAGTCCTAGCACATGGAAAACAACTGCAGGTCTTTGTTGTAGCCTGGATCTAAGACGGATGAGCAAAGAGATACACTGTTTTCAATACAGTACAATAAAAACCATTTTAGTCACTACAGGTGTAGGATTAGTCTTGACTTTCAGAAGACTGACTGTGCGATTTTAGCTTTCCATTGCCATCTATGCAGCCCCAGAGTTCCTGTAGGTCTATGGTGGGGCTGAAGGGCTACTACATAGAGAGCACTAACCTCAGGCTGCTGCTGCTCTTCTCTAGGAGTCTTGTTTATGTGTTAGAATGCAACAATAAAAAGCATTTTCATGCTTCTTGTTACTTAAACAATTGGTTAATCAGAGACTGGTGTGACAGAAACTTTTCATGAGCCTACAAGGTCAGTTGGCTGACTCTCTTTTCCTGCCTGTGCTTCTTGGTGAGCTGCAGACACTCATGCTTGTCTTGTAGGAAGCAGGATAAATTTAGGAATAAATCAGACATATGTAAAATTTGAAGATAGCAAGACAGTTGTGTATAATAGTCCACTCGTATTTATAAAGCTGTGAGAATTGGAAGTGGTAGCAAGATCTGATGCCAGATTTTGCCGAGCAGTGCTTAGCTCCTGTTTAACAGAGCAGCTGGTTCTTCTCAACTTCCACCATTACTTGCCTAGTCAGTGTCAGTCACGAGAATACCATAGTTACATATGGACTTTGTATGTGACAGGGAAGAGACACAGAGCAATGTGAAGTGTCCTGAGAGACATAGTTACACAAAACATTTGGAGGAAACATCCCTAGGCTATGGGTGAGCCTACAGTGTTCCCCCCAGAAGAACCATAGTTACAATACTGTTCATCATGTGAGGCATGAAGAGAGGAAGTTTCCACGTATGTCTAGAACTTCCTTTCTGTTCTCTGTTACATTCAGTTTGGATTTTGTTATTAGCAACATAATCTTTACATTTTTATATAGACAGGTTATTGTCATCTCTGAATTTTTTCCAGCCAACAAAGGGAAAGTGAGTAAAAGAAAAACAAAGCTATTCATTTTAACCATGGAAAGTAGATAATAATGTTTCATAAATAATGACAATTAATTTATCTTAAATAAGCAGGCAATCTCAACAAAAAGGTGAGTGAGAACAGTTGATTCAGGCTTCAATTTTTTATTTTGTTTTTGCTTTTTAATTGGGGAAAATGAAGTGTTATTAGGTCATGCATCCTTCAGGATTTTTATTAGGTAGAATTGCTGATAAATATCTCTACTTTCCAGGGAAAGGTTGAAGAAGCTCTAAGGGCCTTTGAAGCATTAGTAAATCAATATCCACAGAGTCCTCGAGCAAGATACGGGAAAGCACAGGTACTAAAAAAAGCCATAAATGTTAAAAAAGATAAAATAAACCTTTTTTACCAATAGAGTTCTAAACCCCAGTGAGACTTCATTTATAATTTCATGGATGTTTCCTAGGGAAAAAAAGAATTATGTGTTCTGTCATATTGTATCTGTTTCAGTCCTCTATCTTTTCCCAGTTACTTTGGGAGCTTTTGTCCATCTTTGGTCTAGTGTAAAGTATTGTAAATAACACCAAAATAAGATACATTCTGTAGATCCCATGAAAACTGTCAGATGAATGGTTAGAAATAAATCCAAACTGATGTCCCAGCGCAGGAGCAACAGGCAGAACTTAGCTGTTACACACTGTTTGCTGCATCTGGCAAATCAACACATCAGTCAGCTCTGGGCTAAATTCTGCGTTTTGCTTACTGGGAGTAAGGAAGAGGATTTGGAGATTTTGTAGAGAGGGTGTTAAAGGATAAAGAACACAAATTCTTAAGCAAGGAGACTTAATTACCTTTTCCTTGTCATGCGAGATCTCTTTCAGCTGTTCCCCTCAAAAAAAAAAAAAAATATAAAGCATTGGAAATTAAGCTCTGCACTCATAATATTTTTGAGCCATGTTGGGATGTTTCAGAAGAGAACAATCCTCGTGTTTTCATAAATAGTAGGATAATCCCACCGCACTAGGTGTAATAAAAGACTGCTTGAACTGCTCTTAGTCAAGACAGGTAAAGTGGAAACCCTCACTGTAGAAGGGAATTGTGCTCTTACACAATTCATGAGGCACTTGAATTGGAGTCACAACAAGTTTTCACTTGGTTAATAATAGTCATGCTAAAACCAAAGCCATGGTTATCCAAAAAACTATCACACAAGCACTTGATACACAGCAGACCAAATACTTCAGTGTTTTATGTGAAGGATAGTCTGCTGAACTGTTTGCCTGCTTACGGCAGGAGACCACTTTTGGTTCATGTATGTGATGGACTTAACTCTGTTAACTCATGCTTTCAATATTTACCTGTTTTATGAATCTACTCATTATATCTAAGAGAATATGCTTCCTGTCCTCTCATTAGCTCCCTGCTTTTAGGGAGGAGGGCAGAATGTGGAAGCCAGCCATGTGAAGCTTATTCTCGTTCAGAATTCCCCCCAGTGCCACAATTTCATTTGTCCCTTTACAACACTTTGTAGTCACCACCTACTACTTTAGTAACGCTTCAAAGGTCCTACACACCAACATCTGAAGTCATGATTAGCATACACTTTCTGAGAATGTATAAAAACAACTATAAATTCATTTCCATTCTCCATAGCCTCTGTAGGTTCATATAAGTGTTTTTGTTTAACACTTGTATTAACATGATCAATGACAATTTATTGAATCCAATATGTGTAAGTTGAAGCTGTTTGGAGGAATGGGAAAATCATGGGCTTCACTGACAGATGGATTATTCTTAGGATTTACATTGTAGCACTGTATTACTTTTAAATGAGTATTTATACAAACACAACACATTCAAATTTGCTATCTGCCATCACTAACTAAAGGTAAAACTGCAGAGAAGGGTAAGGGTGAAGGCTAGGAATTCACCACAGGAGTGTACTTCTCCATTTCTATGAATCAACATTAAATGCTGGTTTTGTAGATTCAATTTCCAATAAGACATGAGGATTCATTTTTCTGGATCTTTTAATAGCTTTAAAAGGCAACTGTTTTCCCCGAAGTTCTACAGAAGTTTTCATGATTAGAAGTGGTTTTCAGAAACCTCAGCAATTCCGGATTTGATTTCTGCAGCTACACTTAAGCCAGATGAAAAAATGTTCTACAGAAATTATTAACACCTTTAAGGCTGAAGAGTAGATAAATCTTAATCCTCCTTATATGATTTGTAGTATCTATACTGGTAAATTTATACAGGTTTTATGCTGATAATTTTTTCCTCTTGCTTATGTATTTTTAATATTCTTTGCCCTACAATTCCCTCTAAAAAGGAAAAACAAATTTCCTAGTGAATGTACACCAGAAAAATAAACAATATCTTCAAACTGATGTCTGAAGTTATCTCTGAAACCAACTGAACAACAGCTTGTCAGAGTAACCATATTTTTTTGTATTTCTCATGTTCAGTTTCAAAGTAACGCTAGGGAAAAAGTAAAGGACAGAAGTTTAAAAAGATTGTCGATATTGACTGCTTACTACTGCGTATGCAGTTAGCACAGTTGAAGCTGTTTCAATTAATGTGTGTGTTTGATACAACAGTGACTTTAGAGAAACCAAGAAGAGCTTCTGCACCTGCAGTGCTTGTGATGCACCTACACCTTGCTCTGTTAATTGACTTAAGAAAGAACCTAAGCCAATATAAATAGATCTGTTTGGGAAGAATGCATTAACACATGAAAATGACTGCATTTGTGTAAACAATTCAAAATAAAGCTTTAAAAATTCAGCTTTTGAGATATAGTGTAATTTTTTTCAGCTGTGGAAACAAATGATGAAAGTGCCAGGCAACACTGAAATCAGTAGTAGGTTCCATTGGCTTTGCTGAAGCTGTAATTTCACAGTAGAGATCTCATATATCCTTTGTTCTGTTCCTGAATTTAACGAACAAATTTAAGTTCTGAAAGTGTTGTAGAGTAGATAATCTATCAACATAGGCAAGAAAGCCAATTCCTAATTAGTTTTCTAAGAAAGAGTGTAAATAAATTTGTGTCACAATACCTGAAAGAAATGTTTGTTGGTCTGTTTTGATCTGTCTGTTGCTGCCAGTGTGAAGCTTAGGATACAAATACTCCATAGGCAACAATTTACATTTCTTCTGTATTAAAAGATTTAATTTATTTTCAAAAGCAGAAATCATGACTTCCACAGATGTTAACCAAATATATGGGTTAACGTATGTTTTAGATGCAAGTTTTCTCATGCTTTCAGTTTGCGGGAAACAAGAATTAATAGTAATTCTGATCTCCCTTACCATGAAGCGCAACCAGATAAGTCTTCCATTGTTATGCCAAAAGTATAGAGATGAAAGATAATTCTGAAATTATTCCCATAGTCTAACAATTGCATAATTTGCCTTTTAAGAAAATGAGGGGTTTTTTAAGATTAATGGATTACTATGTGTTTTAATAATGGTTTTGTGATTCTTTCTAGTCTGAAGATGACTTAGCTGAGAAAATGAGAAGCAATGAAATGCTGCAAAAAGCCATCAACACCTACGATGAAGTGGTTAGTCTGCCAAATGTCCCTTCAGATCTGATAAAACTGAGCTTGAAACGAGAAGCAGACAGACAGCAGTTTCTTGGTAAGATTTGAGGAAGGTGTAAAAATCATGGAAGTTGTGTGAGCAAAACTTGGAAAAGATCACTAAGGGCTTATAAGCGCCAGTTCTGTTAAATTTTCAGTAGGACTTTTGTTCCTGATCTCTGAGAGGCTTTTGAAAAATACTTTAAAATTCTTTAAAATTTTTCTAGGGAAGTAGTGTATATAATTGCTTCTGTGTTAATAGTGCCTGTAGACAACAGCACACTAGGTGCTATGAGAAGTGGTCAAAAAATTTTTATTGACCAGAGAAGGAAGAAAATATTCTTCTTTTCTGTTGAAGCTGAGGGAAATGATGAGGAAAGAACTGGCATACACAGAGTAAAGATACCGAGAATAAACTTTCAGTAAACATAGAGAAGAATGGAATTGAACTTGGGGCTTACATGAAAAAGTTTAGATCACAGTTCTGTGATGTATGAGAAGTGCTGATTAGAATATGAAGCACAGTCAACTTTGGTGGAGAAGAGAGTTCTGTTCCCATGGGTGGGATTTTAATATCAACTTGTTATGATCTTGGTGTTCCACAGTGAGACCTCATCTAGGAAGTCAAGGAATGTACTTCATTTGAAGTATGTAAAGCGTGATTAATTTCATAATGGGAATATAATGGAACTATTGCTTAACACCAGAAACACATTTAATTATTTAATCAATTAAGACTAAGCTTATCCGGATGTATTTACCTAGTTTTGTTGAAAGCTTTGACATCTATAAATGAAAGAGCAACCAAAGCTGATGTTACTGCTACACTGTGAAAGGTTCTCCACTAGAGGCTACCATAACACTGCATGATATGCCTTCGCAGTGATTCCCTGAAATATCCTTGTACAGCTAGACCCCCCGGTGACAACCAAGCAGCTGGGTATACTCCCGTCCGCACAAGTTTTTTTTCAGGTTCTGCTTCCTGATCTTCAGTGAAAGTGGAACACCTGGCTCTGATTTGTTTTTGCTTAGATGTTGTGTAAGCATATTACTACTGTTACGCAAATCTGTAGTTGTAATTAAGTCTTGTTCCATCAAATTAGGTCGCATGAGAGGTTCCCTGCTTACTCTACAGAAATTAGTTCAGCTGTTTCCCAGTGATACTTCATTCAAGAATGACCTTGGTGTTGGTTACCTCTTAATAGGAGATAACAGCAATGCCAAGAAAGTATATGAAGAGGTGAGCTTCCGTTCCAGCCAAGGAAAAAAATTATTTGCATTGATAAGTTCATTCTAAAGATTGCCTGCTTTTAACGTTATCTATTGTTGAACATTTTGCATGTCTGGTTTTGAAGGGTTAATATAGATATAATTTTTTTCTAGTGCAGTTCTTAATTATCTTCTCATTTTAGTTCAGATTTCTTGATATTGTCATGCTGAATGTTTTTCCTCATAAGCAGAGAAATGCAGATGTTTTTCGTATGCTTAATAATATGTAGTTTCTTATACCTTCTGGTAGCTGGGTTTGGAATATATTGACAACATATATAGATGTACTGCATAGTATAAAAATATATCTTATCTGCAAGACATGAAAAGCAGAAGAAAGAGAGCCTGTTTGTTTACAGGTACACCGTCTCTAGCCACGTATTAAAGTGGTTCAGTAGTCAATACAGCTATTTAACCTTTGGTTTTTCGCGATTTTTGTAGGCACCCTAAATTCTGTTTTAATTTCGTGATGCTTGTCATGTGGACAGTTCATTGGATTTACATTGCTATCTTATCTATGGTTATCAAGCTGGGGAAAGTTCACTGCCAGGAAGGGCCACTCCGCTCCTGTGATCTAGAAACCCTGTTAACATCTGCAAACTCTGACAGATGCAAAGCTTGACATCACTGGTAGAGCACAAGCTGTCAGCACTTGATGGTCTTGTTGATGCTGGCACACTTGTTGCAGTGCTTGTTTAGTACAGGCATAGTTTGGTAATTGGCTGGTTATGTAGACTAAGGACAAGTCAGCATGATTAGTACCACCTCCTGAGAATAAAGGCCCAGTTTTCTGTCCCTCACATCTGGGAATCTGAGGGGATTCTCGTCTCAGGAGGTTTCTCAAAGAGAAGGAGGACCTTCAGCTGCATGGTTGGAAGCAGGAGCCAAACCCTGATAATACCATTTTTTTTCTCAGGTTCCTCTGGTAGTCTAAGATGTTGCCAGAATAGTGTTTGCTTTGCTACTTTGGCTGCTTTGTAGGTCCCTCCATAAAACAATTCTGTTCAATAATTTTTGGCCTGCTGTCAAAATTTCTCAGAGGATTGGAAACATCAGCTTTTAAAGTTAGAACACATTAACCGAACCTGCTTCTCAAGCTGCAAGAAACTTGAAAAAACAAGAACATACTCCTTTGGGGCAAGATTTTCCTTTGCAATTTTTCAGTATTTTACTGCAACCAAAATAGATGTTAGAATTTCTGAATATCAATAATCACAGGACTTTTTATGAATGGGAAAAGGTAATGACTGCGCTATGTAATTACTTTGATACTGAGTTTGATATGCTTCAGAAGAAGTGTATACTGCTCTGATTAAGAATAGATATGCAAAATAAGGACTGGTCTGCTTTTAATATATTGTTTTCCATGCTTCCATAGACTTTGTCCAGTGTAATTACTCGATTTTGCAATTCACTAACCACTGAATTAGAATAGTCCATAGTGATGCTCTATCCTTGTAAAAGAGCAACAAATAAATACCTTTTAAAAAGGAGTTGGGTTTATTCTTTTTAAAAATCATGTGGGTTTTGTCCACATTCTGGCTATTCCTCAGGCTGAATTCAAGACGGTAATGTAATTTTTTTTCTTTTTTGTAGTTCAGGATAAATTTACATGAAGAATTTTAAGAAAGGAAACATAGCCAAAGAAACAGGGAGAAGCTCATGTGTCCCTGCCTTTATTCTTGATTATACTGAAGGCTTCTTACATGATTTTGGGCAGATTGCTTAGGGGCCATATGGTCTGCTCTTGAGTGCTTCGCTCAGCTGTTGCAATGCATATTTAGAAAATGATTGGCATATAATTTGGAGCTCCTACCGTAGGTGCTCAGGCTCTGTGCATAGTCAAAGAGAGGGGCAAACTGTGAAGAGTGGTTCTGGGGGCCTCCAGGAGACTTCTTCCTCTTCCCGTGGTTTTTGAAAAACATGTGAAATCCTTCTTCTCACCAATGTAGGACAAATTAGTCATTTGATAGGAAAATGTAAGAGAGCACAGACAAGAGCATGAACTCAGTGCCACACAGTAGATGCCTCTAATATGAATCCTGGGTTCTGGTTCCCACTGTAAGGATGTTCATACATTTTATTCAAGTGTTCTTTAATGCAGAAGGCATGGACATCTAGGAAGAGAGAACAGAGCTCAGGATGCATCCTCAAGAGAACATACCCCTTGCTGGACTAAAGGGTCAGCTTTTTCCTGATTCCCCCCGGTCTCAGTCATTTCTTTGTGGTTATCTAACTTCTTGTGTATGTGGTACTTGTTTCTGCTCCTCAGACAAGTTCCCAAGTAGATGAACACTTTTCTGTGCGGGAGAATCTAGACTCTAAATTTCCCATTTCCTGGGAATCTGCTAGATTCCTGGGGAAAAAGGTACTGGTTCCCTCCCTTGCTTCCTGCCATGATATTTTGATCTTAGATCAGTGTTACCAGTTTGTGTTAAGCATGGGCTGAGCACGCACAACCAGCTGGGCCCTTCACAGGCACTGTCCCCTGCCGTGGGATTACAGTATGTACCGGTTCAGACCAGGTTAACTGTAGCTGGCGTCATCTCCCAGGAACTGAATTAGATGACCAAGGAATCCTAGTGAATGAAAACTTTCTGCTTTACATTTAATAGATAGTTTAGTTATTTTTCTATTCAATTCTTGTCTTTTTTATATAACCAGCTTTTAAAATTGGGAACCAATCAAAATTGTTTTAAAATTATTTTCCCCAAATTTGTTATGTCTTAGCAGCTGTTGAGGTGTTATAGTCACATTTTTATTTCAACAATCTTAAATATGATACATTCCTTCTTTTTGGCTACAGAAGCGATGTGCATAAGCATTGAACTTCAGATCAAGAGAGTTTTGTATGTACAGCTGTAGTGTGGTGTACTTTAACTGATACAAAATACACTTTTCTACTATGCATTTACCAGACTTTGTGCTGAACCACAAATGGAGAATGGTGTCCAATTGGAGATGATTTCAGTTTTGTCTGATATTAAAGTGTTTTCTTTTGAACATCACACTTAGGGACACAGAAACAACATTACAAGTAGTCCTAGTAGAATGCAAAGCTATTTTTTTGTTTTCAGATATCAACAGATTATGATAAAATACAGTAGAGGAGAACTTTATGAGACCATTTACTCTGCTAATAGTACTTTTTCTGCCTGCCATGCTGAGGCATGTCTGCACGGCTCAGTGCAGCGTTATATAGACATGCACAAGCCAGCTCTGATTGAGCTATCTCAGGTACCAAAAGCAGAATATCCACATTAACACAGTCCTCTGCCCTGGCTAATTAGCCAATGATAGCCCCAGAGGTTAATTTCTAGATTCGTGATTAATATTTAATGTGCTTTGAGCAGTTTAGTAAAACTTGTTTCTAAACATAATTAATATTGCATGCAGCAACAGCAACAGAGTAATACAATTTACATTAAATACTTCCAGTGTAATTTCTGCTGATTGTATCCCTTCACTTCTCTTTAGGGGCTCTGAATGTAGATCATGCGCTAATGCAACTCGGCATGGTTTAAATGAACTGTAATACAGAAAATTCTGTTCTGTCTTAATGAATCAGATAGCTTTATCCTATAGTTAAAGGAACTGTAATGAAATTATATGGCTAATAAATATTTCTGTCAGTCATTTTATTTTACCCTGCAGGTACAGATTCTTGGATCAAAATGGTTATATACAGAATGCTGTAGTCAAAAGATGTAAGATGCATAAGGTGGTAGCATATTCATATACGAGGGATCAAGCTCATCCTTACTGTGAATTGCCAGGTTCACTTTTTGCTAATAATGTGTCATATTATTGACTTCAGTTCGATTCTCAGATTGATTGTTCCTTCATAGTAGCTCTTTTCCTGCAAAAAGCAGTGAAATGCTGCTGTTTTTAACACATAACATTTGATACTCACATTGCACTGATTTTGGTTCTGCTTGGATGTAGTTTGTATGTAATAAGGTTTGAGAAAGCAGAGAAATTGGCCCAGAGGAATTGTTACACTTTTGCTTGTAATTATTTTGATTGAAAAATTAGGTTAGACAGTGACTGGAAAAGGCAGAGGGAAATGGCTATAATGTATGCAGACATTTTATCCATGGCATGAGTTTTGTAGCTTCAAAGATGGATATAGGCAAGACAAATTGCTCATCTGTCCGTTGTTTTGTATTTAGCGGTTGTGCTAGACATTCAGCAGGTATCGGCCTCTCTAATTGCACTGACTGCCAGGCTCTTGTGATGATCCTCACAGGCTAAGGATCTGTCCTGATAAGACTATCCAGCCTTATTTTAAAGAGAGAAGAAGTGTACCAATGGATTAACTTGACCAAGTAATTGACATTGCATGGAGCTATAAGTAATATTGAATATATACATCATAGAAACATGGACCTGGAAAGTAGATCAAGACGTCTAATTTTCCCCTTGGCTGGGGCAGACCAAATGCACTTAAATTATCTCAGTAATGTTGGGGTATATGTTTCAGAACTCGGGCCAGCCAGCTTCACGCTTCCTTTCCCTGAAACACTCCCCCATACTCTGATCCTTTCCTACAGCTGTCCCTGTGCTCACAAATCATTCTCTTGCACAGTCCCCATGAAGTATCCATTTCCAGATATTTGCCAATGGATTTTCCTTTCCTGCAAAATTAAGTCAGGTTATAACTTGGACTTTATCTGAACCTTGTTCAGGGTACAAAATCTTTTATCTTAATTCAGCATGCTAGATCTTGGTCAAAGTGTGCAGCACACAACTGTACAAGAATAATTTATCCATCACCTTCTGGAGTGAAAGCACAATGAATCACTACTGCGTTAGAGCTCGCGTTACCATCTCATAGCTTTCTCTTGGACAAGCATGTGCAAGCTCTTCCAGAGAGAGCTCCAGTTCATCGTTGTGCTGAGAATGCCCTGGGTGTTCCCAGGGTCTGTGCAGTCCCATTATGTGATGCCGGCATTATTTTGCAGCATCTTTCTCGATTGTACTCACTGTGCTTCACAGCGTAGTGTATTTTCTCTTGCCAAGACTAGTTTGCTACTAGTACAAACCTATCTAACTTTAAAGGATTTCAGGTGTATTTCTATGCTGTGCTTCCCATGACTGTACTGTAGACTTGTTCAAAAGCAGCTGCTTTCCTTCAGATTAGTCAATGAACGGTGTTAATTCTGTAACGTAGCATGCAGTACCTCAAGAGAGAGGGTGAAGTAAGATGGACAACCAAAAAAAATAATGCAATTCAGAGATTCCAGCTGGAATAATTTTACTTCTGAGACTTTAAGGTTTGGCTTGTCGTAGATTTTTGTGGAGAACCACAAAGGTGAGTGGGGAAAAGAAAGTATAGCCAAGCCAAGAATTTACCTGAGAGTCAGTGATGGAAGAAACTGTCATTGCAGCACTGAATAGTAATGTCTGCACAGGTTTGTTAATTTGCATAGATCCATATATGAGTACTTCATTCATTTGCTCTCAAACAGGTTCTCAGCCTGGCTCCAAATGACGGCTTTGCCAAAGTACATTATGGCTTCATCCTGAAGGCAGAAAACAAGATAGCAGAGAGCATACCCTATCTAAAGGTATTTTTCTTTTCTCGCCTACAGTAAATATTTGACCTGTGGAAAATAAAATTGCAACGTATAAAACACGTCAAGGTAGAAGCATACAAATCACATTTTAAGCTATGTGTTGGAGTTATATTGCTGTATCACTGCCTATGAACTGGAACAGGCTTGTACATTGAGACCCATAAATTCTTAAACATCAAGTATTGTTTTATTAGTGGTTAACCCTAAATACACAGCTGTGAGTCTCCAGTTGTTTTGAGTCTGGCAGTATGCTGCAAACCTATGGTTCTTGAAAAATCCAGAGAGGGTATAATTCTGAGTGTTTGGGAAGAAATATTACAAAATAAAACCTTCATCCAGCTTTCTAAATTGTTTGTGCATCTGTATGTTTTTTCTGCAATTGGTCAGGGGCAAGTGTCCATCTCCATATGGTTATAGAGCCTGTATAACCTGTCTCTTGCATAGAACTGGCAGCCTATTTACAGCAACCAAATGAACTCTTTTAGAAGAGTGTTTTGTTTTTTGTTTTTTGTTTTTTTAGGAAGGACTAGAGTCTGGTGACCCTGGCACAAATGATGGACGCTTTTATTTTCATCTGGGTGATGCCTTGCAGAGAATGGGAGACAAAGAGGTAAACACTCAAGATGTTCTTGCTTTAAAGTCTAAACCTCTTATGCACTGCAAAATTCAGAAAAACTTTTAAGCACGGGCTCAATGTTGAAAACATGAGTAGTCCTATTGCAGTAATAATCAAGCATATGTGTGTTGAGGTCAAGATGAGCAACAGCAAAAAATCTGCTGCTGGTTTGGCAATGCAATCTCTTAGCATTCCTTGCTTCAGAACTAACCTAACCTTCTGAAGCTTGTATGGGGTTGTTTGAACCAAGGGACCAAACATTTTTTAAAAATTCAATGAAGATGTTTTTAGAGTCTGTTTTCTGGACCTACCACTTACTTAAAATGAAGATTTTAACCAGAATTAAAATAAACAATTACATGTATATCACTGTATTAAAGTTTTCTCATAGCTCTGATGTCACAGTGTTTTGTAAGCCTCTCTTCTTACCCAAAGTGACCTTGAGCACCAGTGAGTATGTGGTAAAAGAAGATTATGAGGGGACTGAATGTGTGAGCTGAGTTGCGGTATTTGTTCACTAATTAAAGTAGCAAACATCAGAAAAGCAGAAATTTGTGCAACAAATCTGTTGCATGCCCAACAAAAGCAAACATATGCGACTGAAAGCTATAAGAGTTTCCAATTTGTTATTTTAAAATCAAATTTAAAGTAAAAGCCAAATTTAAATGTGTGAATTAGCACTATTGCCATGGTAGGGGGGGCAGAGGGCTTTTGTTGCAGACTGTTATTATTAATGAACTATACTATGGGTATGAATTTAAAAATAAACAAAAAAGAAACCAAACCAAAAAACTCTATTCAGGTTCCTGGATGTGAATTATGGAAAAAATAAGAATAAAAAAGCATAGTGGAACTGATTTTTAATCAGTTATCTAGTAATGGATCTGAAATATTGATGCACAAAATACTGTAAAGAACACTGAGCTCTTCAGTATCTTGGCCTAGTCAGTAGGCAGTTCTCCATTATGAGCTATAGATAGGTGGACTATAACGAAGCCTGTGTTAGTGATCTTTCTGAAGCCTAGTTTATCAATTTAATTTTTTTTTTTATAAATTGTGGAACTTTTATTACAATACCTTCTACATACATTGAAATGTAATAATAACTGTATTTTTAGTTAGATTGCCTTCTCTATACAATAAAATATTCTTCCAATGAAGTTTTTTGAGTTTAAAACTTCATTTACCAGTGAAAATTAGTGGGCCTCATTCTGTAAGTAAACACACATGTGCACACACACAGACACGTCTGCTTGTGCAAGCACTGTCTCTCTGTCTGACTCCCTCTGTCTGTCTGTCCTTCTCTCAACAGCAAACCAAAAAGGAAATCCCTGTATGCTTCCATGGGATGTTCTGGGTTGAATGATTGAGCCTAGAACATCCCATTACAATGTTTGACTAAAGATACCACAAGGATGTAATTAATACATATTATCCCAATTCCTAGGATAATTATGTGTTTAATGTTTATGGAGCTAATGGTCAAATCTGCCATAGAAAAAGTTTTAAATGATGACAAATTAACTTCTTGGCATAGAGGAGACAACTTTATCAGTGGAAAGTCTGCTGTTAAGTTAAATTTTTCTCACTGACCTTGCTAGCCTTGCTGAACTTCAAGATTCAATCAAGGAAACAGATCGATATTTAAGGAACATGTGAAACTGCTACCAGTGAAGGCTTCTTCAAGGTAGATATTCATCTATTAGAGCTAAATTAGGAATTATGAACGTGGTCTTCGTAAGTGTTAGGGAAACAGTGTTGAGTATGCCCTTTCCATTTATAATTTGATAAAATGCCAAGCTGACTTAAAAAAAAGATAAAGTAGAACTGCAGAAGGTGTCATAGAATGAAATGCTGTTCACAGGGAATGTGTAAACTGAGCGCATCTCAGTTACCTTCCTGGAAAAGAAGCTATACTGTTGTAGCTGCCCTGAATAGTACAGTGGTCACTATTTAGTCTTTCCACTTCCGAGACCTGCATGCAGGAAGAAAGGTTTCTCATGGAAACTCAGGACTGGGAAGGATGAGCAAGGCAACCTAACTCTACTGCATGCTCTCAAAGGCATCCTCGTAGCACAGTTCTTTGAACAGATACAGATCAACAGCATCATATGTTGTGATTGTAGCTGATGGATCTTAAAAAGCAGCAACACTCATATTCATCAGTCAGTGGCTGAAACAAGTAATTCATCCCCCTTATCATTTGGGCTAACTCCAGACATTGCAAATGAATGCAGGCAGTCAGCATGAACAATCTATTCATATCGCACTGCTATTACAACTTACATCTTGGGGAGCATACGTTATAAATCATAATGCTTCCGTTTCAGAGACTTAACCAACATAACATCAAAATTTAAAGATACACTGTGTGTTACCCAAAAGTAATAATTTTTTTTTTTTTGACCCATACACAATTTTACAAAGCTTCCTTAGGGGAAAAAAGTTGAAAGCTTATATATGGTCTGCTGTTGCTGTGTTCATCCACACTATTTTTCTGTACTTCAGATAAATACTGTAAGGCAACATTCTGTTGCAGCCTTTCCTCCATTCTTGAAGAGAGTTCTAAAGATCAGAGTACCACATTTTTTAAAAGCTTGAAGAAAGTTGACAGACTTTCAAAAAATAATCTATGGTTACAAGATAGAAACATGTAAAATTTTAAGACAAAACTATCCAAAGTCATTGCATACCTTTTATCTGAAATAAAAGATCTCAAAGATGACACCTGGAAATTTTTAGAAATAATCCATTACATGAAGAGTTTTCAATAGCTTTTTTTTTTATTGACTAACTGACTGCTAACAGTAAGTAAGTCTTGGCAAGTCACACACTGTTCTCATGGCTGATTTGTATCCAAAAAAGTTATGGTTTTCCTTCTAGTTTACTGGCTTCAGGGTAAACACAAATCATAAGCTGACACAAATTGTTCTCCTAGAGAGGTGTTTATTTGATTGTATATTTTGCTTTCTATTAGACCTCACATATAAAATGATTCTTCTTGAGCTGAAGAGTTGGTACTGTGGTTTTTGTCTCAGCAAGTCTTTTGGTTTAGACTTCATATGAAATGTGGGCAGATTAATGGACAATTGGAGTACGCTCATGTGTTAGCATAGGAGAAATTACTCTCTCTGAAAAACAAATAACAATTAAAATAGTTAGGCATGCAGGGAAACTACCATACCAGAATGCTACTGGGGACAGTGTTCATCTTGTTCAGATGTTGCAATTTAACCCCAGCTGGTAACTAAGCACCAGACAGCCACTCACTCATTCACACACACACCCCCAGTGGGATGGGGGCAAGAATCAGAAGGGTAAAAGCACAAAAACTAGTGAGTTGAGCTAAAGACAGTTTAACAGGTAAAACAAAAGCCACACACGCAAGCAAAGCAAAGCAAGGAGTTCATTCACTGCTTCCCATTGGCAGGCAGCTGTTTAGGACTTTCTCCAGGAAAACAAGGCTCCATCGTGTGTAATGGTAATTTTGGAAGACAAGCACCACAATTCCAACTGTTCCCCCCTTCCTTCTTCTTCCCCCGGCTTT